>ENA-ORSL01002066-ORSL01002066.1-human-gut-metagenome-genome-assembly--contig:-NODE-2066-length-15267-cov-4.233237_pt1 | contig 15267 bp, 10 predicted proteins | sample MGYA00242190_ERZ509157 | MGnify/ENA primary metagenome ERZ509157 (study PRJEB26280, sample SAMEA2338664) | human gut metagenome | biome: human gut; feature: human-associated habitat; material: faeces...
TTTGTTGCTCAGGTGCTTATAAAAAATATTAAATTATAGTGTTGCGGAATTAAGGTTTCTTTCAAATACTGTCGTATCAATTCCGTAAGCCCTTCATCCATATAATCCAAGATGCTCTCTCCCTCGAATATGTGGTGATGCTCTGGCACGGTAATGTCATAATAGCTTTTCCCCACTTCGGGATGGAACACAAGTGATAACAGATTAGCCTTGCAAAACGAATCAAGAATGCGATAGATGGTTGAGATGGTTATCTGATTATCTTTGGATTGCACACACTTGATTATTTCATCAATGGCAGCATGACGCAATTCCATCATAACCTCATAAACCACTTTACGTTGCGGAGTGATTTTTAGGCCTGCGTTCTTTATAATCTCCGTACTTTCCATTCTTCTCGTATTTTGATGCTACAAAGTTAATGAAAATATTTCGTATTTGCAAATTTTTACCAACAAAATTATGTTTTTTTAAGAATAAAGCCGCATCACCTATTTATCTGTTCGAAGATAGTGGCATACTGGTGAGGGTTCACATATAATGATGTGGTTCCCGAGTGTTATATTATCACTATGGATGGTCTTGAATCGGAACATTTCGCCGACGTTGCGCCCTACATTTTTGAGGATCTGGGACGCGCCTATGCTGTCGTAAAGAAGCAATACCGCAATACAGACCTCAAAAAAAATGTTATCGGACTCAACCTCGTCGAAATACATTCCTTAGATTCTGCCTATCAGAAATTCACCTGGCCCATGTGGGAATGTATAGAGTCTATGCACAATGGAGCAATTCTAATCAAAAAGGCTCGACTAATTAAACAAATTTAGTAAGATAACTCGAGAAATTAATAAAAAACAGATAGCATAAAACCGCAATAGGGCAACAAAGTATCATCTTGTCATTATACATTCATCAAAAGCAAAAAGTATGCTTTTCGACCGCAATAAACTGCTGACAGATTACGTTCCTATCGTTCTGCAATCTGGAAAAACTTATTCTGTAAAAGTGCCGACTATAATGATGAGGTAACATCAGGTTCTTCCGTGATTTTTTCTTTAGCTTTACATCGCTGGGATTTCCATATTTTCAACTGACTCCAATTTATTCATGAATATTGCAAATACAACGATGAATAGCAATATACTGTAAATCAACGCGTTACATATTTACACTTTTAGAATAACAAATAGAAATTCTATAGTCGTACAACTGTAGCTTTATAGTCGTACAACTATAGAATTTTATTTTGCTGAAAGTGATAAAAAAGAGGAAACATTCATGTTATAATCCATCTTCTCACTGCTAGATTACCCCAAACCAAGGAAGCTAATTATGGATATAAATATTTACATTGCCACATAACAAGGCTACTGCACATATCCTATCAACTGCTCTGTTCTATCTGCCAGGAAAAGAGGGATATTGACAAAAGTATCATCCTTTTTGAGATTAAGCATGGAATATCTGATGCGCAGACGGGGAGAATACTTCTTGTTATACTCTATCAAACTGCGCCCGGTAACACTTGTTCCCGACTTCACCTCCATAGGAATCACATCCAAACCACGCTGAACAATGAACACCCTCTTCTTCATCAAGACTGAAATAAGCACAATGCTCAAAGCTGTCTTTTCCAAATTTCTTCAGCACCGATGTCTTGCCTACTTGTCGAGCTCCCAGCATCATCAATGGCTTGCGGTCTCTGCGCTCTTTCCATTGCTCCAATTCGTGAATAATCGTTCTGTTAAACATATCCCTTTATTTTTATTGAAGTGGGGAAAATGTGTAATTTTACACATTTTTGATACCTTTTTTGTGTAATTCTCCACATTTTCCACACTTGAATCTATAATTATGGGACAAAAGTACTAAAAAACAAGTAACGAAACAAACTTCCTCACGTTCTTTATATTACTTTTAACCTACTTTACCATATTCACGGAACAAAAAAAGAGTGCACTGTAACAAACAATGCACTCTTTTTTACTAAAGTTTCGCAAGTGAAAATTCACAAGCGTGATTTAACGTAATTTTGGAATAAAAAAGGCTCTGAAGTTTGTATAACTCACAGAAAATGAGTATCTTTATAATCGCTAAAGAATAAAGATAAAACTTCAAAGCCGTGAGCAAAGATACAAAAATTATTTCAGATCTGCGAAGCTTTTTCGCAAAAAATGACGATAATCGTGCAATTAAGTGCATTATGGGTGTGATGGAACATATAAATATACGCTCCAGCCAGATTGGAGTAGAGAAGAAAGAGAACTGCAAGTTCACCACTTTGCAGGTACTCAACCTCCTCATGCTCTTCCCATTCTTCATAGTCAAGAATGCGAGTCGATACCCAAACTCGTCCTTGAGTAAATTGTTCAATTGTGATAAAGACATGTTCTTTCGTTTTATGAATGATGGCAACGTCAAGTGGCGCAAGTTACTATATGCAATGAATCTTCAGCTGATAAAGAAGATATCAAGCAGCACAACTGTTCATCATGACAAGCCAGTTTGTTTGATTATTGATGATACTGATGCACCTAAGACTGGTATGACGACCGAACTCATAGGAAGAATCTGGTCTCATGTTCATCAAAAGAGCATCCTTGGTTATAAGTGTCTGACCATGATGTTGTCCGATGGCGTTAGCCAGCTCTTTCTCGATTTCTCTCTTCATGGTGAGGAGGGAAAGGACAAGCAAAAGGTTCTGGGACTTACTGCTAAGCAACGCAAAGCTCGCTATACCGAGGACCACGAAGGGCAAGCGGTAAAAGAGCGTGTGGATGAATATCTGATGAAGAAGACAGACAAGGCCATAGATATGGTCTAGTATGCCATCAAGCGAGGTGTTCGCTTTGATTACTTGCTCGTAGATAGCTGGTTTACAAACACTAAGCTTGTGCGTTTCATTTCCAGCAGACATATCAAGTGTCACCTGTTGGGCATGATTAAACTGGGCAAAACCAACTATGCAACGAAGCATGGTAAGATGAATGCCAAGCAAATCATCAAGCACCTGCAAAAGGAAAAGGCATGCAAACACAACAAAATACTTCGCTGTACCTATTGTGCAATGGACGTTAAGTTGGATGGTGTGCCAGTCCGTTTGTTCTTTTGCAAACGAGGACGCAAGGGAAACTGGAATGGGTTGTTGACCACAGACCTTTCTCTTAGCTTCCCTGAAGCGTATCGTATTTATGCCAGACGATGGGCTACCGAAGTTGCATACAAGGATTGCAAGACCTTGCTGAACTTTGGTAAATGCCAGTCTGTACATTTTGCCGCTCAAATTGCTAGCTTCACTTTGACAATGATGCAGTATAACATCTTGTGTACAGTGAAGAGATTTGAAGCGTATGAAACCATCGGTGGTCTCTTTACAGAGGTTACCAATGACACTCTCGAATTGTCCGTAACGGACAAGATATGGTGCATCATTTTGGATTTCGTCTTGAATATAGCAGAGCATTACTCCATAGATGCTACAGAGTTGCTTGCTGATCTCATCGAAGGAAATTCTGTTGCCCATATGCTACGTGATATGTATATTTATAAACAAGCAAGTTGATATTTATTCACTTGCGAAACTTTAGTAAAGGATATAGCTCGAAGACAAATACGCGTGCTACCACTCGATTTGTACAAGATAGAAACGAGTTGACACTTTCTTCTATCAGTGCTTATTATGAGTTCCCGAAATCCATCTATTCTAAATTGTATATGCAGCGTTTGCGTTTTGCAGTATATTTGAATGACGTTGCCACATTCTCTTCTGTCAAAGTCGAGCGTGGTACTAGTTATCCATTTGCAAGAACATTATCATTTGCATTGTCTGCAACTTTCTAATAAATTAAAGGTATGAAATTATATAAGATATTAGCAATAGCATTTGCTGGCACATTGTTCATTACCAGTTGCAATGACTGGTTTGACGTGACTTCCAGTAATGAGATACGTGAAAAGGATCATTATAGCAAAGACTCCGGATTCAAGCAGTCACTCATTGGATGCTACTTGAAAATGGGTGAGGAAGACCTTTTTGGAAAGGATCTTTCTTGGTATATGCCAGATTTGCTAGCCAATGAAACTAGAAAATATGTGGCTTATAGCTCTAATACAGCTTCTTATGAGTTGCAAGCTCATAATTATAGCACTACTAATACTAAGGGTATAACAGAGGCTGTTTGGGCTTCAGCTTACAGTGTCATAGTGAACGCCAATGAAGCGTTGATTAATATTGATGAGAGAAAAAACAACATCAATGACATCAATTATCATGTTATCAAAGGCGAGTTGTTAGCTGTTCGTGCACTTATGCATTTCCAGTTACTTCGACTCTATGGGTATGGAGACTGGGCTAATAGACAAAGTGAACTGAATGCTAAGAAAACAATCCCTTATGTGACTACTGTGAATAAAAATATCACAGAGCAGGCTACGGGAGAACAAGTTATATCTTACTTGGTAAAAGACCTGACAGAGTCTGCTGCTCTTTTGAAGGATTATGATCCTGTTTGCGGTGTACATGACGCAACTTTTTATGAGGAAGTTAATGATGATGGATTCTATACGGCTCGTAACACACGACTTAATTATTATGCAGTGGAAGCTATCTTGGCTCAGGTATATATGTGGAGTGGTAGTGAAGAAAATAAAAAGTTAGCTCTTCCTATCTGTGAGGAATTGATATCTAAATTGGCTGATGGTATTAATATTCAATTGAGTAGTGATAATACATTCTTGCTTAATTTTTCTTCACCAGCAACACTCAATAGATCGAACGCAAGTTTGATTAATGAGTCATTATTTGCAATAGATATCAATAAGCTAGACCAAAAAATGGCAGATTTTATCAATCCTACCTATTATGCCACAGACTATAATGCTATGTATTTATCGCCTGAGCAGATGAAAGACATTTATGATGATTCTTCTACAGAGGAAGATGAGTCAACGGTTGATGTACGTGCTACAGTGTTGCTTTCACAGAACTTAACTGCTGCTGATATGGGATATGTTCCTGTCAAACTTTATCAAAAGAACTTGACTAATAGTTACTATGCAGGAAGAGTTCCTGTAGTTCGTCTTCCTGAGATTTATTATATGGCAGCCGAATGTTATGCATCACAAGGTAACACCCAAAAAGCAGAGGAATTGCTGAATGCCGTGAGAGAAAAGCGTGGTCTTTATACCCCTTTGGCAGACTTAACTGTAGGACAAGTGCAGGATGAAATCAAAAAGGAATATCGCAAGGAATTCCTTGGCGAAGGTGAAATCTTCTACTATTATAAACGTAGAGGCGTAACTTCTATACAAAACTTTAATGAAATGACGGATGCTGATTATCTCTTGCCATATCCAGACATGGAGACATCAGCAGGTCGTGTTCAATAATAAAAGGATGTGAGATATGAAAAAGATATATAGTATTTTAGCATTGGGCATCATCTTGATTTTTTCTGCTTGCAGCAAGGATGACATCGATACCTATCAGGAAAGTAAGGCTAGTGTAAGATTCTTAAGTACTTCTCTTTGTAGAGCGGAGGCTAATCTAGGTGGCAATGCTTATAGTTCTGTCGACCAAGCAGTATTTGTAAACTATTCTTTCTTAGATAATCCTATGGCTACGTATGAAGAATATGATATACCAGTAGCATTGATAGGAAAGCCTGCTAACGAAGATAGAAAGGTGAGCTATTCATTGGAAGAGACATCTACAGCTCCAGAGGGTTCTTATGAAATCATCGATGCTGTGATACCTGCTGATTCTATTTATGGTTATATTCGTGTTAAGCTGTATAACCTAGATGCATTGAGCGATCAAACGTATGAGTTGGATTTTAAAATAGAGGGCAATGAGCAGTTGGCTGCTGGTCCAAAGGGATATTTGAATGCCCATCTTTCTTGGAACAATCAAATACCTGAACCACCTCATAATAACTTGGTAAGAAGTTACAATCTTTTGGTAAAAGGTATGGCTAGTATGGTTTCTACCAGCAAGGCTTGCTATAGTCCGAATGCTATGAAGGCTATTGTAGCTGCCACAGGATGGAATGATTGGGATGATGTAAGTGTACATGGAACACAGGCAAATGTTTCTGCTGCTTATAAGAATTATAAGTATCTTCCAAACTATGCATGGATATATATAGACAACTCCTACTTGGGCTATCAAGCCAAACTGAATGACTGGCTACAAGAGTATAAGGAGAAAAATGGAACTCCATTATTGCATGATGCAGGCTCCTTGAAGGGAAAACCTGTTGAAGCTCGTGGTTATTAATAATTTAAAAGATAAGACAATGAGAAATAAATATATAGTATCCTACTTGCTAGGTAGTGCATTTGTTTTGACATCTCTGTCTTCTTGCTATGATGACGAGAGTACTTTGGCTACCAACAAGATAGATGACATTACCATCTCTACCGATGACGATGCCTCTACGCTCTATGTAAGTTACCTTGACGAATTGGATGTGAAGCCAACCATCAAGCGTGGGACAGAACAGAATGTAGATGGACTTGCCTTTAAGTGGGAAATATCTGAACTGCCTAATGACAATAATCCAGAATGGATAGAACTGAGCGATGAGCAAGACTTGCATACTGTCATCAACAATGCAGTTTCTACTATGCCTTATTATCTTCGCTATACGGTAACTGATACTAAACATGGTGACTTGCAAAGTTCTAAACTTTGGAAAGTAGTAGTACAGAGTTCTTTCCTCGATGGTATTGTGGTATCAGATACGAAGGATGGTTCTTCCTCAGACCTCAACTTGATTATGAGCAAGAATCTCACTGTAAACTACTCCAACAGAGAGGACAAGGTAGTTACTCAAATATTGGAGAAGGCAAATCATAAGCCTTTCGATCAGTTGATGACAAAATTGACGTATAATTCACAGGGACATTTGAATCTTACCCATGAGAATACGCTATGGGCTGTAACTGATGAGGGCGATGCTGTCTTGTTCAATACGAAGGACTATTCCAAGACTAGTCAACTTTCTGAAGGTGGTGTCGTCACATATAAGCCTGATGGACTGAAAGTAACTGACATATATACAACGAACGCTCAGTGGCTTATTATGAATACAAACCAAAAGTTGTACTCTGTCAATAGTACTAGTGTTAGTAACTTTGGATGGTATGATGCTGGTGGTAGTTTATATCCAATAAACAATGGCGTTGTGGCTTTGGCATCTTCAGCCAATGTCGGTTCTCAAATGATTATATGGTACGATGCAGAGGATGGTTGTTTCGTTTATGGCGATAATGGTGGAAGAAGTATTTCTTATGCCAATGATTTGGCCTCGAACACTTTCTTTGATCCGGCTGATTCTCCCAACCTTTCTGCTATTGCGGCAGGTCAGACCTCGGGAACTGAAACTCCTGCTTTTGTGATGAAAGATAATGCGACTGGTAATTATGCCATCTATACTTTCACTCGTTATCAAGAGGGAGAGTATGAATATGATGACGACTGGAATATCATAGGAACTATCACTCCAGAAGTTCCTGCATCTGCCAAGATGCGCTATGAGATTCCTGAGGCAGGAAAGGCTTTGTTGGATAAAGCCGTCAGTGTCTTCTTTGCTGTCGATCAATCTATCCTATATGTTGCTACAGCAAATGGCATCTATTCAATCAACTTTGCAGGAAGTACTGCTATCGTAAATGACATTCCAGTCTATACTCCTTCTGCAGGTGAAACGATTGCTAAGGCAAAGTTATACTGTCAAGGTGCTTATATGCACGACTATAGTGTAGTAGGAAAGGTTGAGGATGGAGCTACTGTAGAGGAACTTCCTCTTAATAAGAAAGCCGTGATTGTAGCCACGCAAAGTGATACTTATGAGGGAAAAATATCAGTCGTTCCAATGACACAAATTGGTACGGGTAAATTGGATGCAACTTCTGCATTGACTTATTCTGGATTTGGTAAAATCTTGGATTTCTGTACAACCGCATATTAAACAACTAATTGATAATGAATAAAAGACGTTTGTTTATTCTTCCTATGATGGTGCTTTATCTCGCAGTTTTTGCAGGGACATGGCACCCTCATTTGCTTTTTTGGAAGAAAAAAAAGAAGACAGAGGTTACTACCGATACTGTCGCTAAGAAAACAGAGTATGAGAAACTCTTTAGTAAGAAGCACAAAATAGCCAAGGGACTTATCACTTTGCATCAGATGGATGGTAAAGTGTATTTTGAATTGCCTGTAAGCCTTTTGGACAAAGATATGATGATAGGATCAACTGTCACCAATGTATCCGACAATGCTAATGCCATTGTTGGAGCAAAGCCTACTGCTCCATTATTGGTAAAGTTTACTCGAAACAAAACGAATGTTCAACTACGTGAGGTATCTACCGATTATATAGCTTCAGAATCTTCCATAGATAGTGCTTTGGTGAAAAGTCATTCTGATGTTATCCTTGCTAATCCTAAGATTGCTGCTTGGACGAAAGATTCTACTGCCGTGGTTTTTGATATGACCAGCTTCTTTGTTAGTGACAACAAGAAGATGACTCCTTTTGATGAGAATTCTGTTTATGGTGGTTATAATCGTACGCAAAATTATAAGAGTGAGAATTCTTATTTGGTAGATGTCAAAGCATTCTCTGATAATGTTTCCATCAAGAGTTGTTTATCTTATGAGTTTTCTGTCTCTGCACAAGGTAAGTCTATTGTAAAGGAACGCCCTTTCACAGCAGAGATGACTCGTAGCATTATGCTTCTGAAAGAAAAACCTTATCGCCCTCGTATGGCGGATTATCGTATTGGCTATTTCTTTACAGAACGTGAACAACTCAATCCTTCTCCTATTACATCAAAACCTATTTATTATGCGAATCGTTGGGATTTACAACCGAAAGATACTTCTGCATATTTGCGAGGCGAGACAGTTGATGTAATAAAGCCTGTTGTATTTTATGTAGATAATACTTTTCCTGAAAGATGGCGTCCTTATATCAAGGAGGCTGTCAATATGTGGTCACAAGTCTTTGAGGAAGAATGTCGATTGCGTGGGGCTGTTGTAGCTAAGGACTTTCCTATGGATGACCCTGAGTTTGATCCAGATAATATTAAGTATAATTGTATTCGTTATGCGCCAATTAGTATCAAAAATGCTATGGGACCTTCATGGGTTGATCCTCGAAGTGGGGAGATATTGATGGCATCTGTATATGTGTATCACGATTTTATAAAGTTGGTAAATAATTGGCTTTTTGTCCAAACCGCTGCTGCCGACAAGTCTGTACGCACTAACGAGGTGCCTGAGTCCATTATGGGAGATGCTATCAGATATGTATTGGGGCATGAAGTGGGGCATTGCTTGGGATTGATGCACAATATGGGTGCTTCTAATAATGTACCTGTGGAGAAACTACGTGACCCTGCTTACACTCAGAAATATGGAACGACACCAAGTATTATGGATTATGCTCGTTTCAACTATGTAGCTCAGCCAGGTGATAAAGAGCGTGGAGTGAAATTGACTCCACCACGTTTTGGTGTTTATGATAGATATGCCATTAAGTGGGGATATACTCCTATCTTTGACAAAACTTTGAAAGAGGAAGAGGCATATATGGCTCAATGGATAACTGATTCTCTCAAAAAAAGTCCACTTTACAGATATGGAAAACAGCAATTTTCCACTCCTTTTGGAGATCCTCGTTCTATGAATGAGGATTTGGGTAATGATGCAGTTAAAGCAACTAAGTATGGAGTGAAGAACTTGAAGTATATTATGGTAAACATGGATAAGTGGCTGAAAGATAAAGACTCGGATATGAGTTATCGTACGAGTTTGATAGATGATATCATTCAGCAATATGCACTTTATTCTATCCATGTGGCTAGCAATGTGAGCGGTTATTATCTTAATGAGGTAAAAGACGGTGATGGGCAGGTAAGATTGCGTGGACTCAATAAAAATCGTCAGAAAGAGGCTCTCAACTATCTTTTTACACTTTATAGCGACCTGGATTGGATGGACAATAAGACTCTGCTTAGCAAAATCGCTTTAAGTGGTTCGCCAAAGTTGACTATTCAGAATTATGTACGTGGATTGATACTCAGTGCACCTGTGGTTGTTTCTTGTTATAATAGTATTGATAAGACTAGTTTACAACCAGATGAGGCTTTGGATATGGTGTATCGTTTCGTATGGAAGCCAACGATGAGCGGCAAAAAACTATTAGACTCAGAGATGTCTTTGCAAAAGGCGTATGTTGTCAATATGATTAATAATAGTGGTCTTACATTGCCTAAGTCTTTGGCAAATCAGGCTTTGGTAGGCGAGAGCGCTAACTTTTCTATTCATTTTGACAAAATATGTCATTGCGAGGAAATGCCATCCATAGCAATACCTTCTGTTTCTGATAAGTCTTTGAACCCTATTGGGGGATTTGAACAAGTGCCAAGAGAAATGTTCTCTAGTACTCCATCGTTGACTCCTGCAGATATGTATGCTTATCTCCAGAAAGTGCGTAGATTATTGTTGGCTCATCGCAACGTAGGAACATCAAAGGATAGAGCGCATTATGAATATTTGTTGCGCATCATTGACAACAGTATAAAATAAGGAGGTAGTTTTATGAAGCAATTGATATTCATTCTTTTGTCAGCCTTTCTTCTTGTGATGCCTGTTCAAGCGAGACATCATAAGAAGAAAGAAAAGGTGACAACTGTAAATAATAATGATTCTACCAAGAAAACTCTTGATAGAATATATCCTAAGATATTCAAGAAAAAGGATAATCTTATGTTGGCAAAACATTCGGATATGTCTATTTTCCTATATAATAAAAAGGTATATTTGGAATTTCCAGTCAAGAATTTTGGTAAGGAATATTTTGTGTCTTCAACTATCACAAGCTCCAACCTTCCAATTCTAGTAGGTGCTCAAGCAAATTCTGCCCAAACTTTTGTGGTAGAACGTGCTGATACCCTACTTACCTTTAGGCGAACAAAGCCTAATTATCGTGTCAATCCAAATGATTCTGCTGTAATAAAGGCTTTGGATTTGGCAGGAAAAGGTGCTATCTTTAAAACTGCATCCATTCAAGCTTGGAATCGTGATTCTACAGCTGTGCTAGTGGAGGCTACTGATTTCCTCAGTGCTTCCAATAAGGATATTTTCGATTTGAAAGGAGTTTCTTATGATTTGGGTACTAGCATAACTGGATGTTCTGTCAAGAGTTCGCTGTCATTTATGGAGGCAGTTTTTGCGTATAAGAGATGTGTATGTCTTCAGCAAGAGGTTAATGGAACTTTGTCATTGGGGGGTACTATGATAGGAGAACTTTCTAATAAGCCTTCTGTGCAAGTGTCTGTCCAAACATTAATTTCCCTTTTACCTTCTGCCAATCAGCAGATGATGCCTCGTGCGGCTAATGCTAGTGTAGGAACTAAGTATGTGAAGTATAAAGATTATCGTAATCTTGAAAATACAAAGGATGGCTATTATGCTGTAAGAAGAAATTATCATGTAGGTGATACGATTACATTTTATGTAGATACATTGTTGAGCAAGACTTGGATTGCTGCAATATCTAGGGCTGTTGAGGGTTGGAATGATTCTTTTGAAAAAGCCAAATTAGGAAGGCCCATTCAGTTGAATTCTTTTCCCAAGGACTCTACATTTAGTGCTAATGATCCGATGGCGAATGTGATAAAGCTGGCAAATAATAGTAGTCAGTTTATTAGTTTCGATGCACCAGTAGATCCACGTACAGGTGAAATACTGGGTACTCGTATCATGATACCTCGTAATTTGGCTGATGATGTTCGCAGATATGGTGTCTGCAAGATGGCAGAAGTGGATGAACGGTATCGTTCTTATGACTTGCCCGATGATTTGCTCTGTGAGGTATTGCAGGCCAAGATGCTCTCTGCACTTGGTTATAGTTTGGGCTTGTCAGCAAATCTAGCGGGTTCTGCGGCATATTCTATACAACAGTTACGTTCTCCACAATTTACCAAGGAAAATGGCATCACGGCATCAGTGATGGATGGACAAATATACAATTATGTGGCAATGCCTGGTGATAAGGAAAAAGGTGTTGTACTGACTTTCAATCATCCAGGCGTGTATGACGACTTTGTCATCAAGTATCTTTATACCCCTGACGTGTCGGACGATGTGCTAAAAGAATGGGTGAAAGGACATGCAGGAGATGTGCGATATTTCTGTGGTAAGCGAAGTTTGAAAGAAGCATTGGATCCTCGTTGTCAAAAGTTTGATATGAGTAATGATCCTTTTCAAGCAGCCAAAAATATGTTGCATCATTACAAATACCTGACCAAACATGCTCCAGAGTGGTATGATTATAGTTCACTTCCTGATACTTATAGACAGTTGTTCCCTGAGTTTGTCATCAATGACTATTTTAGTCTTTTGCAAACTCTCACTCCCTATATAGGAGGGGTCTATGTGAATGAATATATTGATAGAAAGTCAGAGGTAGTAATGACATCTGTTCCGAAGTCTTTACAGCGTAAGGCAGTCAAGGAGTTATTGTATGAATTGAATGATGTATCTTGGTTGGATGCCAATCCTTTGTATTTTCAGTCTGCTGGTCCAACAGCTAATGTTGGAGGATGGATAAGGAAAAAGGAATTTGCCATCCAATTACCTTTGGTTTATCGTTTACCCAATATGGATATGAGCATAAGCCATTCTACAACTCCTTATACTCAGTCTGATTTGATAGATGATGTGACTGACTTTTGCTTCCGTTCGGTCAATAAGGGTAAGGCACCATCTGCTGAAGAAATATATGATATGTATGCGTTGGTTTCGTATTTGACAGCCAACAGTGGTTTCTTAACAGAAATTTCAAAAGAAAAGTCTGGTAAAGGTTCGGCTCTATATGAAGCAATGGCTGTGGAGCCTGCTAGTGGTATGAAGTATGGATTTCATACAGATTTGGGACCTATTGTACTTCAGAAGTTAAGGGAAATCCGTCCAAAGCTGTTAAAAGCAAAGCGTTTGACAAAAACAGATATCGATAAGTCAAAGTTAGGTTATACGATATTGGCTGTCGATAGAGTCTTGAAGAAGTAAAATCTCTCTCAACATTATAAAACGACAGCGTTTTATAAAGAACATATATATCGGGCACGGCTATCTGGGATAGATGGTCGTGCCTTTTTATAGCTTCACGTGCTTGTCTAGCCAGATAGAAAGTAGGGGATCGGCGATACTATATATCTTCTCGTTGCGAGTCAACACATCATCCTCCAATAGTTTTTGCACTGCCGACTGTGTGGCACTTGGTGACTTGAGCCTATGTTTCTTGGTAAATGCAGCTGACGAGATGCTCTTCACCTCACCTTCATCATGGATGGCATACAAAACCTCCTTTTGAGGCTCGGATATATAAGCTAGAAGCTCACGGATGCGATAGTCGTTCTCTGCCACAAAATCATTAATCAGTTGGTCGATGAGCGACATGTCGCAGGTCTCGCCTTGTGGAGTCAGCGCATAGGCATCCTTCAAGATGCGCTGGACATATAGGGTTACACCATGGAAAGTGGTGTATGCCTTCTCGATAGCTTCTGGAAAAATGTCCTTGTTGGCATCCTTGAAATGACCTATGGCAAATGACGTATAGATGGGTAACTCGATGGCTTCCAACTGCATCAACTTCGCACTTTGGAAAAAAGGGCGGCGTGAAGACAGAAACATTTCCTCCAATATCGTACGTTGGCTTCCTGCAAACACAAAGTTGGCATTGCTTGTCTTCTGGATATACGAGCGTAGAATAGCCTCTATGTTTTTCTCAGGATACTTGGTGATCTGTTGAAATTCATCTATGACAATCAGACATCGTTTGCTAGCTTGGTCGATGAACTCGAATATCTCTTTGATGGTATATTCCGGCAAGTTGATATCGCCTAATTTGATGTCGAAAGTAGGCGTGTTCTGCACTGGGTCATAGCCAAAGCTGGCGGAAAGTGAACGGAGTGTCGAGATAAACAGCCTTCTCATCTTGTCGCTCTTGGAGGCTATCTTGTCATAGATGGCTGTGCCAAGTGTGTAGATGAACTCCTTGAAGCAAGTGGTGTGGAGAATATCTACATTGATGGTGAAGTAGTGGTCCTCGATGCTTTCTTGGTGGAATACGAAGTCAACCAAAGCAGTCTTACCCATTCTTCGAGGTGAGGTAATAACTACGTTCATTTGGTTTTGTATGGCTATATTGAGCACTTCCGTCTCTTTGACACGGTCGCAGAAATAGGGCTTTGGAATCGTACCTGATACGATGAAAGGGTTGATGTTGATGGTCATATCTCTGATGCTTTTTGGTGCAAAGATAATACTTTTATTCTATTATCCAAAACAAATTATCTTTTTTTGATAATTTGTTTTGGATAATCATGCCTTGATAACATCTTCAGGCAAGATAATTCTCATTCATAAATAGGTGGCTTGCAAAGTAGATACTAAAAATAAGAGATGTGCTCTGTGATTATATTAATTTCTGTTTTTTCCCCGCAATTTTCCCTATTACCCCCGATTTTTTCCCTGTTTTTCCCCGAAACATTCCCTGTAGCGGGGAAAACTTGCAAAACGAACCATTTGTTTTGTACCTTTGCATAAGATAATCTGCACTCGGCAATTTGAAAGCAAACTTTCATTGCGCTCGTTTGCACTATCTTTGCATTGTCAAAACGAGAGGCAGAAGGTGGCTGGCATAAAATTTAAATGAAATGCGCCAAATAGGTTTCACCCTTCACCTTGTATTCGTAACTCGCTAGATAATAGGTTGTTGCGAGATTTTGAGGAAAACCAAGGGTTCACCTAGGCTTCACCCAAGCTTCACCTGCCAAGACCAGAGGGGCTGAAATTGACGAGAATATTCATTGTTCTAATAATATAATAATTAATGTACATGAAAACAGAAACGATTAATGAAAAGAAGTCATCCTTGATGATGACAAGTAATGAATCTACTATCTACATGGTAGAGAGTTTTATGGAAGAGCACTATGCCTTCCGACGCAACTTGCTCAGCGGCAAGACCGAAATGGCTGTCTTGCTGAGCGAGGAAGAGACTCCTAACGATGAGGCTTCTTCAAATGCTGAGAATGGAGAGACCTCTTTTCAAGATGGCGACCTGAAGTGGGAGGTGCTGACCAAGGAGAAGGTGAACTCCATCGTCCGCACCGCCAAGAAAATGGGAGTGGGAGGAAAGAAGTCGCCTCGACAGGACATCGAGGAGTACATCGGCTCGGATGCCATCCCCG
>ENA-ORSL01002073-ORSL01002073.1-human-gut-metagenome-genome-assembly--contig:-NODE-2073-length-15249-cov-7.477162_pt1 | contig 15249 bp, 12 predicted proteins | sample MGYA00242190_ERZ509157 | MGnify/ENA primary metagenome ERZ509157 (study PRJEB26280, sample SAMEA2338664) | human gut metagenome | biome: human gut; feature: human-associated habitat; material: faeces...
CTGCACATTCATCCTCGGGAAGTGCTATGGCGGCATTTCCGTGATAGGCTGGTGCAGGCTCTGCTGCGAAAGCTGCATCTTTCTGCTCTTCTGGCAATGTATATCTTTTCTCTTTCATAAGCTTGCGTATTTAATCTGCTGTAAATATACGTTTTTTATCTTAATGACGCAAGAAAAAATAGAAAAACTTCTAATTTTAACAAAAATATAACGCATAATTTGTTGGGTATTCATAAAAAAATGGTAATTTTGCAACCAGCAATTGAATACAAAATCAATATTAAAAATAAAGAACTATGATTAGATTAAATGTGTTTTTTGAGAAGAAGGAGGAGGTAAAGGTTGAGGAAATCAACGCTTTGTGTAAGGAACTGGTAGAGAAGTCCTTGAAGGACCATGGCAATATTGCCTATGACTATTTCACCAGTGGAACTCGTAATGGGGTGATGATGATCTGCGAGACATGGGAGAACGAGGAAGTTCTGAAAGCTCACATGGCTTCTGAACATTTCACTACATTGGTTCCAAAGATTGAAGCTCTTACCAAGAACGGCTTGAAACTGGAGCAGTTCACTTTCTAAATCTTTTCAGACATCAGCCAGTGATGATACATTTTCTTCTTCATCACCGGCTGATGTTCTTTATTATCAAGCCGTGCTTCGTATTATCTATGCCCATGAGAAAGTGATTGGCATAGATATTACCGGAGAGTGTTCTGCTACTCTTGATTATTTTACTGAAGTTGAAGATGCTGCGATAAACAACAAGACTAATGTTGAACTGACGCAGATGATCTTGACCGAAAGTTAGATTCACGGTTCCTTTTAGTTCTGTTCGTGAAAAGGGAAGTCGCCGGCTGACTTCTCTTTTCATCAACTGAATGATTTCTTATTTTACTTCTGTGAGCTTACCCGTTTGGGAATCGATGATGTAACCATGCAGATTGACATCCTTTGGTACAAGAGGGTGGGTACGGATGGTATTAATCGTATTTCTTACAGAATCCTCGGTGTCGTGGAAGCCCTCCAGCCAATGGTCTAGGTTGATGCCGCAAAGTCCGATGGTGTCGATGACATCCTGATGGATGCCGCGCTTGAGCATCAATTCCTTCATCTGCTGTCCGTTCATGTGGCAGGCACCGCAGTTGGAGTGGGCGATGACCATGATTTCCTCTACACCCAGTTCGTAAATGGCAACCAGGAGGCTGCGCATGGCGGAGTCGAATGGACTGATAACCAGTCCACCTGCATTCTTGATGAGCTTGGCATCTCCATTCTTCAATCCCAAGGCTGCTGGCAGAAGCTCTGTCAGGCGGGTATCCATACAGGAAAGGATGGCAAGCTTCTTGTCTGGGAATTTGCTCGTAAGATACTTCTCGTAACCCTTGCTAGCTACGAATACCTCGTTGTACTTGATAATTTCCTCTATAATCATAGTAGTGCAAATGAAATGTGAAACGAATTTTTCCTATTTCTCAGGGGTAGGCTTGAGATAAGTCATGAATTTCTCCGGCTGATAGTTGAGAATCAGTTCTTCCGGGAACTCAGCTTTCTCTACCAGCGGCATGATGTTGCTGTAGTCGGCTATCATGGCAGAGAAGTGGGCATCACTTCCGAAGATGACAGGGGTCTCGTACTTCTTGGCAAGTTCCAGCAGTTCCAGGTTATTGGGAGCTGCCACCGTCTTGTGGCGGATGGGAGCCATGGAGTGATTGTTGATTTCGAGCAAGGTATGCGTCTCCTTGGAAACCTTCATCAGAGCCTCGAAGTCCAGTTCTGCCGTTCCATCTCCAGGATGGGAGATAATCTGCACGAATGGATTGCGCATGGCATTGATGACACCCTGCGTGTTCTCTTCCTTGGTTCCTCCCTGCCAGCAAAGGCTATGAATGCCAGCGATTCGAATATCAAGCATGCGCCAGTAATCCTCATCGAGGTCAATATCGCCTTGGGTATTGAGGATGTTGAGTTCTGCTCCCAGCATCAGCTTGATTCCATAGAGCTGACGGGGAACGCAATGCAGGTTTCTAAAATAGATGGGATCACAGGTGCCCGGGATATGTGGTCCGTGCTCTGTGATTCCCAGTATTTCCAACCCCTTTTCTTTTGCAGCCATGGTCATTTCCTGCAAACTGCTGTAGGCATGACCGGATGCTATTGTATGTGTATGAACGTCTAATAATGTTTTCATACTGCAAAGGTACGGATAAAGTTTGAAAAAGCAAAGATTCTTCGGGCTTTTTCTCTTTTTCGGGTTGTTTTGGGTAGCTGGATAGCAAAAACGGCTGCCAGTTTATAAGAAACTGACAGCCGTAATGATAATAGGTTTTATTTCGCAAATCCTTTCTTTTTCTTCATCCTCTTCCCCACGAAGTTCCAGGAAGGCATCTTCTTCAGGGTACTTCTCACGGGCTGTACATCCCAGAGCAGGAAGATGATCAGCACGGCAATGCCGATGAGACAGGTGATGCCATAGAGATTCCGGATGCTGAGCATCAGAAGATTGGTGGCATCGTAGGGCAAGCCGCGCGACATGTTGTCTGCCATCTGATAACGGAGCCCGAAACTGTATAGGCCTGAGCACATCGCCGACATCGGACCGTTGCGGATGATGCCTGCCATCGTCAATCCCATGAAGAAATGCTGGAACGGCATCAGTTCTTCCAGATACACGGTGAGCATGCAGAAGAAGATGGCGTTGCCGAAGCTTCTGAGAAAACAGGGCAGATAGAGTGCCTCGATGTTGAGACCCGGATTGATGAGGAAATACATCATCACAGGATAACATACCATCGTTGCTACACCTATCGTGAGCAGACGGGTGTATTTCTGACAGAGCACCTTGCACCAGAAAAGGCAAAAAAGGCAACCGGCAAGGGCACCCACCCATTCCACGAAGTTGAGCACATTGGTTGTGATGGCACCGAAATGCAGCACGCCACCCGTAAAGGCGGTTTGCAGCACTTTAGGCGTACTGCCCATGAACTCTACGAAGGCGAAGAGGATGAGCAGTGGGACGAGTCGCTTATACTTCCACGCCGCCGGCTCGATGTAAGGGTGACGGATGTGGAGCGTTCGCTGGATGCAGAAATATCCGGTAAATATAAAGAGCAGTACATCCATCTGCATGATCTTCGAATCGAGCCAGTTGTAGTGCTCGCCATAGGTGAAGAAGATGATGAACTCCAGCATCCATGCCGACCACAGGATGCAGCCCAGATAGTCGATACTGATGAAGGGCAGGGGTTTCATGAAGCGGAAGTCGTGGGTGGTGACATACACGATGAATGCCACCAGAAGCAGGGCTCCCGTCATCGCCCAGTTGATGATGCGCCAATCCTGATAGATATAAATCAGGTGTTCGGTGACCCAGGGCGAGAGGAACATGTTTCCCAGCACGATGCAGTAGAGCAGGGGGAAGAAGATGGTGAAATCGCGCTTGGAGGTCATCCACAACTGGATGGTGCTCATACATTCGAAGGTTCCGCAGAGCTTGAAGAAGCCTGCGATGTAAGCGAGAATGCACATCAAGGGTACCGAGTCGGTCCACATGATGAGGAAATTGCAGGTTGCCACTACCAGTGCCGCATTCAGCAGGAGCTGGCGGTTGGTAAAGTGGAACTTCATCTTGAAGAGGAAGGGGAATGGCATCGCCACGCCCACCACGTTGAACATGATGATCATGAGCACGTCTTCTCTCATCAAACTGTATTCGCCCATTACCTGGCTCATGGCTCCTCCATAGATTCCGCCCGACATCAGGAAGATGAAGGCGAAGAGGAGATAAATCCATGGCTGTAACCGGCGAGGAATATATCCATTGAACGATGGAACCTGGAAGGGTCCCTGAAGCATTGGAGGTCCTGGCATTTTCTATAATTTATAGTTTATAATTTATAGTTTATAGAACATTCTATATTGTTTATAGTTTATAGAACATTCTATATTGTTTATAGTTTATAGAACATTCTATTTAATGTGAACCTTGGTTTCTACATTCAGTCCGGCACGGAGCAGGGCTATCTGTTTCGGGGCATTGTCCTTGGTAAGGGCGATGTGAACAGGCACACGCTGCTCTACCTTTACGAAGTTGCCGGTGGCATTATCCACAGGAATCATGGAATAGGCATTGCCGGCTGCGGCAGAAAGGGCTTCTACCTTGCCATGGAATACTACACCCGGGATGGCATCGGCGGTGAAATCTACTGTCTTGGCCACGGTGATGCCGTCCATCTGAGTCTCACGATAGTTGGCTACCACCCAAACATCATTGTCATCCACGATGCGGGCGAGCATCTGACCAGGCTGTACCAGCTGTCCCTCGTGAATATCCTTTCTTCCCATCACGCCATCGCAGGTTGCCACGATTACAGTATAGGAAAGGTTGAGGCGAGCCAGGTTGAGCTGTGCCTCTGCCACGCTCTCTCCGGCACGTGAACCGCCGAGCTGCTGGGTCTGTACATTGCGAACCGATGCGGCACTAGCCTTGCGGCTGCTTGCCTGCTCATAACGCGCCTTGGCTCCCAGATAGCGGGCATAGGCATTGTCGTATTGCTGACGGGTTACCGCATCCTTCTTCATCAGGGCTGCAAAGCGGTCGAAGTCCTGCTTGGCATTCATCATATCCACACGAGCCTCCTCGATGCCGGCAGCCGCTGTCTGCACATTGGTATTGGTGGTGCCCATGCTGGCGGTTACTACCGAAGAACTTGACTTGGAGCCACGCAAGCCGGCTTCTGCCTGAGCCACATGCAGACGGAACTCTGCATCCTCGATGATAACAAGGGTATCGCCCTTCTTTACGTGCTGATAGTCGTTGAAACGAATCTCCTTGATGAATCCCGGTACACGGGTATTGATAGGGGTGATATGGCGGTTTACCTGTGCATCATCTGTGTAAGCCACATCGCTGCCATGATAGAAATGGCTGAAGCACCAGCCGATAGCTCCCAGGAAAAGGAGGATAATCACTACATTATATATTCTCTTGATAATCTTCTTGCTCATAATTTTGCTAGTTTATTTTATAGTTTTTGAAGAGCAAATGAATTGGCTTTCCCTTCGGACGCCGAACGTTGTTTCTTCACTCTTCGTTCTTCACTTTCTAAATCTCTCCTGCCACGTACTTCATGCGATAGTAGGCATAGACGATGTTGATGCGGGCATCCACCTCGCTGAGCTCGGCATTGAGCTTGAGATTGGAGGCATCCACCATGTCTGTAACCAGAGCGAGCTGGCTGAGATAGCGGGCATTCATCACGTCGTAGTTCTGTTGTGCCAGTTCCACGCTCTTTCGCTGCGTTTCCAGTTCTACATAGGTTTGCTGATACTGCAAGTAGGCAGCCTGCACATTATTGTTGAGCTGCTCTGCCTGAACGGCATGTGCCTCTTTAGCCTGTCGGGTCTCTACGGCTGCCTGCTTGATGCGTTTGTTGCTCTTGAAGAGAGAGCTGAGGCTGTATTTCACGCCTACGCCCACATACCAGACGTTGAGGTTCTTTTCAACAGGTGGCAATTCGAAGAGGATAGGTCCGTCGAAGTTGTCAGCGGCAACGAAAGCTACCTTTGGCAGAAGATCGCTCTTGGCTATCTTCTCTTTCTGTTCAGCGATGCGGATGGCGTTGTTGCTCTGCTCCAGGAGTGGAGAATTCAGGGTGCCTGCCGTCTGCCAGTAAGCCTCACCCTCCTTGCCGTAGGTCTTGTCGGCGATAGTAGCATCGGGGATAATCTGAATCTCCTGGCTTGTCTGGTTCATCTGGCTTCCTTCTTTCTTCAGGTATCCCAGGTTCATTCCTAGGATATTGCAAAGCTGATGGTTCAGGATGCTCCGGTTGTTTCGGAGCGCCGTCAGACCGAGTTTGAGACTTTCCATCTGGAGTTCGTATCGGGTGATGTCATTCTTCAGCGCCATTCCGTGCGTCTGTTTCTCCTTGATGTCATCGATGAGCTGGCGGGTCAACTCGATGTTCTTTTCATACACCTTGATGCGGTTGTCTATCTTATAGAGGTCGAGATATTGCCCCAGGGCGATGAAGCGGATCTGCTGTCGGGTGAGTTTCACGCCTACTTCTGCCTGCTGCTTTCCGAGTTCGGCGAGTTTGATACCTGCGTTGATGGCTCCACCGGCGTAAACCACCTGCTGTGCCTGGAAGGCGAAGTTGTTGCCGAAATGTGGGGATTTCAGTCCATGAACGTTGCTGAAGTTACGGTCGGTAATCAGCGCATTGCCGATGTAGCTGAATGAGAGGGAAGCATCGAGGTCGGGCAGTTTCTTGCTTTTGGCCGCTTCGATGCCGAGATGGGCTGCTTCTACTCCAGATAATGAAGTGCGGAGGCTTTTGCTGTTATCCTCAACCTTCTGGAAGAGCTGGCTGATGGTCATGTTTTCTTTCTTGCTGACGGGCAAGGAAGCAGCCGCTCCTACGGTGGTTTGTGATTGAGCCGAAGCCCAATGGGTTCCTCCTGCAAGCAGAAGGCTTACAAATAAGATGTTCTTAATCATTGATCATTACTTTTTGAATTTCGGGTGCAAAGGTACGGAGTTTTGAGCGAACAATCGCTTTAAATATTTCGCGGTGGATGGACGATTTGGGAATAATAGTTCTTTTATATCACATATTTTGTGTAATTTTGCAACCGAAATAGGAATAAAGAGATATAATAACTTTATATATAATAAGGTGTAGATGGAATTATCAGAATTAAGCAGTCAGCAGGAAGCAAGTCTTTTCCTCTCTGGTTTGGAGGAATGGCAGGAGGGTCCGCAAGTTTTGACTTACGGAGCAATATTGATTTGCCGAAAAGGAAAGGCGAGGCTGAATGTGAATTATAAGGATTGGGAACTTTATGAGGGGGCGGTGATTACGCTCTTCCCGAATGATGTAGTAGAATTGAAGGTTGACGGGGATTGCAAATCCCCAGAAACTGAAAACGGAGATTGCAAATCCCCTCAAACTGCGAACAGCTTCCAAGCCGAAATCCTGAAATATAATCCTTCCTTGCTTCGAGAAGCAAGCTTGCAGCTGGAGCAGACGGTGTATTCTTCCTTGCGGAAAGACCGCTGCCGGCAGGATACCCCCGTAGTAACAAACATCATCAATGGGATGTTCTCCTTATTGAAGGTATATTTCGACCAGTCGGAGTGTACCTGCATCTCGCAGTTGGTATTGTGCCAGTTGAAGGCATTCTTCATCGGTTTTCATGAGTATCTTCAGCGCAATCCGCAATACCGGCCAGATGAAGTAAAATCGTATCGCGTAAGGGAACTGTTCAATCGGTTTATGATGCTGCTGGAGAGGGATTACAAGATATCAAGGGATGTGAACTATTATGCTGCCCAGATGAATATCTCTTCGAAATATCTGACCAACATCGTGAACCAGGTGACGGGGCATACCCCCAAGACCATCATCGGTCAATACGTGATTCTGCAGCTCAAGCTGCATCTTAAGCGAAGCACGCAAAGCATCAAGGAGATGGCCTGGGAGTTTCATTTCGCCGACGTCAGTTTCTTCTGCCGATATTTCAAGAAGCATACAGGTCTGACACCACAGCAGATAAGGTCGTAATCACAAACTGCAGTTTTGCTCTGATTTCAGCTTCTTCAATCTTGCCGATGTGTTCTGGGGAGAGAGCCTTGAGTTCTTCGAGGCATCCCATCTGCATCATGGTGGCGATAGGGAGGAGCTTATGTGCCGTCTTTCCTATGCGGTCGGTAGATAAGGATTCCTCTTCTACTGCCTCTTTCAGATTCTCAAGGTGTGCGGCAAGTTCCTGCTTCACGGTATCGAGAATCTCTTTTGCCGCTTCTTTGTCGCCTCCGGCAAAAGCGAGGAGCGAATCAAGCTGAGGCTTGGATTGGGACTCTATTCCCAGGATATCGGATAGCTTCTCTATGCTGAATGGCTTGAACAGGCAATCGTCGAAGCCGGCTTTCAGAAGCTGTTCCAGGATGCTTGTATCGTGAGCTGTCATCGCTACCACCATCATATTGGTATGGTTGATGTGGGCAATCATATCCATGCCGTTCATCTCCGGCATTTCGATATCCATCAGCATCAGGGCAGGCTGTTCGTTATGTAGTGTGGTGAGGGCATCCATCACATGGTTGCAGGCGAATACCTGCCAGGTGTCGCCTATGATGCGGCGCAACATCTCCTGGAGAAGCTGGAGCTGCAGCTTGTCATCATCCAGAATCAGAATCTTGTGGTTGGCAAAATCCGGCTTTTTCTTTATATCAGTAACCTGATGGCTGCCGGGATTCTGTCCTTCCTTATCTTGAGCAGAATCGGGAGAAGGATCATGCTTTATTTCTGATGGAGCCATTTCCGGAGACTCCTCCTTTGGTGCTGGCTCGATAGGGATGGTGACGATGAAGGTAGAACCTTTGCCCAGGATAGAGTGGAGGATGATTTCTCCACCAAGCAGCGAAACCAGTTCCTGGGTGATGGACAATCCCAAACCGGTACCCTCGATGCCCTGGGCGCTCTTCAATCTCGTAAATGCTTGGAACACCTTCTGTTTCTCCTCATCGGTCATTCCCTTTCCCGTATCTTTTACGCTCAGGGTAAGCGTAGGCTTGCCCAGAATTTCTGAAACCTGTGCCTGGATGGTAACGTTGCCCCGGTCGGTATATTTGATGGCGTTGCTTACCAGATTATCCAATATCTGACGAATGCGGAAGGCATCAGCACGGAAGAATTTCTTCTTCATTGGAGAATCTGAAGTTTCCGAAGAATCTGAAGAATCCGAAGTTCCCATTCCCTTTATTTTGCATTCGAACGAAATCGCCAGTCCTTTCTCTTCTGCTCTCAATTTCATTCCCTCTACCGATTCTGCTACCAGTTGTGCCGGTGAGAAAGAGGTAGGCTGAACCTTCATCAGTCCGTTCTCCAACTGATGATAATCGAGCAGCGAGGCAACGAGATGTGAAAGATGAGCGGCAGAGTTCTTGATGTTCTGGAGGCATTCGATGCCCTGAGGATTGCTGACGTAATCTTTCATCAGATCGATGAAGCCCGAGATAGAGGCAGCTGGCGCCTTGATATCGTGGGTGATGGTGAGGAGCAGGCGCTCGCGCTGGTTCATGATACGCTGGATTTCCTCATTGGCAGCCTCCAGGTTTTCCCTGTAGATACGCTCCTTTCTGGCATCGCGCCAGATAAACCAGATCATGATGACGATGGCAAAGAAGGCTACGATGGCGAGCAGTTCCATCTGCCACAACAGATGCTTTCTTGCTTCCATCGCCTTCTCGATGGCTTCCTGCATGTTGTCTTTTTCACGCTGGTGTACATCGCTCAGATGTTTGGCGGAGCGCAGGGCGAGTTTGGCACTCACCATCTTCAGCTCTTCCATCTCCCTATTGATGCTCTGCTTGTGGTCTTGCGTTTCTACTTTCTCCTTCTTGTCTATCTGTTCTAGGATGTTTGCCACGTTTTCCGCCACGTTTACTGGGGTGGTAACTGAATCGATGACAGCCCGGTTGCTGTCCTGTTTTACGCTCAAGGTTTCGGCGTGCTCCTTCTTGAAGGCATCGGCGAGTCGGCGGAAGAATCCCTTTCGGGTTTTCAATACTTCTACCGTAGTCTTCTTCGCCTCGTGGGTTTGTGGCGCCTTGGAGTGGACGAGGATAGAATCCTTGCCCGTATTCAGATTCTTCACCTTATTCTGCAGATAGTTTTGGGTAGGTCTTCCTGCCATGACATCAGACAGTTGTTTCAGGTTTCTCTGCTCCTCTTTGAGCAGGGAAGAGATGGTACTATCGGCGGCACCCCTTTTCTGGATATACTCGCGCGAAGCTTCATTGATGGCATTGATGCTCTTGGTGTTGCTATACACCAGACTGATTGCCAGAATCATGATAATGGCAATGGCGCTATATCCGAGGGCTACCTTGAGAGGAATATTGTTCTTGTGCATGAGAAATAGTTTAAAATGATGAGCAGACTGCTATCTTGCTCAATAGATATTTGTTTGCAAAGTTAATGCAAAAAAATGATATTAGAAAACAAAAGGGCTAAAAACAAGTCAGGAGACCAATGAATTCTATCATTAGTCTCCTGCCTGATTGAAAGCGACGCGTAATTACTAGTGTTATTCTATCTTTTCCTCTGTTAATTACTATTTTTTAAAGGTGATATTACTCTGCTACAGTAGAATCTGTTGTGGTAGAGTCTGCTGGAGTCTCTGCTGGAGTTTCAGCTGGTGTCTCTGCTGGAGTCTCTTTCTCTACTGTTGTGTCTGCTGGAGCAGCTGGTTCTGCTGGGGCTACTGTGTCAACTGGAGCTACTGATGATACACTTGCCATCTTGTTGCTGGCGAATACATTGCTCACTGAAACCATAACCATGGCAGCGATAGCTGCGAATACTAACTTTTTCATAATCTTTTGTTTTTTTATTGTGAATATTATATTTATTACTTTCTTTGTGAACAGCCTTGCTTGCGTTACCGCTCATTGGCGTGTTCACTTTCTAATATCACAATCTGCGTGCCAAAAAATAAAAGAGTTATCTAATAGTTTGATTATCAGTAGTAAATGCTTTTTGTGCCAGAATTCTACATTGTGGAAACTGTGGAATTAGTGTGGAATTATTCCCCAAAAAAATGGGGAATGGTCATCAGATTCCCCATTTTCCCATATCATCAAAAGCCGTACTTCTTTCTATCAGATACCGTATTTCTTCATCTTATTGTAGAGTGTCTTTCTATCTACGGCGAGCAATTGTGCCGCCTTGCTCTTGTTGCCGCCTGCTGCTTTCAGCGCAGCTTCTATTCTCTGCAGTTCCGTTTCCTCATCGTGCAGGGCGGTAGGGGCTTGTGGCTGGATATGCGCCATACTCTGTTCCAGTTCGGTTACTCCGATGTATCTTCCGGTGGCGAGCAGGATAGCTCGTTTCATCACATTGTTCAATTCTCGCAGGTTGCCCGGCCAGTTGTAGGCGGCAATTCGCTCCTTGGCTTTGCCGTCGAGTCCTTCCACATTTCTGTTCAGCTCCTTGTTGGCGTGCTTGATAAAGAGGTCGGCAAAGAGGAAGAGGTCGGCACCACGGTCTTTCAGCTCCGGCATGTAGATGGTAAACTCATTGATGCGGTGGTAGAGGTCTTCACGGAAGTTGCCTTCTGCCACGCGTTGAGCCAGATTCTCATTGGTAGCGCATACCAGTCGGATATCGATATCTATTTCCTTGTTGCTTCCTACCGGACGGATTTTTCTTTCCTGGAGGGCACGGAGCAGCTGCACCTGTACTTCATAGTTCAGGTTTCCCATCTCATCGAGGAAGAGAGTTCCTCCGTTGGCAATCTCGAAAGCGCCCTTCTTGTCCTGGTCTGCTCCCGTAAACGAACCCTTCACATGACCGAAGAATTCTGATGCCGCCACTTCTTTAGGGATGGCACCGCAGTCGAGTGCGAAGAACGGTTTGTTGGCTCTTGTGCTGAGTTCATGGATTCTTCTAGCCACATATTCCTTACCTGTACCGCTGGCACCCAGGATGAGTACCGACATAGGGGTAGGGGCCACCAGCGAAACGAAACTGTAGAGCTTGCGTGAAGCCTCGCTTTCACCTTCCAGGTATTTGGGTACATCCCCATTGGCAGATGATGCCTGGTTTCCTGCCTGCTTGCCAGGTGCTGCGTCTGTAGGAGTATAATTTGTGTCTGTGGAACGCTGACTATCTGCTGAGGTTGCATTCGAATCCTGTTTTTTCGGAGTCTTGATTGCTTCCTTGATCTTATCCAGAAGGATTTCCGGATGGAAAGGTTTTGCCACATAATCGGTAGCGCCTGATTTCATAGCGAGCACCACATTCTGAATTTCTGCATAGCTGGTCATCACGATGAAGGGCACCTGCACGCCATGTTTTCTCATCCATTGCAGCAGGAAGATGCCGTCGTGATCGGGAAGGCGGAGATCTGATAATACCAGATCGAATCCTCTTTCTGCCTCCTCGCAAACCTGTATGGCGACCTTGACCGAAGTAGCTTTCTCCACCTCGAATCCCTTCTTTCTGAGCCATGTCTGAATCATGGTTCCAAATGCGATGTCGTCTTCAACTATTAGAATCTTTTCCATGTCTTTGCGATCTTACTGTCTTGTTGTATCTTTCTTACTTGTATCTTTGTCTTCTAAAAAGATAGTGTTGTTTCAGAGTGCAAAGTTAGCACTAATATTTGGAATCAGCAAGGAAAAAGGGCTTAATTGTTTTAATGAATCGAAAAAATTAGGAAGTAATCACATAAAAATGGAAACTAGTTGAGCTTTTTAACACTTCATCTATCTCTGAATTCAGGAAAAATATGTATTTTTGCATATTAAAACGAATCTATATAATATTTACGTACTAACAATAGTAGTTATGAAGAAACAAATACTTACATTGGCCATGCTGTCCGCTCTGGTGCTCTCAGCTCACGCCCAACAGCCAGCCAATCAGCTGTTGCCTTATCAGAACCCTAACCTTTCTGCCGAGGCAAGAGCCAATGACTTGCTTTCACGCCTGACCCTGGAGGAGAAGACGAAGCTGATGATGGATGCTTCGCCTGCCATCTCCCGACTGGGTATCCCTCAGTTTCAATGGTGGAACGAGGCGCTGCATGGTGTGGCACGCAACGGATATGCCACGGTTTTCCCTATCACCATGCACATGGCTTCTTCCTGGGATGATGCCTTGCTCTATCAGGTGTTTACTGCCGTAAGCGATGAGGCGAGAGCCAAGGCGCAGGTGGCGAAAAAGTCGGGTAATGTAAAGAGATATCAGAGTCTGAGCTTCTGGACTCCGAATGTCAATATCTTCCGTGATCCTAGATGGGGACGCGGACAGGAGACTTATGGAGAAGATCCTTATCTCACCACACGTATGGGACTTGCCGTGGTGAATGGTCTACAGGGACAGTCGTTTGACGGCAAACCGCTGGCGGCTCCTGGCGTTCCGGCTTCTGATCAGTCTAAGGCTCCCCAGTATGTCAAGACGCTGGCTTGTGCCAAGCATTTCGCCGTGCATAGCGGTCCGGAGTGGAATCGCCACGTCTTCAATCTGGAGAATCTGCCAGCCCGGGATTTGTGGGAGACTTATCTCCCTGCCTTCAAGTCGCTGGTACAGGATGGACATGTGGCTGAGGTGATGTGTGCCTATCAGCGTATAGATGGTGCTCCTTGCTGCTCCAATGCCAAGTTTGAGCGCCAGATTCTCAGAGAAGAATGGGGATTCAAGGGATTGATTACTTCCGATTGTGGAGCAGTCAACGATTTCTATATGCCGGGCTATCACGGTACGGCAAAGACTGCTACCGAAGCAACCGCCCAGGCTGTGAATGCCGGTACCGACCTGGAATGCGGCAGTGCCTATCGTACTATTCCGAAAGCTGTGAAGGCGGGAATGATCAATGAAGATAAGGTAAACCAGAGCCTGAAGCGCCTGCTGGTGGCTCGTTTCAAGCTCGGCGATTTCGATAAGGACGAAACGGTGGCATGGACTCAGATTCCAGAGAACGTCATCGCCTGCAAGGCTCATAAGGATCTGGCTGAGAAGATAGCTGAAGAAGGCATCGTACTTCTTCAGAACAGAAACCAGCTGCTGCCTTTGAACCGCAATCAGAAGATTGTGGTGATGGGACCTAATGCCAATGACTCCATCATGCTGCGAGGCAACTATTCGGGTTATCCTACCAGTTCTACCACCATCCTCCAGGGCATCCGCAACTATATGAAGGGGGCTGAGGTGAAGTATGTTCCGGCTTGTACCTTGACAAGAAACGAGGTGCAGGAAAGCCGTTTCAACCTCTTCCGTGAGGGAATGAAGGCCACCTACTGGAACAATCAGGAACAGAAGGGTGAGCCGGTGGCTACGGATGTGATGAAGACTGCCATCAATCTGAGCAATGGTGGTAATACCGTGTTTGCGCCGGGTGTGAATCTTACTCATTTCTCAGCCCGCTATGAGGGAGTGTTGACTCCTGACAGGGATGAGGATCTTACCATCAATATGGGTATTGACGACGGTTGCCGCCTGATAGTGGATGGCGATACCATCGTGAATATGCGGGAGTGCTGGGGCCGTGTGGCGCCTATCATCAAACCGCTCTCTCTGAAAGCAGGCAAGCCGGTCAAGATTCAGGTAGATTATACCCAGAGGGAAGATGTGGCTGTGATGCAGTTTGATATCCTGAAGACTTCGAAGCCTACCAGCGAGCAGATCCTGGCAGAGGTGGGCGATGCGGATGCCGTGGTATTCGTAGGCGGTATCTCTCCAAACCTGGAGGGAGAACAGCTTGAAATTGAGGAACCGGGATTCAAGGGCGGCGACAGAACCGACCTGGAGTTGCCGAAGGCTCAGCGCCAGGTCATTGCCATGCTGCATCAGGCAGGCAAGCGTGTCGTCTTTGTCAACTGTTCGGGAGGTGCCATCGCCATGGTTCCTGAGACGGAAAATGCCGAGGCAATCCTTCAGGCATGGTATCCTGGTGAACGGGGTGGTGAAGCTGTAGCCAAGGTTCTCTTTGGAGAGGTGAATCCATCGGGCAAGCTTCCGGTTACCTTCTATAAGAGTGTGAACGATCTTCCTGATTTCCTCGATTATACGATGAAGAATCGTACCTATCGTTATTTCAAGGGTGAGCCTTTGTTCCCATTCGGTTACGGTTTGAGTTATACCTCTTTCGAGTATGGCAAACCTACCCTGATGCAGGTGAAGAGCAGGAAGCGTGACGGCAAGGCTGCTGATTACAAACTGATGTTTTCCTTGCAGAATACGGGCAAGCGTGAGGGTACCGAAGTAGCGCAGGTTTATATCAAGCGTGTGGATGATGTGGATGGACCTATCAAGAGTCTCAAGGCATTCAAGCGTGTGTCTTTGAAGGCTGGCGAGCGCCAGATGGTAAGCATCGATCTTCCTCGCAAGAGTTTCGAGGGTTGGGATGCCCAGACCAACACCATCCGCGTGGTTCCTGGCACTTATCAGGTATTTGTTGGCGGCTCCAGCGCTGATGCAGCCAAGACTAAGATAGAAGTGAAGGTCAAGTAAGTCTCTTTTCATAGAGCTTATCTTGGAATACTCAAAAAAGGCGATAGGTGCACTAACTCTTGAATCAATAAGATTTAGTGCACCTATCGCCTTTTTTCTCGAATCAACCAAGAAAAAATCAATTTTTCTTTTGTATATTAAATGACTTTTTGCATTAATTTGTTAATAAATGTAACTCGCTCTAAATTGGACTTTGATTGAAAATCAAGAAGTTGGGCGTTTGCCTA
>ENA-ORSL01002078-ORSL01002078.1-human-gut-metagenome-genome-assembly--contig:-NODE-2078-length-15226-cov-5.398260_pt1 | contig 15226 bp, 10 predicted proteins | sample MGYA00242190_ERZ509157 | MGnify/ENA primary metagenome ERZ509157 (study PRJEB26280, sample SAMEA2338664) | human gut metagenome | biome: human gut; feature: human-associated habitat; material: faeces...
CCTTTCGAATGTTTGTGTGGTAACTTCATTCTACCAGAGCCTGCAAGCTATGTCTCCTTTTTTGCTCTTTTCAATTTGCGCAACTTATTGTACCTTATCTTTTTCATTCTGTGCAGTACGAATGCGTCGCCCTAAATAATTGAGTCATTTTGACCCAGCGCCTTCGCCTCATCGCAATTTACAGCCTTAGATGCGGCTGGCTTCAAAAGTTTATTTGCTCTTTCCTCAGAATAAAACATAATACATTATGTAAGGAACTGTTTCTTTTTTAAACTCGTGTTTTTGTCCGCAACTTGCACTTGCAATTTACGAAAAAGCGATGATTCCTTTCACTTTCCAAATATGATATAATACAGGTAACATCATAAGGGGAGCGTTTGATATGGCAGAAAAAAACCGACCGCTGTATATTTTGAAATACTTGCTGGATAACACCGATGAAGATCATCCGGCGATCATCAATGATATTCTTGCCCATTTGGAGGAAAGGGGTATCCACGCCGCAAGAAAAACTGTGGCTGCGGATTTGACCGAACTGCAGGATTCCGGCTTCGATGTGATATGCAACAAAAGCCGCCAAAACAAATATTTCATTGGAACCCGCAGCTTGGAACTTGCCGAGCTGAAAATGATTGTCGACGCCATTCAAGCAGCAAAGTTTATTTCACCGACCAAAAGCCTAGCCCTTATAGATAAACTCTCTTCTCTTGCCAGCCCGTATCAAGCGGCAGAATTAAAGCGAAAGCTATACGTTGAAGGCAAGGCCAAAACCACGAATGAGAGTGTGTACTATACTGTGGATCTTCTGCACCACGCCATCAACCACGAGAATACCGTCGAGTTTCAATACATCAGGTATACAGCAGACAAAGAAAAGAAATTGAAGCATGATGGCGCTGTCTATTGCTTTTCGCCGTATGATTTGGTGTGGAACAATGACAGATACTATGTGTTCGGATGGTCTGAGCGCCACGGCAAAATCGTGAAATTCCGTGTTGACCGGATGCTGCATACGAAAGAAGCTCTCCAAGATTTTCATGAGCGGCCACAAGATTATGATATAGGAGCATTTTGTAACCGAGTCTTCTTGATGTACGATGGGGAGAACCGTACCGTGCAGCTCTTGTGCGAGAACGATATGATGAATACCATCGTAGATCGCTTTGGGGACGACGTGGTGACGCGAAAGGCAGACGATCAGCACTTTGTTGCTGATGTCGAGGTGTTCGTCAGTCCAACCTTCTTCTCATGGATCTTCGCCTATGACGGCGCGATCACAATTGCCACTCCCCAGGATGTTATGAACGAGTACAAAAAGAAAGTCAGTGAGACTCTAAAAAGGCTTTAATCAGAACGGATTCCTCTGATTCGCAAAAAGGTGGGCGCTAATTCGCCCACCTTTTTGCAATTTTGGCCAACCCTACCTTCGGCAGAGTGCAGGAAGAAATGGCGAGGCGGAATGGAAAGCGGAAGGTCAAGCAGGTCGGAACAAAAACGGAGCAAGGTCGTTATTCCAGCAAGTACGCGCTCACGGAGCTTCTGATTTGCGGAGAATGCGGAACGCCCTATCGCAGATGCACATGGGCGGCCAACGGAAAGAAAAAGATCGTATGGCGGTGCATCAGCCGCCTTGACTACGGCAAGAAGTACTGCCACAACTCGCCGAGCATTGAGGAAAGCGTCCTGCAGGAAGCCATCATGAAGGCCGTGCTTCAAACGGCACGACAAAATGCGGAGGTACTGAAAACGCTGAAGCTCCACATCGGCATGGGATTATCCGCAGACGCTACGGAGGATAACAGCCTCGACCTTCAAATCAAAATTGCGGAGATCGAAGCCGAATTTCAAAAAATGCTCAAAGCCATCGCTGCTGATAATGTAGAAGCCTTTGATGAGGGAAAGGCAAAGGCGCTCATGGACGAAAAGGCAAAGCTGCAGATTCAGCTTGACCGCATCGCAGATACAAAGCAAAAAAGAGAAAATGCAAAATCCCGACTCGATGAAATCTTCGTGATCCTCGAAGCACTGGCGAATCACCCGATCAGCTATGACGATCAAATCGTCAGACAGATTCTCGAGAGCGTGATCGTCGAATCCAAAGAGCGAATTAAAGTAGTCTTCATCGGTGGACTTGAAGTAATCCAATCACTGTGACTGCTTCGTGCTCCCAACACACTTATTGCCCCGTCTTATGGCAAACGTCGTAAGGCGGGGCGGGTCTCATTGGCTTCGGGAATCACCGGCTATGTCGGTGAGGTATCTCGTAAAAAAGCTTCAGCTTCAAATATCGTGCGAAGCAAGTTGAGAATAGCAATCTAGCAAATTCGTATGCACTCGGTAAAAACGGCGGATGTTCGTTTGCGGGTGGTAGAGTATTTGATGCAAGTGAAAGACAATTCGGTGTATCTTTAGACGTCGGCCGGTAAAAACATTTCCAGGGCTTTGTCAAGCCGCTTGCTAAGCCGATGTGGTTATGACTTACTGGAAGCGTGTCCTAAGTAGTTGCATTTCATACAAAATAGAACCAGTTTTTTGCTTAATCGACTTGAAAAGGATGAAAAACTATGATAAAATAACATAACAGGTCAGATCGTAGAGAAGCAGAGGAGGCGAACACTATTTACAAGACTGCAATATCCCATAATGCTTTCACCATTAGATTTGAAAATCTCTTCTTTATAAACTACACAAAAGCCCTTAAGGTAGCACCAAGGGAAAAGATATCTGTATTGAAATTTTGCATTATCAATTGCAAAATGTATGAATACATAGTATAATGAGCAAAAGCATGATATAAAGAGAGGCGAAATTAAGAAACATGAAGGTGGGTTACATTCGATGCATAGCATAAAAGAGACTAGATATTAAGCGCTTCGACATTCGCGTTACATAGCGCATAGAGGCGCGCTACAGGACGTATAAATTAGAAATGATTTTTATGGTTTGCTGTGCTTAAATCTGGATTTCAATGACGCAGTGTTTCTAAAACTTGTGGTTGATGCCGAAACGCCACAGTTCACTTCGATGCCCAAAAATAGATTGAAATACATATATTAGAAAGAGTGAATGATATGAAAAAATTGCTCAATAATCGTGTTGCTAATGCAATAATACTCGTAGTTAATCTTGTCGCGGCACTAATAACTATTTTTTCATTTTTCCAAAACATGTTGAGCAGTGTTTTAGCTGCGATTTTCCTTACAATATTTGGAGTAGGAATTTTGTTTGCAATAGCTTATTTTGTTGCTTTAATAACTGAATCAAACTTGGACAAAGGGTTAATCCTTACAGACGAGTTTCATCATGTTATTGATGTATATAAGGAAGTAAGTCTTGATCTTAGGGATAGATTTGAAGATGAAGAATCATCTGCTTCCTTTGAACAATTTCGAGAGAATGAAATTAGAGATCTAATAATTAAGTATAAAGAATTACTTAAAGATACTGGAATAAAGAAGCCAAAGATTAGCTTGAAGCTTTTTCATATAGAAGACAATACTTTGTTTACTTTTTGCCGCGGAGAGGCTAATGCCGCTCGAGCAATTACGTATGGTCATGGTGAACATATTATAGTAGATAGATGTACTAGCTTTAATGGTATAATGAATCGAAGTTATAGTAGATACTTTGTAGGGAATAATTTAATAAAGGATTACAAAGAGGGGAGATATCATGATTTTAGGGGAGAACCGAAATATGAATCGTCACTGGTAGTTCCAATTAGAACATATGTAGGACCCCCGAAAGAGGATTCCCCATACTATGATGTTATAGGCTTTCTCTGTATTGACTCTAAGGAAAAGGATCAGTTTCTTGAAGGAAATCCCCTAACGCAGATGATAATTGAAACAACCCGCGCGTTTGCAGATTGTTTATATTTACTAATTACAGAAACTCAACTATACTATGAAACGCTATTAGCAAAGGAGGGGAAAATGTATGTCAGCTAAAATTAATCGAAGAACGAAAAGGGAAAAAGCAATAATGAAAGCTCGTGGGTTTAAATCTCCAATAATACCAGTAAAAGTAAGAAATAGAAATATTTCTCCGTGCAATATGTCATTAAATAAGAAGAGAAAAAGCGGCAATGTTAAATGTCTTGGTCGAGCAATAGCCAGCGAAGGTATTATTGACTAGTTCCTGTATATGAATTCGAGCCACAAAATTATGAAAGAATTAATTATACTATACAAGGGGTTCGAATCCATCCATCAAAAAGGCAAATCCACCGTTTTCGTGAAACATCCTTTGCAATTTGAACTCTGTAGGTTTGGACAACAAAGGATGTTTCTTGAGTTTCCTTGATATTATGTGACCTTTTGGCTTTTGACCTCCACTTTCAAACTGTACACAATCGATAGTGTCAAGATAATTGCGCAAAAATATTTGCACGCTCCGACTGAATGAAATCAGCCGGCAATAGAGATGTCGTTCAAAGCCGCCTCTAAGTGCTTCGTGTTCATGTATTTCTTGTTGCCCCACTGGGTACCCGCCACGTGGTGAAGCCTTGCGCAGACCAGCATCAGGGCGGAGCTCCCGCCCGGGAACGCCCCCCACCACGCGGGTCCTGCGGCAGATCTTACGATTTAGCCGCTCATTACATTGTTGGTGCAGATGCGCGTCCAGTGCTCGCTGGGAAAATCGCAGTAGGTCAGCGTCTCCTCGATGCCGTTCTTTGCAGCTTCGTTCATCTGCACAATTCTTTCGGATATAGTTTGCTGTCTCCTTTCAGAATGGAGTGTCGCAACTTCATTCTATCAGAGTCTGCAAACTATGTCTCTTCTTCCGTTTCCTTTTTGCGCAATTTATTGTATATTATCTGGAAACGAAGAAAGGGTGCGATTCGCCCCTCTGTGACTAAGATGATTTCGTGTTTAAAAGGGATTGTTTATTGAGAAAATCCGACTTTTTAAACGGCACCGTGTGTCTGCTTTTGGCATGAGACCTCTGTTCATTATAGGAAACCATACCTTTCAGATTGACTACTCGTTCTTCCAATTTGAAATACTCACGAGGCTGACGTACCCCGCTGCCTAATATTTCTGTTCCCAATTCGCCAATGCTACTTTGTTTTTTCGCTTAGAGATAAAGTGTACTTCTGAGGATGCACATTTCTGGAAAACCAACAGGTACACTTTCCTTTTTTCAAACAATCACATTGAGATTATTTCCTTTATTCGCTGGTTGTAGCTGTACTGGTTCATAGTTTTACCTCCAAATAATAGGCTTTGCGACCGAGCATTATAAGATAATCAGCATATTAGCGCTGCGATACCTTCCCAAACCTTGTAATTTCTGATATAATTTAGGATACCCATTTGAGGCAACTGCTTTTTCGGCGGGTGATAATATGAAACAAAGCAATTATTCTTTTCAGAAGTCAGATATTGGTGCTCAGTCTGCATGGAAAGGGTTTTCTGCCCAAACACTATACATTGCATCAAGAGTCATTAATGATCAGGAAAATTTTCAATTCTTTCCTGAAGATGTTGAAGACCTTGTTGTAAAATACGATAATAATATAGTGGAGGCTGTTCAGGTTAAAAATATTTCTGCCGATTTAACACTTTCAACGCTTGCCTCAACAAAGACTTCAGCAAGCGGAGATGGCTTCTTTAAACGAGTATGTAGTTTGCATAAACAAAATCCCAATTTAAAGAGAGTGCGGGTTGTTTATTTTAACTCACTGGGAACAGAACTAGATGAATTCAAAAGAGGCGTACCTAGTGCAAAAGAGCGAATTCGACGAAAACTAATATTAAATCATGATATTGTATCCGATGATGCAGAATGGCTTTTATCTGCGTTTGTATTCGATAAATGCAGCTTAGATGAGCTTGACAAATGCATAAGCAAGCAAACACATAGTTATCTTCCTACGATGGCTGCTCCCGATATGGCCAAATCCTTGTTGATTCAGTACATCTCCGATTTATCACGGAACAAAGGATATACGTCGCTACACCTGTGGCAAGAGGAAATTAACCGGATTGGAATCAGTATTGCAGCTATTGATGGATACTTTAAGGAGTATGGAAAATCTCTGATTCGGCTAAGCGATTTGAGCACATCTATGAATAGTGAGCAACTTAGAAATGAATTCGCGCAAGGCGTTTCTGCCCATCCGGCTCATATTCGTGAGGAATTGGACTTTCGCAGAAACGAGTGGATTGCGAAAATTCAGGCTGCATTAAGTAATAGTGGTGTTGCCCTAATAAAGGGCGTTTCGGGACAAGGAAAAACTGCCCTTTGCTATCGCTACCTTATTGATCACTATCCTGAGGAATTAGTTTTTTGCGTTCGATCTATTGCAACAGAGACCCAAGCATATAATTTAGTTTCTGCACTCGAGTCATTATCAAAACATGCTCCAGACATTGCTGTCTATATCGATGTTCTATATGGTGAGAATCAATGGGTGTTCCTATTGCAGGAACTTCAATTGAGAGGTTTATCTGTACCAGTTCTGATTTCCATTCGGGATGAGGATTATAATTTAACGCAACTGAATGGCAAGTATGTTCGATTTGATATTGTTGAGTTATCTCTTTCGGAGCAAGAAGCACGCAATATATACGATTTATATACAAAAAATCAACCACACCCGTATCATAGAAGCTTTGAAGAGGCATGGCAAAAATTTGGCACACACGGTCCGCTGATTGAGTTCATGTATCTGTTAACAAACAACCAGACTCTTACGCAACGACTGACCGAACAAGTTAATTCGCTTCTTCTTGAACGTGTTCCCGATTCTTGGCTTGTTCTATTGCAGATTATATGTCTAACTGGTCGGCTGGGGTATTCTGTGAATCTCTGGGGACTTAGAATGGCTATCGACTGTGACAATGTTAATGCTGCGATTAAGCGTTTCAGTGATGAGTATCTGATTAAAATTTCTGATAATTGTGCACAGATTGAAGCTTTACACCCTGTTCGTGCGCAAATCATTTTTGATGCGCTGAATGAGCGAATTGACAACAATCAAGAAGACGCAGTTATTGCATCCATAAACTGTATTGAATCCTCTGGAATACGTTATATTTTATTTGACTACTTTACGCATAACGAATATGCACAAGATTTTATCCACCGTTTGGCAGCCGCTCACTTTTTTGATTGGACCGCATATGCAGGCGCACTAAATGCTATGTTATGGCTTGATGTAAAGCGGTATATTGACGCCAATATGCCATTCATCCAGAAATTGGTTAAACAACGTGGCAAAGGATGGCCGGTATTCATCCCCATTGATTTGACGGGCTTGCTGTGTCCTAACAAGTTAATAGCTGATAAACTGATAAACATGCCTTTGGCAAATAAAACTGAGTTACAAACTGCTATCCAAGATGTAAAGACATCGCTTACGGCCATGTGCATTGACTATCAGGCAACAGATATCTTCGTGAGCAATTGCGCCTTACCCAATGACCACCCGAAACTTGATTCTGAATGGGCTTGTTTGGGCTATTCGCTGTTTTGGCTATCGAAACGCAATATTACCGTTAACAATTTCCTTGATATCAATGCTTTTGAAAAAAGCATGTACATCGGAGATATTCAGTCAAGGGCTGATTGTCTGCGCGGCTTGATAGAACATGAAGCATTTACTGACTACTATACTGCTGCCAAAGAGATTCTGACATTGAGGATCATCAAGACCCATCAAGTGATTTTTTACGAAGAAACACCTGATACCCTGTACTGCAAGTTTGTTCCAGCAATGTTTGGAAAGCGGAGCGATGATGGGGAGGGGACTGAACACTTCAACCAATATTGGAGATTAAAAATGTTGGCACTCCTCCAGCAATTATATCCCCCAAAAGAGTATATTGATATCGAATTACTTGGCGTTGATTTACATGGTGATTTGGGAATTAAACCTCTTGACTATAAATTGCACATCCATAAAGAGAACAGGAAGAATCGCTGGGTTACAGACGTTAATGCATGGGCAAAAACACGAATAGATTATTGTAATCGCCCCAATTCATGGAAAGAATATGTGGAAAGAATTGATTGCATTAGAACTATTGCCAATCAATTGGTTATCGAAATCATTGGTTTCATAGATTTCCTGTACAAAAAGCGTAGATTCAATAAGGATAAATGGGATCGCATCGCAGAGAAACGCAAGCAATTCAATGCATATACTTTGGGCGACAATTTGTTGCCAAAATCCGTGGCTGACTCATATTGCTTACATAGAGAAGATATGTTTGAAGACACGGCGAGTGAACCACAGTCCCACATTGCTGGTGTTAGATATATTGATAAATACAAGAAATTCAGAAAAAGCTATCTAAAAACTTTCCAATCTTTAGATAACTTCTTTCAGCAGTGCGAGGAGGTACTTACGGTACGAGTCCACAACAAATCTATTGATGAAGTAAAAAAACCACAGTTAGCAATGCACAATCTCTTCGATTCAGCAAAGAACATTATGGAGTTCCAAACAGAGTATCAGAATTTATTCCCTCTGTACAGCACCCTAGATACAACATTTGCTGCTCGAGAGGTAGAAAGCCTCTTGGTTCTCGTAAATATGTGGTCTGAGGTATTAGCTAATGCTCCAAAAGGTTTTCCGCTGTCCTATGAAGCTAAGCAAAGACACAGGAAATCCTTTGATTACTTCAATCGTGTCATCTCTAATTTCGCAAAGGCATCCGAAGTCGGCATGTTCTCGAATGCGGATACTGTATACCTAATGTTTAACTTTGATCTAATGGGCGGCACTACTCTGGAGCAAGAATATGCTAACGCAGTTATGGCACTTCGGGAAGTCTGCAAGGATGCTATACCTTACTCTAGTGAACGATGGCAGATTGAGACACAGGCTCCCGATTTGGTATATGTTCCGTTATACCACGGCGTACCTCTTTCTTCTGGTTTTTCCATTCCAACATATAAACTACTGGATACAGCAAAGGAAAAAATTGCATCTTCTATGCTTCCAGTAGGAGAGTGTGCGGATCTTTACTGCCAGCTAGGAGCCAATGTTTCTGACTTGACTCAATGGAAGAAAGCTATTAGTCAAGTTGGAACCATTCGATTGCTGTTGCAGCAGTATAATTTGGTCATGACTGCGCCCAGTACAGCTATATGTGAAGAAGGTATTGAGGCATATCTGTCTGCGTTATCCTCTGCCCTTGAAGATATCTTTAATAATTTTCCTGATGTTTCGGGCATTGTTGATAATCTCCAACAATCGCCAGATAAGTTGGTTGCGGGGCTGCTGAGTATGATTGCTCCATTCATTAAGAGTATAGCATCAATCCCTGAAGAGCTTTCTTCTCGTGAAAACCTAGCGGGCATAGAAGAAATGGCGAACAAGGCTGCAGCGGCAATGGTGCTGTTGCAACCAAGTGTGATTAATTCTGCAACAAGCTAAATTAAAACGACCAAGGTAATTTGATTCTAAAGGCTGGAACGCTATGCTTGCTTTTGGCATTATTGTGACTCTAAGGAAAATTTGGACTCAGCGGCATCCCGAGCTTAGCTAAAAGGTTAATTCCCCAAAGCCCAAAAGCACCCATGGGGGGCTCTTTTCGATGAAGTGTTCTGATTATGCGGAATGTGAAGTATCCTTCGGATATGAAACGCACTGCGTGTGTGAAGTGCACTTCCGGCACGATATGTGGAATGCTTCACTTCGCTTTGTGCGAAGCACAATACTTCATAGTGGCATCGCCGTTTCACTTGCAGCAGAACGAAAAACTTGACAAAATCGACAGCGCTTATTTTACATTTTGCGTCAGAATGTTACACAAAAACTTACCGTGGGTACGAATCCATCTATCAAAAACGCGAATCCATCTTTTTCGTACCCGCTTGGCAAGAAAAGAGCAGCCGAGAGGCTGTTCTTTTTTTTGCAGAAGATGAATCAGGATTCGAATCATTGCAACAAGCTTACAATGCAACAGTATAGCGTAAAAGCTACCGCCGCGGTTCGGCAAGCTATCAGTGATAGCTTGCCGTAGTTCCTCCCTTACCTTCAGCCGAATCCCTCATCCCCGGAAAAAGCACGCTTCGGCGTGCTTTTTCCATGAAGTGTGCCTAAAGGCACATGAAGTACGCTCCGCGCATGAAGCGGTGCTTTGCATCATGAAGTTTTCGCGGAAGTGAGCGGCACGCTTAACTTCATTTCGTGCGTCAGTACGATACTTCACGGCGGCACTGCCGCCGCTTCATTTGCAGCAGCAGAAAAAAATATCTCCGACTACCTATTGACAAAGTAGGTTTCGTTCGCTATACTATTACCAACTTACGTAGTAGGTAGATTGCAGAAAGGAGCACACGGGTATGAAGCAGCGCGTCGGCATCATCAAACCGGAGATGTATATGCGGAGCTGCCGCATGTGCACGGTTTGCCGTGCGCCGTTCCCCGAAGTGCTCTCCTTTTTTACCGTAAGCCCCCGTACCGCCTGACCCTCGGCGGGATCACGGTCGCTTACAGCCGAGAGACTTCGCCGGAGTCTCTCGGTTTATTCTTTGTAAGGCAGGAAAGCACCGATGAAAAACGATTTTGAACGGCTCGTCAGAGCAAATTTCCGCTTCGGACGAATGTGTTTTTGCGATCACTGTTTACCAAAAATACACTCATAACGAAAGGAAATTTCATCATGTCAAATTACAAATTTGAAACCCTGCAGCTCCATGTCGGTCAGGAAGCCCCCGACCCCGCGACCGACGCCCGCGCGGTGCCCATCTACGCCACGACCTCCTATGTGTTCCGCGACTGCGCCCATGCAGCCGCCCGCTTCGGCCTTGCCGACGCAGGCAACATCTACGGCAGACTGACCAACTCCACGCAGGACGTGTTGGAGCGACGCGTCGCAGCCCTTGAGGGCGGCGTCGCGGCTCTGGCGCTTGCCTCCGGCGCAGCGGCGATCAACTACACGCTGGAGGCGCTCGGGCAAAACGGCGGTCACTTCGTCGTGCAAAAGACGATCTACGGCGGCAGCTATAATCTGCTGGCGCATACGCTCCCCGCCTTCGGCATCACGGCAAGCTTCGTTGACATTCACGATCTTGCGGCGGTCGAGGCGGCGATTCGGGACAACACGCGCGCCATCTACATTGAAACGCTCGGCAACCCCAACAGCGACATTCCGGACATCGACGCACTGGCGGAGCTTGCCCACAGACACGGGATTCCGCTCGTGGCAGACAACACCTTCGGCACGCCGTATCTCCTTCGCCCCATTGAACACGGCGCAGACATCGTTGTACATTCCGCGACCAAATTCCTCGGCGGTCACGGCGACGCTCGGCGGTATCATCGTGGACTCCGGCAAATTCGACTGGTCGGCAAGCGGAAAATACCCCGCCATCGCAGAGCCGAATCCGAGCTACCACGGCGTGTCCTTCGTCAAAGCAGCCGGCGCGGCGGCATTCGTCACCTATGTCCGCGCAGTACTGCTCCGCGACACGGGCGCGACCATCTCTCCCTTTGCGGCATTTCTGCTTTTGCAGGGCATTGAGACGCTCTCGCTCCGCATAGAGCGTCATGTTGAAAACACGCAAAAAGTCGTAAAATTCCTCGCGGCGCATCCGCAGGTGGAGCGGGTCAACCACCCGTCGCTGCTCGAGCACCCCGACAACGCGCTGTACCGAAAATATTTCCCGAACGGCGGCAGCTCCATCTTCACCTTTGATATCAAGGGCGGTCAGGCGGAAGCCCATAGGTTCATCGACAGTCTGAAAATATTCTCCCTGCTTGCCAACGTTGCCGACGTAAAGAGCCTCGTGATCCATCCCGCAACAACAACGCACAGCCAGCTTTCCGCGCAGGAGCTTGCCGATCAGGGCATCAAGCCCAACACCATTCGCCTTTCCGTCGGCACGGAGCACATCGACGACATTCTTGCCGACCTGCAAAACGGCTTCGACGCGGTAACGCAATTTGAGGCGGCACGGCACCGCGAAGGCTGAACCCGCATGAAAGCACTGATCGCCATGAGCGGCGGCGTGGACTCCTCTCTTGCCGCAAAGCTGACGCTGGAGCAGTGGGTGGACGGCGCGAGCGACGAGGTCCGCTCCTACGCTGCGGAATACCTCGGAACGGCACCGGATGCGCTCTGTGAAGGAATCCTCCGCGCGGGTATGGCAAGCGTCGCCGATACCTTCATCGCGCAGATGCAGGATTACCTCGGCTTAGGCGCTTCGGCGCGAATGAACGTCCCCGGCACCGTCAGCACCGATAACTGGAGCTGGCGCATGGACAAGGAGGCGCTGACTCCCGCACTCGCTGCAAAGCTCAAGCGTCTGATGCAGCTCTACGAACGCTAAAATATAGGTTCAATAATAAACGTCGGGGTCGGGCAGTACGCCCGACCCCAACGTTTATTATAGGATCATTTTATTTGAATTTATCAAAGAAGCGCTTGCGCTTCGGCTGGGTCGCGTCGTCGGTCTGCTGCTCCAAGGAGCGAAGCAGCTCCTTCTGCTCCTTATTCAGATGGGTCGGCGTTTCGACCACCACCGTTACGAACTGATCGCCGCGGCTCTTGCTGTTGACGTAGGGAATGCCCTTGCCCTTGAGACGGAAGGTCGTGCCGGTCTGCGTGCCCTCGGAGATGGTGTAGCGCACCTTGCCGTCGAGCGTCGGGACCTCCAGCTCCGCGCCGAGCGCCGCCTGTGTAAAGCTGATGGGCATTTCACAGTAAACGCTCTGCCCCTGCCGCGTAAACACGGGATGCGGCTTGACCGCCACGGTCACCAGCAGGTCGCCCTGCGGTCCGCCGTTGAAGCCGACGCAGCCCTCGCCGCGCACCCGCAGCGTCTGCCCCTCGTCCACACCGGCGGGGAAGCGCACTCTCGTCTTGAAATTGCGGCGCACCTTGCCCTTGCCCTTACAGCGCGGACAGGGCGTTTTCACCACGCTGCCCGCGCCCTTGCAGTCGGGGCAGACGGCATCGGACTGCATGGTCATGCCCATAAAGCTCTGCTGAGTGCGGATGGTGCCGCGCCCGTTGCAGCGCAGGCAAGTCTCGCGCTTCGTCCCGGGTGCCGCGCCCGTGCCGCTGCACTCGGTGCAGTCCTCGATACGCTGGGCGCTGATCTCCTTTTCGACGCCGAACGCCGCCTCCTCAAAGGTCAGCTCCACACGGACGCCGATGTCCTCGCCGCGCATGGGCGAGTTTGCGCTGCGGCGGGACGAACGACCGCCTCCGAAGAAGCTGCCGAACAGGTCGCCCAGATCGCCGAAATCGCCGAAGCCGCCGAACGGATTGCCGCCCGCTGCGCCCGCGTTGAAGTTCGGGTCAACGCCCGCAAAGCCGAACTGGTCATACTTCGCCCGCTTGTCGGGGTCGGAGAGCACCTCGTTTGCCTCGTTGATCTCCTTGAATTTCGCCTCGGCGCCCTCCTCGTGGTTGACGTCGGGGTGATATTTTGCGGCAAGGCGGCGGTAGGCGCGCTTGATGTCCGCGTCGGAGGCATCCTTGGCGACGCCAAGCACCTCGTAATAATCTCGTTTGTTCTCGTTTGCCATTTATACTCACCCTTTCGGGACTATGTTTACAGTGGAAAAAGGGCGCGCGGTCGGCGCGCCCTTCATTCGGTTAAGCTCAGTCGTTGACTTCCTCGAAGTCGGCGTCGATGGGGTCATCCTTCGTGCCGGAGGCAGCGCTGCCGTTCGGAGCACCCTCGCCCTGCGGCGCGGCGTTCTTGTACAGCTTCTCGGACACGGCGTAGAACGCCTTCTGCACCTTGTCGGTCGCTTCCTTGATGGCGGCAACGTCGTTGCCCTTGTTCTTCTCCTTCAGCTCGGCAACCGCGCTCTCAACGGACGCCTTCTCCTCGGCGGTGATCTTGTCGCCCAGCTCGCCGAGGGTCTTTTCGGTCTGATAGATCACCTGATCGGCGGCGTTGTGGGTATCGACCTCGTCCTTACGCGCCTTATCCTCGGCAGCGTATTGCTCGGCTTCCTTGACCGCCTTGTCGATGTCGTCCTTGGAGAGGTTGGAGGAGGCAGTGATGGTGATGTGCTGCTCCTTGCCGGTGCCGAGGTCCTTCGCGCTGACGTTTACGATACCGTTGGCGTCGATGTCGAAGCTGACCTCGATCTGCGGGACACCTCTGGGGGCGGGGGCAATGCCGTCAAGATGGAACTTGCCGAGGGTCTTGTTGTATGCAGCCATCTCACGCTCGCCCTGCAGGACGTGGATCTCAACGCTGGTCTGATTATCCGCAGCCGTGGAGAACACCTGACTCTTCTTGGTCGGGATGGTCGTGTTGCGGTCGATCAGGCGGGTGAACACGCCGCCCATCGTCTCAATGCCCAGCGACAGCGGGGTCACGTCGAGCAGCAGCACGCCCTTGACATCGCCGCCGAGGACGCCGCCCTGAATAGCAGCGCCGACCGCGACGCACTCGTCGGGGTTGATGCCCTTGAAGCCGTCCTTGCCGGTGATGGTCTTGACTGCCTCCTGCACGGCGGGAATACGGGACGAGCCGCCGACCAGCAGGACCTTGGAAATGTCGCCTGCCTTCACGCCTGCGTCTGCCATTGCCTGACGGACCGGCGCCATCGTTGCTTCGACCAAATGCGCGGTCAGCTCATTGAACTTTGCGCGGGTCAGTGTAACGTCCAAATGCTTCGGACCGTTCGCGTCTGCGGTGATATAGGGCAGATTGATGGCGGAGCTGGTCACGCCGGACAGCTCGATCTTCGCCTTTTCGGCAGCCTCCTTCAGACGCTGCATGGCAACCTTATCGCCGGAGAGGTCGATGCCCTCCGCCTTCTTGAATTCGTCCACAAGGTACTTCATGATGCACTCGTCGAAATCGTCGCCGCCGAGGTGGGTGTTGCCGTTGGTGGCAAGCACTTCGATCACGCCGTCGCCGATGTCGAGAATAGAGACATCAAACGTGCCGCCGCCGAGGTCATAGACCATGATCTTCTGCTCGGCTTCCTTATCGATGCCGTAAGCCAGCGCAGCAGCCGTCGGCTCGTTGATGATACGCTTGACCTCAAGACCGGCGATCTTGCCGGCGTCCTTGGTGGCCTGACGCTGAGAGTCGGTGAAGTACGCGGGGACGGTGATGACCGCTTCGGTGACGGTCTGGCCCAGATAGGCCTCGGCGTCGCTCTTGAGCTTCTGCAGGATCATTGCGCTGATCTCCTGCGGGGTGTAGGCCTTGCCGTCGATGGTGACCTTGTGATCCGTGCCCATCTCACGCTTGATGGAGGAGATGGTGCGGTCGGGGTTGGTGATGGCCT
>ENA-ORSL01002084-ORSL01002084.1-human-gut-metagenome-genome-assembly--contig:-NODE-2084-length-15153-cov-3.019671_pt1 | contig 15153 bp, 7 predicted proteins | sample MGYA00242190_ERZ509157 | MGnify/ENA primary metagenome ERZ509157 (study PRJEB26280, sample SAMEA2338664) | human gut metagenome | biome: human gut; feature: human-associated habitat; material: faeces...
CCCCGCCATATCTACATAAATATCGGCTTCTCCAATCTTCTGTCCGGGTTCTCTGCGTCGACCAATATATTCCAGAGTCTTTTCGCCCCAGTTTCCATAGGCGTCCTCTGAATAAATGTGGAGCGTATGGGTGTTTGTATCGCCGATTTCCGGGTTGGACGGATACAAGTCGTATCCGGAATAATAACCGGAAGTGTTTGTACAATCAATTTCTATGCCATCCAGTTCAACGCGCAGAATGGTATCTGTACCGCTCGCCCGGATGTACTCTCTCTCCCCTGTATACTCACTCCAAGCTCTAACCGTCAGATCGTTCTTTGTGTCATTAATTAGTTCATGGGTTTCATCCGGCTCATAGACAATCTCTACACAGTTGATTCCCTTGTGTTTGTAGGGAACATTGATTTTGAAAATATATTGGTTCCCCGAATCGTCTTCTGCTTCGATTGTAAAATTATTCTGACCGGTTTTTCCATTATTCAAGGAAAGGCTAGCCGCTCCCGATGCCTCAAGTGTCTGTATACTGCCGTTGCTGGGTTGAGTGCATCTGACAGAAGTAATCTTAACGCCCTCCGCATCGGAGCCGACAACGGACAATTCGTATTGCAGGCTACCCTCGGTCAATTGGTTGTCATATACTGTATCCGCAGTTCTGGACTGCTTGTTTTGGCAAAAAATCTCCCCCTGGCTACCATCATTGAGGGTATAGCGCATTCCCAGCGTGACATCATTCCCAACGTGCAGAATGACTTTAAAGTGAGCCGTATGACCGTTTGCAAGGGCGGAAACCGAAATTCGATACGTATTGGAGGTCTCACCCGCTGGCATTTCTATATCCAAAAGACCTTGTCCATCCCGGTAATTCAAGTCACCGCTCTTGTCTGTTTCATCGGAGATATAGCTGGCGCTCAAAATTTTTGCGCCCGCACTTTCGGCATCGCTGCCGACCAATTTCATCTCGTAGCTTATCCTGCCTCCGGCCAGCTGGTTACTCTTGATTTTATCCACAACGCTGCCGCTGGGCATACAAAGCAGCGTGCCTTTGTGATTGCCGGTTCCCCGCCATGTAAAGGAAAGCTGCACATCCGGGAGCTTCTGATAGGTGATCTTATACCGGAAAAACACATCCCGTTCCGCAGTCCTGACCGTAAATGAAAAATCGTAAACTTCTTTGTCCGTTCCCGCTGCCGGATTCATGATCAATGAGTCGCTGGGCCACTTCAGTTCTCTTGCCGTCTGGGTGGATTCCGTAATGGAGATGCCATTCACGATCTTTGCATCCTGCGCCTGTGTTCCGGTCAGGCTTACGCGAAACCGGAACAAGTCCTCGTTCAGCTCATAGCTGCTTACGGAAAACGCCTGCGTGTTGCCCGCGGCACAGGCAATGCCCTTTGCGTTCCAGGTCAAGACCAGCGAAAGCTCCGAGGGAGACACTTCCCCGCCGTCCGCCCCCTGGTTTCCGTTCTCCTGATCGTCGCTGCCGTCGTCCGTGGAGGAATCTGGCTGTGTTTCTTCCGGACGGGTCTCGCCGACATCGTCATTCGGCTCCGTGGATTTTGTCTGCCCGCCGCTGGGAACCGAAATGGTGTTCAGCTGCTCCAAATTTTCCCCCAGCTTCAGCACCGTGATCTCCCGGACGCCCTCCCCTTGCAGGGGGTCATCCGGCTGGGCCTCCTTCAGCCCCGTTCCCGGAAGCCACAGTCCCAGCAGGATCGCGGCAATCAGCACTGCGCACAGGCCGCCCCGCAGATATTTGCTGTGAAATAATGAATTCCAATCCATACTGCCATTCCTTTTGTCTTCGGAATTTGCCCCAATTCACGTGCCGCCGCAGAATGCACGTGTGCCCCACCCGGAAAAATCCGGGTGGGGACGCATGAACTTATAGCCACTTTGCGTAGAGTGTCATATTATCTTCAACCTTGTCGTTATCAAAATCCCAGCGCTTGGTGCAGCTCTCATCTGCGTACCATCCGGCGAAGGCTCTGCCGGGGCGAACCGGCTGCTCGGGACGTGTCACCAGACTGCCCTTCTTCACCTTCTGATCCTTGACCTTGCTGTCGCAGCCGGTCTCGAAGTGAACCGTCTTTCTGCCCAGCAGCAGGAGGAGCAGGAGCAGAAGCAGCAGACCAAGCAGGCCCAGACCCAGCAGCCACCACAGGCCGCTGCCGGTGCCGTCAGCATCCGTCTCAGGCGCGTCGCCCTTCTCCCATCTTGCGTACAGGGTCACATTGCCCTGAACGGTGTCGGTGTCAAAATCCCACGGATTCTGGAGGTCGATATCCGAATACCAGCCCACCAGATGGTAGCCCTCCCGGGTAGGATTGTCCGGCCGCTCCACGGTCTCGCCGTACCGGACGGTCTGGCTGGGAACCGCCGTGCCGCCGTTTGGCTCAAACGTGACCGTGCAGTCGGTGGAAATGATGATGGTCACATCCTGACAGGACGCCTTATATTCATCGGTTCCGTCCTTGGTGGACACCAGATAGTCCTGATTCGTGATCTTGGACACGCCGGACGTGGCGATCACCTTCAGCTTGAAGGAGCCAACCAGGCGCTTGGCTTCCCACGTTTCGCCGCCGGACAGGGACACGAAGTTCATGTAAAATTCCCGGTAATTGTCCCGCAGGCCGATGTCCGTCGTGGAAATGCCGTTGCTCAGCAGGGCGCTGCCCTCCACCAGTTCGAAGAAATTGCTGTCGTAGCGAATTTCGTTCTGCATACCGTACATGGTGTAGGCGTCGCCGCTGTCCGACCGTTTCAGGTTGAAATCCACCTGAATGATGTCGCCGGGCTGTACCTCTTTCTTATCGCTGCCGTCCACGGACAGCTCGAAGAAGAAGTCACGGGCGTTATCCACTGCCATCGCCGTGGGAATGCAGGTCAGGAAAAGCATGACCGCAAGTAAGCAGGACAGAACTTTTTTCATCATATTTCGCTCCTTTTCTGTGGGTCGGGTCATTCCTGACCGCCCGATACGATCCCATAAATTGCCATTATGTCAAGCGCGTTGATCATACCGTCCCGGTTGACATCCAGACGGTCAAGATCCTCTTCCGAGAAATCCGTGCCGCTTATCACAGCTCTGTACAGGCCCATGACGTCAAGCGCGTTTACCGTTCCGTTCTGGTCATAGTCTCCCACCAGAACCGTCGATACGGTTCCGCTCACGGTCGTGACGGGAATGGCGTCAAATACAGACAGCAGCCGTTTGTTGCTGCGCATATACTGCACCACCGGCTGCACCGCTGCAGTGCCGGAAAAATCCCCACTGACCCGGAAAGTGGCCGTGAACAGAATTCCGTCTGCCGTCGCAGCTTCTTCCAGAGCAGCCGTGACGTAGCCAAAGGTCTTCTCGTCCGTACCTGTCCATTGGGTATTCACGGCAACCATCGTGCCGCAGAGACAGGGCGTTTCCCCTTCCGCCGTCTGGATGCTCAGCAGCTCCAGCTGCTCCCGGTCATAGTCCAGAGCAATGCCGAAATTGGTAAAGCCCCGGTTCCCGGAAATGCGGATGGGTACAGTCACAGTCCCCCCCGCCGTCGCCGACACGGAATCGGCGGACACGGTGCAGTCCGCGATCTCCGCCGCCATGGCCGTCACGGCCAGCGCGAATATCAGTGCGATGACCAGAATGACACTGGTGATTTTCTTCATATGTCACGCTCCTTGCTGTCCGCTGAGAATGCGGTTGACGATCCACACCGCATCCTTTACGTCCACCTTCCGGTCTCTGTTGACATCTGCGTTCAGGAATTTGTGCATCACCATGCTTACCAGCGTGTATCTCGCGTTGTACACGTCGTGGTCGAGATGTACGTCGTCCACATCGATGCGCCCGCTGAGATCAACGTTGCCGGAGTAGTCGATGGAGGCGGCGGCCTCCCCTTCTCCGATGATGATACTGTTCCGGGCAGTCCGCACGACCTCTTTTTCATCAGCGGAGGAAATCACCAGCCATGCGTAGGCGTTGTAGGCTTCCGACCAGTACATATTCTGTCCGTCGTACATGGGGACATGCCCATCTTCAACGCTGCCGCTGTAAGTCACAAGGTACATGCTCTGCTTATCCAGCGTGACGTATACGTTGACCTCCACCGGGGCGCCCTTCGTAATCGTGATGGTGATATCTCCCGTGACCTCGCTGCCCGAAATACGGTAAATATTCTTTTTACTGTCGTAGGTACATTTGACGGTGACGCCGTTGACCCTTGCGGAAACGTCATAATCGGTATCGTCCTTACGATCAATGCGGAATGTATAATCCGAACCGCGCCGTGTGGTTTTCCTGCCCACCGCGTCGTCCGCGCCGGAGCCGATGAAGCTGACCGACACATACTTGGCAGAGCTTCCGCCGCCTGAGCCGCCGCTGGAGCTTCCGCCGCCGGAATTGATCTTGGTTTTCTGCGCGGTGATGACAATGTCGCCTGTGATGGCCGCACCCGGGATCACGTAGCCGCCGTTCTCCGCCTTGTAGCCTGTGTAGGACTTCCCGCCGATGGTCACGCGCAGAACGTAGCTGTATCCGGCCTTCCGGTTCAGCTTGAAATGGTAGGGCGTGTTGTAGGTCGCGGAATTTTCGCCGGACAGGTCTTCCCCCTTGAATGTGACCTTATAGCTCTTGGGGGTTCTGTTTGCCTTGACCGTGATATTTCCGGTGATTTTGTCGCCGGGGATGGTGTAGGTGCCGTCGCCGTTGTCCTTCACCGTGACGTTCTTGCCGCCTACTTTCGCCGAGGGCTTGTAATCATAGTGAAGCGGGTCTGTCGCCCGGAAGGTGTAATCCTCTCCCGCCGCCGCGCTCAGGCTGTCGGCGATCAGGCCATCCTCCAGCGTCACGGTGTACCCCGGCTGGATGGTAAACTTAGTGCTTCTGTTGATCTTGGCCTCAGGCGCGTCCTTGGTCGGGGCGTTCGCGCCGGCGTCGATTTTCGCCGAGGAAATCCTGACCTCCGCCGTCCCCGCCGCTTTTGTCCGGAATGTCAGCGTTACCGCCGCCGTGGAAGCGGCCTTGTCCGCGCCGTAGCCGATAACGCGGATGCTTCCGCTCTTTTCGGTTACCGAAGCCCCTTTATCCGCCGCCTGACCGGACACATAGGTCAGCCGCGCGGTGTCATAGGTCAGCACCAGATCGTAGGCATTGTACTTTCCCCCGGAGACGGACACGCTCATGCTGACGGTCTTCCCAACATCCGTAGTCTGATCCGGCGAAGCGGCGACCGAATAGCGCGTTTCCGCGGCATAAACTCCCATGGGCAGGGCGGACAAAAGCATTACAAAAGCAAGCAGACCGGATAAAACTCTCTTTTTCATAAAATCACATCCTACGGCAAAGGTGTCGGAAATTCACAGCTGTCCCCACTTTCCATAGGGACACCTGTGACCCTCCGAATTCTGCGGTCTGGCCTCCCCCGCCGTGAAAGGCGGGGGAGGCACTTTGGTTTCGGGTCAGAAGACCCGGTCATTCAGGAAATCACTTGATGAGGTTTACGATAGCGGTAGCGTCAGCGGTATTGACCTTCTTGTCGCCGCTCACATCGGCATTCAGGAACTTCAGCATGGAGACAACATCGAAGCTGCTGTACTTGGTGTTGTACATATCGTAGGTCAGCTGAGCGTCGTTGACGTCGGTCAGGCCGGTGCCGTTCACATCGCCGCTGTAATCCACGGTTCCGGCAGAGGTGCCTTCCGCGACCTTGACCTTCGCAGCGGCTTCCGCCTTCACAGCCTCCAGATTATCCGCAGAGATAACCAGATAAGCGTATGCGTTGTACTTCTCGGACCAGAACATGCTCATGCCGTCGTACTTGGCAACCTGACCCTCGGGGAGAGTGCCGGAAGCGGTCACAAGGTACATGACCTTGCCGTCCAGAGTGAGGTACTGGGCGACGTCCACAGCAACAGCCGCGGTCTTGGTCACTTCGATGGTGATGTTGCCGGTGATGGTGGAGCCGGGGATGGTGTAGCTGCCATCGCCGTTCTTGACCACCTTGTCGGTCACATCCACATCGCCGACCTTGACGGTAGGCTCGGAGTAATCGTAGCCTTCTTCCTTATCGACGGTGAAGGTGTAATCCTGACCCTTGGTGGCGGTGTCGTTGCCCTTTACGTAATCGGGCTTGGTGACGGAAACCACGGAGGAGGGCTTCACGGTCTTGGTGACGCTGATCACAATGTCACCCTTGATGTCGGTGCCGGGGATGGTGTACTTGCCATTCTCGGGAGTACCCAACGCGTAGGCCTTGCCGCCCACGGTCACGGTGGTGTTATAAGTATAGTTGCCGTCCTCGGTCACGGTGAAGGTGTAGTCGGTGTTGTAAGTGGCCTTATCGGCAGCGGTCACATCGCCTGCGCCGGTGCCTTCCACGGTGACATTGTAGCTCTTGGGCGTCATGGTAGCATTGATCACCAGATTGCCGGTGACACCCGGGATGGTATAGGTGCCGTTGCCGTTGTCGTTGGCAGTGGTGGTCTCGCCGCCCATGGTGGCGGAGATAACGTAGTCGTAGTTGTCCGCGTCGGTAGCGGTGAAGGTGTAGTCCGCGCCGGGAGCGACGGTGGATTCACCGGACAGGCCCTCGCCCAGAGTGACGGTGTAGCCGGTCACGGAGATGACGGTGGTGGTGTCGAGGATATGTGCATCGGGGGCGTCGCTGCCGACGGCCTGAGAACCGATGTCAACCTTGGCAGAGGTGATCTTCACTTCCGCTTCGCCCGTGCCCTTGGCGGTGAAGCTCAGGGTAGCGGCGGGGGTATCCAGATTCTTGTCATCGCCGAAGCCGATCACACGGATGGTGCCGGGAACGTCTTCCTTCACGACTGCCAGAGCGTCGGCGGCGGTGCAGGAATTGTAGGTCAGCTTGTCGGTGTCATAGGTCAGGGTCAGATCATAGGCGTTGTAGGTGGTGATGATGCTGTCGCTGTTGGAAACATTGATCTTGACCTCGGCGCTCTCGCCGACGGTGACAGTCTTGTCCTCGGAAGCGGAAACTGCGTAGCCGACGAAGGCGGGGGCTTCCGTTGCAGCCACGTCCACGGAGCCGGGAGCAGTGGCAACATTCATGATGGCGTCGCCCTTATAATCCGAAATGACGACGTTGGTCAGCTGGAAGTGATATTCGCCAGCCTTCAGGACCCTGAACTTCAGCTCGCAGAACTGCCCCTTGGGGATCACGGTCTGGCTGGTCAGGTCAAGCCACGTCAGGCGGATATACCGCGCGCCGGTGGTCTTATTGGTGTTGTGGTTGGGTGTGAAAGCGGTGTTTGCGCCCACGTACTCGAACAGATCCTGATCGTAGTACAGGTCCATCTGGAAGCATCCGCATTCGGCGATATTGCCGCTGGCGTTCAGATAAATACTGAATTCCTCGCCAACCGCCGGGTTGGCCTTGCTGGCCGTCACGCTCATGGTTTCCGTGGTCTCCACGGCGGAGGCGGTGATCGCCATGCCGAGAACCATGACTACCGCGAGGAGCAGGCACATGGATTTCTTAAAAATTTTCATAACATCCTCCTGTCAGAAGTTGTTCTTTTTTGCTTTGGGTCAAGTACCGGTAAGGTGGGGTTTGCCGGTCAAAACAGGATATTCCGGCCGGCAAACCATCTGCTGGATCAGTTGTCGCTCTTGATGATGTTGTACAGCGCCATCACGTCGCGGGCATCGATCACGCCGTCGCCGTTGACGTCTGCAACAGTGGCGTCGAGGTCATCGCCGGAGTTGATCGCGTTGAACAGAGCCATTACGTCGGTGGAGTCGATCACACCGTCGCCGTTGATATCGCCCTTTACGACGGGCTTCTCGTGGATGGTCAGGCGGATGCCGCCGGGGGTGGAGCAGATGACGCCGGAGTTCTCCTTACCGGGCTGGCCGGCCAGAGCAAAGATATACTCGCCGGGAGCCAGAGTGCTGGTATCCACGACCAGGCTGCCGTCAGCTTCCGCATTTCCCACATACTGCCATGTGGTCACGTCGCCGGAAACGATATCGTTGACAGGCGTGCAGTAAACACTGGGGCTGTAGTCGATGAGGGTGTGGGCAGTGTTGTAAGTACCATACATGTCAGCGCCCGCATGGTACAGCTCCAGCTTGATCTTGTCGCCCTGAACGGGATCCGTCTTGTCTGCTACGATGTAATTAAAGATGCTGGTGGTATCATTGAAGAAGCTCCAGTCGGAGAAGTGGCCGAGGGTGACGATGTCGCCGTCGCGGAGCAGGATTTGATCGCATGTGCTGCCCCAACCCGCAGAGGCCAGAGGATACTCGTAGTTCAGATAGTAGTTCAGGTTCAGGTCGTAATTCCAGATATTCTGCAGGAAGATGGAGCCCGTAGAACCGGTGTAATTGAAGGTATCGGTGCCCATAATACCATTATTCGCCAGATAGCCCTTGCCCGCATCCGCAGGGTCAATGCCCAGATAGTAAACCTCGGTGGCATAGAGGAACAGGTGCAGCATGGTGATCTTGCCGTAAGCGAATTCCTTGGTGCCGGGGTCCAGAGCACTGCCGGGGCCGCCGGTGGGGTCACCGCTGGCAGGGCCGTAATTCTCAGAGGCGAAGTAGAAGTTCTCAAGGCCATACAGCTCCAGATCGAAGTAAGGAACGGTGACCTTCTTCAGCGCCATGGTTTCGCCGGATTCGTTGCAGGACTCGAACGTATCATCATGAGAGAAGGAGAAGTAGACCGTGACAGGCTCCAGAACCTTCTCCTTCACACCCTTGACGGTGATGACCAGATCGGTAGAAACATTCTTGACGGTGTAGACGCCCTTCTCGCCGGTGACGGTCTCGCCGTTGACCTGCACGGCAAAGTCCTCCCCCGCCTCGTAGCGGTAGTCAAGCTCCAGCTTAAAGGTGTAATCCTTGCCGCCCTTGGCGGTCTTCTCACCGGTGATGGTGTAGCCCTCGCCCGTGGGGATGGTGACGGTGTAGTCGGCAATCTCAGCGGTCACGGTCTTCAGGCCGTAGTTAGCGCTGTCGAAGCCGTAGGTGTAGGACACGGTGTAGCCGCCGGTCTCCTCGTTCTTGACGACGGAAACATAGTTGGATACATCCCGCTCCTCGCCGTTCTTCAGCTTGGTGACAGCCTTCAGGCCGTCAACGGTGATGGAGCCGTCCTCGTTCTCGGTGATGGTGGGATACTGGGTGATCTCCAGAGATTCGATCTTGGAGGTGATCGCCATCATGTAGCAGGAGTCGTTCTTATAGTAGATGGTGCCGTACTGGTCGGCGATGGTGGAGCAGATGCAGTACTGTGCCAGCGGGCCGACCGGGGTGAAGACCTCGCTGTAGCCGGAGCCGGTGGTGGTCACAGGCGCAGTCTGGCCGGGCTTATCCTTCAGTACGGAAACGCCGCCGGGGGTATAGTTGTAGGGCAGGTAGATGTACACGGAGCCATCCTCGGCAGAGTATGCCGTGGAGACCATGGCAGAGGTCTGGGGATAGCCGACGATGGCGTAAACATACGCCTGGGTCATGGAGCCGTCGCCGTTCAGGTTATAAACCGCGATGCCATGGCCGCTGTTGGCGCCGAACTGGCTGGTGCCGGCGACGCCGATGTAGATTCTGCCGTTGTACACGGAAGGCGTGCAGGTGGACATGGCGTTGGCATTGCCCTGAGCGTCCTTGATAACGACTTCCTTGTAGTCCAGGATCTTACCGGTATCCCAGTCGATCTGGGCGTTGCCCAGAATGCCGCCCTTGGTGGTGAAGAACACCCGGTCGGATTCGGGGTCATGGGAAACGTTGGAGCGCAGGTCGCCGCGGATACCCTCGTGGGTGTCGAGCTTCTCGCCGGTGAAGCGGTCGAAGACCAGCAGCGCGGCGCCGTTGGTGTCGTAACCGCCTGCGCCGTCATCGGTGCCGACGATGGCAAGCTTGTCGGTGACGTAGGCGCCCGCCCAGTAGAAGCCGCCCGCTCTGGTGTAAGTCCAGCTGGCGTACTTGACCTCGGTAGCGGAGGCGTGATCTTCGTCAATGGTATTGATGCAGGCGAAGTTGGCGTTTCTGTCCTCGCTGTTCCAGAAGCCTGCGTAGATGTAGCCGTCCTTGTAGGTGATGGGGCAGTTGGGCTGTCCGCCCAGCTCGTCGGTGTAGACCCACAGGGATTCCAGGGTCTTGGCATTGAATGCCTGAATTTTGCCGCCGGACAGGCCAACGAAGACCATGCCGTCGCCATAAGTCATGGGGACGATGGAGTAGCTGGACTTATCAACCATGGTGCCTTCGGTCACGACCTCGCCGGTCATGCTGTTGAGACGGCGGATGGTGCTTCCGGAGTAGGTGTAGATGTCGCCATCGACCATGATGGGAGAACCGGGGGCAGCCGCCCAGCCGGTGCCATGCTTCACAGCCCACAGAATTTCCGCGTCCTCGGGGGCGTAGGGGGTCTTGGCGTTGGTGATGCCAAGGTTGTTGTCGCCGTTGCGGAAGTTGCCCCACTCGGCAGTGATGCTTCTGTCGAGGTTCGGGTTTTCCGTGGCCACAGCCAGAGTAATGTCGATGGTGCTGCTCTCGCTGAACTTGAAGCTGCTCTTCTGGCTGACATAGCCGTCACTCTGCACGAGGTAGGTGTACTCGGCGTCAGCCATGACGGAATACTTGCCGTCCGTGGGAGCAATTCTGTCCTTGTTGGAATCCCAGACAGTTACCTTGGCGTCGGCGGGGTCAACGGTGAAGCCGACCTCGATGGATGCCAGTCTGGTAACGGTGATGGTGTAGGTGTTGGTATAGCCGCCGGGGTTGGTGACGACCACGTTGATCTTGTTCTCACCAAGATTCAGCGGAACGGTGGTGTCGCTGCCGCCGTTGACGGTGACGGTGTAGCTTTCATCACGGGGCGTCGCCGCAACGGTAACGCTCTCGGCGGCAGTGGTCGCGGTGTAAGCCGTCTTGGTAGCGGAGAATCTCTCCGCGAACCGGATGCCGTCCAGAGACAGGGCGGTCAGGCTCGGCGCAACACGGACGGAGGTGAGCTTGTACTCATCCTTGAAGTCGCCGTCCACAACGGTGACGGTCATGGTGTTGACCTTCGTGCCGGTGGGTGCGAAGCCTGCCAGATTCTGGCCGCTGGCTTTGCCGGAGGTCAGCTTCTGTGTCTTCTCGGTATCGACGTTGAGGTTTACCCACTTGGCCGTGATGGTCGTGCTGCTGCTTCTGTCGATAGCCTGCGTCGCCCATGCGTAGAACATGTTGGAGTTGTCCGGCACGAGCACGGTGTATTCCTTGACCGCCGGGTCGAAAGCCGGAATCAGCTGGAACATCTGCGCCTTGGCCTCGGTGCTTGTGTCGCCGAACTTCAGAACGGACAGGCCGGCCGTCTCCTGAACGGCCTCGGTCACGCCCTCAACAGTGATGGTCAGGTCGGAGGAAACCTTCTCGACGGTGTAAATGCCGTCAACCGCGGTAACTTCCTCGCCGTTGACCTTGACGACCATGTTGGCCGCGTCGTAGCCTTCGCTCACGGTCACGGTGAAGGTGTAGTCCTTGCCATCCTCTGCCGTGGCTTCTCCGGTCAGGGTATAGCCCTCGCCGGGAGTCAAAGTCACAGCGTGACTGGCAGCCTGCTTTTTCACGACGCCCTCGACGGTAATGGTCAGATCGGCAGTGACGTTCTCAACCGTGTAGCTGCCGCTTTCACCGGCCGTCAGCGTTTCGCCGTTGGCCTTGACTACGAAGTTGTCTTCCATCTCGTAGTCGTCGGCGATGGTGACGGTGAAGCTGTAGTCCTTGCCGTCCTCTACCGTGGCTTCTCCGGTCAGGGTATAGCCCTCGCCGGAGGTCAGGGTAACCGCATGGGTCAGGGCTGCGTAAGTAAAGTCAAAGAATTCGGCAGCAGACTGGTTCTCCTCGTCAACGTAGTATGCCATGCCCACAGCAACTGAACCATCCGTACTCAGCATGAAATTTTCAACAGGAATGGTCACCGTCTTGCTTCCGTCATCGTTGGTCGCAACCGTGAGAGCCCCGCCGAGAGCAATCTCGCTTTGTCCCGGGTACGTATTCCTGTAGAAGAAAACTGCCCCGTCATCCCCGGAAAGCACAAGATTGACACTTTCCGGATAGGTGAGAAGCACCTTTTCGGTTCCTTCAGGAATCGTCACATGGTAATACGGTGTGTTGATCGATTGACCCCACGCCGCTTCACCAACAACCGTTTCCACATACTCGACGGTCACATTTTCGCCGGATTCCGTGGTAATGTTGGTGTAAAGAGCGGCTGCATCTGCCTCTGCGGCAAACGTGTTTACCGGCACAAGGCTGAACGTCATCACAAACGCCAGCAGGAATGCCAGTAGTCTTCTCTTCATAAATAAACCTCCTCATTATATGGTATTGCAACGCCCGCAGGCGTAAAGCGGAATTCATTCCGGCCAGCTCCGGCACGTCGGGTTTACCGCCGCCGGGGCGTTCTGCTTATGCTGCACGTTTTTCAAACGCACAGTTTGTAGGTCTTCTGACTAACACGTTCGGACGAAATCGTCCACGCCGCTTCCCGCCTTCTCAGGTTTCCCCAATGACCCGCTTTCGCGGAAAGGAAGTCGGCTCCGTGCTTACAGCACGACGGGTCTGCCCGCCGTGTTCCGGTTTTGCACCGGATTCCCTTGTTCAGCTGAACAAGAATGCGTGTCTCCCGTTTCGGTCGGTCGCGCATTTGCCACAAAATAAGCCGGATATCTATTTGCACCGCCGGATACCCGGCGGAGGTTTTTGTTTCCTTGATACCGCCGCCTCTGCTCCGACGGCGGTATTAAGGGAGGAAAAGCTGTTCCTTGGGCAATCAAAACAGCTTAATGGAAGCTCTGATTCCATCGGCAGGAACTGACAGCGAGGGATTTTGTTCCCAGGCAAAGACTGGAAAACGGAGAAATACTGCATGTATTTCCCGTTTTTCAGTCTGCGGCATGGGGGCAAACGACCCGCTGCTCAGCCGCAGACGATTGATTCAGAGTTTCCCAATATATTACAGATTCGCGCAAGGGGGTTACGCGGATCAGGTAATACCGGATTGACGATTTTTTCTTCTTTTTTCTTCCTGCGCCTTCATTCGTTCCTTCGCCCGCTCCCGTTTTTCGGCTTTCTTCTGGCGGTAGATGGCTCGCTGGCGCTGGGTCTCTTCCCGGACGCGCCGGAACTTGCCCGGCTGGTTCGGATGCTCGGGGAAAGGCAGCCCCGCCTCCGCCACAGCCGCCTCCCAGTTTCCGAAGCGTGTCTGAATGGTCACGCCGCCCGGAATCTCCCGTGGCCATGGCGTGTGCCCCAGTTCGTCCGCATATTTGCGGAGGTAATCGGCAAGCTGCTGCTCCGTGTCCTGCGCGTGTTCCACGGCGAAACGGTTCTCCGCTTCTTCCAGAGCGCACGCGGTCATTCTGCGGATGGTCGCATCATAAATCGCATTTCTGCTTGGCGTCGGCATAATGCACCTTTTTCTACATTCTATATATAATGAAGAACGGCTGCGGCAGTCCAAAACAATAGACCGCCGCAGCCGTTTTTCTGCGCCGAAAACCGACCGTCTCCGCCCAATTCCCGGGGCAAAGCGGCCGCTGTCTGTTTCCGTAGGTCTCCTGACTTGTGTCTCGAGCGGCGGCCTGTCTGCCTTCTCGGAATTCTCCAATGACTGGCTTTCACCAACGGCAGGCCGTCTCGACACTTACAGTGCCGGCAGCGTGGGGACTCGCACCCCGTTCTCTTGTTCAGCCGGGCAGTCTGAACGCCCCGCCCGGCCACGGAAACATGAATTAGGTTGTAATTTTAGAGAAACCACGCAAAAAATGGTCATCGCGTGTTCCACCGACGGGTAGAACATCGCCATGACCATTCCGAAGCAACATTCTGACGAAACAGTAGGTCTCCCGACTCGCGCCTCAAGCAAAATCTGCCCTGCCTTCTCAGGTCGCCCCAATGACTGGCTTTCGCCAACGGACAGATTTCTAAACGCACACGGTATTGGTCAATGCGGGGCATCCTACCCCATTTCCTTGTTAAGCCCTGCCCCCTGACGAAACCGCCGTTACGGACGCAGCGCCTCTGCTCGTATTTCTCTATTCAGTATTATAAGACCGATTTAAGAAATTGTCAATACAATTTTTAAAATCCCCACAACATCTTGTGTCGAAAAAGCCGTCAGAATCCACATATTGTTACACATTTGTAATCATTTTCCGTCAGAAGCCGCCACCCGGAACCACGCGCCGCCGGTTTCGACCAGCCCGTCCTTCCGCAGCTTCCCGATCTCCGCCGACATGGCGCTCCGCTCCACGCCCAGATAATCCGCCAGCGCCTGACGGTCATAGGGGATCGTAAACTCCGCGCTGCCGTGGCGCTTCGCCTGATCGAGAAGAAATTCCATCAGCTTTTCCCGGGTCGTTTTCCGGGACATGAACCGTATCTTCTCCGTCAGCGCCAGATTTTTCTGAGCGATGCCCTGCAAAAGATTGTATACCAGCCGGCTGTGGAACAGGCAGTCATGGCCGCAGCCGGTCATCACCCGCCGGCAATCCAGCAGGAGCACGGTACTGTTCTGCACGGCAAATGCGCTGACCGGCAATGTCTCCAGCCCCGCGCAGACGAAAGCTTCCGCGAACAGCCCGCCGGGCGCGGCCACCGTCAGCACGCTTCGGTTTCCGTAGTAATCGTCCCGGACGATCTGCACCCCGCCGGACAGCACGACCCCCACGAACCGGGCAGGCTCCCCTTCCAGAAACACCGGGTCGCCTTTTGGTATCTCGACCACCTTTTTGTCCAGACAGTTCAGTATTTCCGGCATTTCCTGCCGCGTTATCCCCGTGAACAGCGGACATTGGGACAATATTTCATAATATGCTTCCATAATCGCTCCTTTGTTGGAATTCCAACATACGTTTTTGCAATAGTATAGTAAACTGTGGCCATAAAGTCAAGGGAAGCTCTGGACAAATCGGTGAGAGCTGGCGGCGAGAGATTTTTTCCTGGACGAAGGCTTCACAAGTGGAGGAATACTTTGTGTATTTCCCGCTTGTGAAGCCGCACGGCTAGGGAAAAAGGTCCGCTGTCCAGCCGAAGGTGATTTGTTCAGAGTTTCCCCCAAAAAGCAGGAGGAACAGATTATGATTCGCAGAATTATTGAAATCAACCGGGAAAAATGCAACGGCTGCGGCGCCTGCGCGGCGGCGTGC
>ENA-ORSL01002086-ORSL01002086.1-human-gut-metagenome-genome-assembly--contig:-NODE-2086-length-15143-cov-3.081919_pt1 | contig 15143 bp, 9 predicted proteins | sample MGYA00242190_ERZ509157 | MGnify/ENA primary metagenome ERZ509157 (study PRJEB26280, sample SAMEA2338664) | human gut metagenome | biome: human gut; feature: human-associated habitat; material: faeces...
GTAGGAAACCCTGTACGAGTTCAAGTCTCGTCGGCCGCACCATCAGGCAAGCCTGTCCAAATGGATAGGCTTTTTTTGCGGGTTTGCATGCTTGGCGGGAAGCGCTGAAAAGCTTTCTGTGTTTTTATCGTGTTTTTTAGGGCGGTGGCATAGGCATATGCGGACGGAAAGTGATACAATATTCCCGTACCCGCTGATAATCAATTGTACATAAGGAGATAGAAACAATGCCCTGCACGACGATTTTGGCCGGCAAGCTGGCTACCAACGACGGTTCTACGCTGATTTCGCGCAACGATGACGGCGGCTTTGAGGCCAAGCGACTGATTGTGGTTCAGCCCAAGGATCAGAAACGAACCTATAAAACCGTGATTTCGCATTTGAAGGTGGAGCTGCCAGACGATCCCATGCGCTATACCGTGGCGCCCAATGTGACCCAAACACACGGCGTGTGGCCGGCTTGCGGCATTAACGCCGCCAATGTGGCCATGACGGCTACCGAGACCATTACCTCCAATCCCCGGGTGCTGGGGGCCGATCCCTATGTGGCGTATCAGCCCAGAAAGGGCAGCAAAAAGGAGGTGCCCGGCGGCCTGGGCGAGGAGGATCTGGTGACGGTGATCCTGCCCTATATCCATACCGCCCGCGAAGGCGTGCTGCGCATGGGCGCATTGCTGGAGCAGTACGGCACCTATGAGCCTAACGGCATGGCCTTTGCCGATGAAAACGAGGTGTGGTGGCTGGAAACCATCGGCGGGCACCACTGGATTGCCAAGCGCGTGCCGGACGACCGTGTGGTCATCATGCCCAACCAGTTCGGCCTGGATCATTTTGACTTTGAGGACGCTTACGGCGCGGGCAAGGAGAACCTTTGCTCGGCCGATCTAAAGGACTTTGTGGAGAGAAACCACCTCTACACTGGTCTTGGCGAGGGCTTCAATCCCCGCCTGGCTTTTGGCTCCAGAAGCGACAGCGACCATATCTACAACACGCCCAGAGCCTGGTTTATGGCCCGGTATCTGCTGGAGCGCACCTATCGCTGGGATGGCCCCAACGCGGATTTCACCCCCGAAAGCAACGACCTGCCCTGGTCCTTTGTGCCCGAGCGCAGGATCACGGTCGAGGATATCCGCTATCTGCTGGGCTCGCACTATCAGGGCACGCCCTATGATCCCTATGACAAAACGGCGGCCTTCCATGGCAAGTATCGCACCATCGGCGTGCCCAACAGCGATGTGTGCGGCATCATGCAGATTCGTGGCTATATGCCAGACGCTCTCAAGGGTGTGCAGTGGTTTTCCATGGGCGGTAGCGGCTTTACGGCCTGCTTCCCGCTGTATACGGCGGTGGACAGCCTGCCGGCCTATTTCAGCGCCACAAAGGATACCGTTTCCACCGACAGCATGTATTGGCACAGCCGCCTGATTGCCGCCCTGACCGACGCGCACTATTTCAAGGCGATTCTGCTGGACGAGCGCTATCAGAACGCCGTCTGGAACAAGGGCAGAAAGCTTTTGTGCGAATATGACGGAAAGTTTGCCGCGCAAAACGATCCGGCCTTGCTGGCTGAGGCCAACAAGAAGATCGCCGAAATGGTCAAGGCCGAATCCGATAAAGCGCTGGGACAGGTGCTGCGCAACGCCTCTGAGAATATGAAGATCCGCTATCATCGCGGCGATAATTAATTGAAATTTCAAAAAACAGCCATGGCGCCCGCCCTTGCGCGGGCGCTATTTCTATGCGCTCGAAAAAGCACAATTTACGTAGAAAAGCAAAATTCTGTCTACGCGGTATTGACAAAATGCACAAAGTTGTGTACAATCATATCAAAGATGGGCTGAAAACGCCCAAAAAATGAAAGGCGGTATTCTGAACATGAAGAAACTGTTGGCTTTTGTTCTTGCGCTTTCGCTGCTGTGCATGGGCGGCGTTGCCTTGGCTGATGGCGAAACGCTGGTGATTTACAGCGCCCGCAACGAACGCCTGAACAATATCGTAATCCCTGCCTTTGAAGCCAAGACCGGCATCAAGGTAGAAATGATCACCGGCTCCTCCGGCGAAGTGCTGCAGCGCGTAAAGAGCGAAGTGGAAACCGGCAACGTCACCGTGGATATCCACTGGGCTGCGGACGAAACCATGCTGGCCGCCAACCGCGATCTGTTCGAGGTGTACGTATCCACCGAAAACGACGCGCTGGTTCCGCTGTTCCAAAACGATGGCACCAACTGCTTTAATAATGCTTATGCCGAACCCAACGTCATGATCGTCAACACCAAGCTGCTGGCCGAAATGGGCATTGAAGTGAACGGCTATGCCGATCTGATCCAGCCCGAACTGAAGGGCAAGATCATCAGCGCCGACCCCGCCAATTCCTCCTCCGCCTTCCAGTGCCTGATCGGCATGCTCTACGGCATGGGCAATGGCGATCCGATGAGCAAGGAAGCCTGGGACTTCATCGATAAGTTCCTGGTCAACCTGGATGGCAAGGTTGCCTCCTCCTCCTCTCAGGTGTACAACGGCGTGGCCAACGGCGAATATGCCGTGGGTCTGAGCTATGAGGATCCCTGCGTGGAGCTGCAGGCCAAGGGCGAGCAGCCGGTCAAGGTTGTCTACGCTGTTGAGGGCACCATTTTCCCTGGTGAATCTGTGCAGATCATCAAGGGCGCTCCCCATATGGAAAACGCCAAGAAGTTTGTGGACTTCGTGTTGAGCGAAGAAAGCCAGAACGCCGTTGCTTCCACCATTTGCCTGCGTCCTCTGCGCGCTGGCGTGCCCACCAATGAAAAGATGATCCCCAGCGATGAAATCAAGCAGTTCGACACTTACTCCATTAAGTATGTTGCCGAGCATAAGGCGGAAATCGTAAAGACCTACGTAGACCATGTGGAAATGACCATGGAATAAAAAACGCTTTCAGGGAATAGCATTCCTACGAAAGCCAAAGATCAAATCCGCCGGGAAGCCCCGCGCCTGCCGCGAGGCTTCCCGATTTTTGAAACGAGGGATAGCACGATGAGCGTTGCCATTCAGGTAGATAACGTAACCAAGGCGTATGGGAAAAATATTGTCATTCAGGGCCTGTCCGCCGAGATTAAGCCCGGCGAGTTTTTTACGCTGCTGGGCCCCTCCGGCTGCGGCAAAACCACGCTGCTGCGCATGATTATCGGCTTTAACTCCATCGAAGCGGGCGAAATCCGCGTGGACGGCAAGGTGGTAAACCGCATCCCCACCAATAAGCGCAACATGGGCATGGTGTTCCAGAATTACGCGGTGTTCCCGCATATGAGCGTGCGCGACAACGTGGCCTACGGCCTGAAAAATCGCCATGTGCCCAAGGAGGAGCGCTATCGCCGGGTAGATGAAATATTGAAGCTTGTAAAAATCGATAGCTATGCCGACCGCATGCCCGCCCAGCTTTCCGGCGGTCAGCAGCAGCGCGTGGCGCTGGCGCGCGCCATCGTCATCGAGCCTGAGGTGCTGCTGATGGACGAGCCGCTGTCCAACCTGGACGCCAAGCTGCGTGTGGAAATGCGTAATGTTATCAAGCGCATCCAGCGACAGGTGGGCATTACCACCGTATATGTCACCCACGATCAGGAGGAAGCGCTGGCCATTTCGGATCGTATCGCTGTGATGCACGGCGGCGTGATTCAGCAAATCGGCACGCCCAAGCATATCTATCAGCGCCCGGCCAACGAGTTTGTATCCAACTTTATCGGCCTTAGTAACTTCCTGAACGCCGACGTGAAGGACGGCGTGGTGGACTTTGGCTGCGGCTATCGCGTGCCGGTTAAAACGCTGCGCGCGGAGGGGGCTGGCCCCCGGGGAGGTGGCGGGAGTTTACCATTCACCCTGCGGGCGAGCCGGGCATTCCCGCCACGGTGCGCTCCAGCGTGTTCCTGGGCATGTCGCAGCACTATTTTGTAGCCCTCTGGAATGAGCAGGAAATCGAGGTAGTGGTGCCCAGCGATCTGAGCGAGATCATCCCCGACGGCACGGAAATCGCCCTGAATATCGTGCCCGAAAAGGTAAACGTATTCAATAAGGAAACGCGCAGCACGCTGATCCGCGAAGGGGTGTGAGCCGATGAAACAGAAGCATTCCCCGATCTGGACCTTCCTGGCGCTGCTGGTGCTGGCGATCTTCCTGATCTTTGTGGTGTACCCGCTGGTGCTGATCATGTACAAGAGCGTGGTCAACCCCGCCGATAACAGCTTCACGCTGGCTAACTTTACCCGCTTCTTTACCCGCAAGTACTACACCAATACGTTGCTGAACTCCTTCAAGGTGACTGTCGTATCCACGCTGATCAGCGCGACACTGGGGCTTGTGATTGCCTACATCACGCGCCAATACCGCATCGCGGGCAGCAAAGCGTTGAACATCTGCATTGTGGTCAGCTACCTGTCTCCGCCCTTCATCGGCGCGTATGCGTGGATTCAGCTGCTGGGCCGCAACGGCCTGTTTACCAAGTGGATCAACGCGATCTTTGGCACGTCGTTTGGCGGCATATACGGCTTTGCAGGCATTGTGCTGGTGTTCTCGCTCCAGTCCTTCCCGCTGGTGTATATGTATGTTTGCGGCGCGCTGCAAAACCTGGATAACTCCCTGAACGAGGCGGCCGAAAGCCTGGGCGCCAACAACTTCCAGCGCGTTACGGGCATCATTCTGCCGCTGGTACTGCCTACGGTGCTGGCCTCCTCCCTGCTGGTGTTCATGCGCGTGTTCTCCGATTTCGGCACGCCCATGCTGATCGGCGAGGGCTACCGTACCTTCCCGGTGGTGCTGTATAACCAGTTCATGGGCGAGGTGACCAACGACAGCTATTTCGCCGCCGCGCTGTGCGTGATCATCATGGCGATTACGCTGATCTTCTTCTTCCTGCAGCGGTGGATTTCGCACCGGCATTCCTACTCTATGTCGGCGCTCAAGCCCATGCTGCCCCGTCCGCAGCGCACGCTGCCAAAGATCCTGTGCCACGTCTTCGTATACTTTGTGGTGCTCATGGCCATGCTGCCGCAGCTGACGGTGATCGTCACCTCCTTCCTCAAGGAGTCCACGCCTGGCATCTTTACCAATCAGTTTTCGCTTGTAAACTACGAGACGATCTTCTCTAAGAACAAGCTGGTCATCCCCAATACCTACCTGTATGGCCTGTGCGCCATCGCGCTGGTGATTGTGCTGGGCGTGCTGATTGCCTACCTGGCCGTGCGCCGCAAGTCCATCATCACCACCACCGTGGATACGCTGACCATGCTGCCCTATATCATCCCCGGCTCCGTGCTTGGTATCTGCTTCCTGTATGCCTTTGCCAAGCCGCCGCTGGCGCTGACGGGCACCGCGGCCATCATCATCATTGCCCTGACCGTGCGCCGCATGCCCTATACCATCCGCTCCAGCACGGCCATCATCAGCCAGATCAGCCCCTCCATTGAGGAAGCCGCTGTGTCGCTGGGCGCGTCTGAGCTGCGCTCCTTTACCGAGGTAACGCTGCCCATGATGATGCCCGGCGTAATTTCGGGCGCGATTATGAGCTGGGTAACGGTCATCAGCGAGCTGTCCTCGTCGATCATGCTGTATCGCGGCTCCACACAGACCTTGACTGTTTCGGTCTATACCGAGGTCATCCGCGATTGCTTCGGCAATGCCGCCGCGTACTCTACCGTGCTGACGGTGACGAGCGTGCTGTCCCTGCTGCTGTTCTTTAAGCTCACGGGCCGGCGGGATATCAGCGTGTAACAAAATAAACAGCGTTAAAAAAACAGAGCCGCTTTCACAGCGGCTCTGTTTTGCTTTATTTCTTGGCGGTTTGCTGGATAACGCTGTTTAGCGCTTCCCTGGTCTCATCCGTGCGGATGCGGCGCGGCGATCACCCGGCGTTCGTTATCGTCTTTGGTGCAGGTAATTAGCAATAATAATTGATCGTCCGCCTGCACATCCAGGCTGCTTTGATAAATGGAACGCATTTTCAGCGCAGTGATGGCTGCCTGACGCGGCTCGATGGATAGCGAACTGAGCGCGGCCAGATCGACATAGCGCAGGCCGCCGGGGGTTACGCCGATGGTGGCGACGGAGAAGATCACATAGCTGCCATCTTCATAGGCCGTATCAAAGGCGATAAAGGGATTGTTCTTGTAATAGTGCAGGTTTTCGTAGTTGCGCAGATTGCCAAACATCGCGCCCGTTTTCATGTTGTGCCCATACAGAATCAGCGTGTATGGGCGAGTGTCCAGTTGGCAGGCTTCATCCAGAAAGATTGCGCCGTTGGCATTGTGATAGCCTCGGTAATCGCGGTTCAGATAGTAGCTGTTGTCGCGCTGTACCACGGCCTCATCCAGCATGTCCGGGATGTTCAGCCAACCGATGATATCTGAATTTTGCCGTTGCAGCTTTTTGAACCGGCTGCTGACAGCGGCGGATGGATTGTCTGGATAGCGGACGGCGGGCAGCATATTGGGCGGTGGGGCATAGGCAGGCACAGCGGTGGCTTTGCCAATGGGGGCGGGCGTAGGCGTGGCGGTGGGGGCTGGGGCGATGCTTGCGCTTGGCGGCTCGGTATCGGGGCTGTAATAAACCTCACGCAGCGCATCGGAGGCCAGCCTGGCGTGGCGGGCGTCCAGCGCGTAACGAATCAGGTTGACTGCACAGAACACCGCGACGCAGCACAGGCATACAGCCGTCAACAGGCGCAGCACCCTGCCGCGCCTGCTGATGCAGCGGTATTTGCGCCCTCGTCCGCGCTGGGAAAAAGCAGCTTTGCGTTTCAAATGAAAATCTCTTTTCTTATGCAGCGGTTAATCCTGCTGTTTGCCGCGGCGGCGCAGCAGGAACAGCAGCAGGATAGCGGCAATCAGCAGCGCGGCCCAAAGCACAGGCTGGGCGGTATCGCCGGTGACAGGCACAGTGGCCTGTACGGTCAGCTTGGCCTCATCCGATACAACATGGCCGCCCAGGCTGTCGCGTACCGCACAGCGAACCCTTGCGCCATAGTCCTTCTTGGATACGGCCGGGATTACCAGCGTGGCGCTTGTCGCACCATCGATATCTACCCAGCGGCCATTGATGAAGCGCTGCCACTGATAGGCGTAGGGCTGCACGCCGCCTGTTGCGGCCACGGAGAAGACGGCGTTTTCGCCCTCTTTAACAGTGATGGAGGATGGCTGGAGGGCAAGCCCCAGGGACGCGCCCAGCACAACGGTGCGTTTGTTGTCAAAGTCCGAGAATTCAACGGTGTTTTCGTCTGTTTCGTTATCCGTCACGGTAAAGAGTACTTCGCCGCTGCTTTGCCCCATCAGAAGCCTGAAGGCGGGGATATCCAGCGTGTAGCCAAAGTCCTCGTCGATGGCGTTGGCAAAGTGATAGGTGAACACCGTTGTGCCGTTTAGCGAGGCGGTGAGGGTGGGGGCGGCGGTGCTGGCGGTTTTGGAGCGGCCCACAATGTTGACGCGCACATACTCCGTGCCGTTTAGATCGGTATAGGGCTGGCAGTCCAGCATCAAATCGCCTGCGCCCAAGCCGATATCCTTGCTGAATTCCGCCGCGCTTACCTGGGCGCGCTTTACGCCGATGGCGGACGGGGCGTTCTGGTTGCTGTAAAGCAGCTCGCCGTTTTCATCGAAGGCGTATTCAACGTCCAGCGAGTTAACGGGGGTGCCATACAGGGAGGCGGTGTAGTGTGTCAGCGCGACGACCTGACCCAGTATGGCGGTCAACTGCACCTTGCCAGTCCAGTCGTCCGGCACCTTGAAGGAAGCGCGGTAGGTATGTACGTCGCCGGGCATGAGCAAGTTGGTATGCACCTGGGTGACGGTATCGTTGGCATTGGCATAGAACGCGGTTTGCGTGCTTTGCGTGGGCAGGGTTCTGGTGGTAATCAGCCAGTTGTCGCCGTTGATATCATCGTAGAGACTATCTACACGGTTGACTGAATAGGCGGAATCCGCCACGGTGGTGAACAGGCTGTTAACGCTGTTGGTTTGCGGATCGCGGCAGTCTACCATGATGGTCTGCACAGGATTGGAGGAGCCGCTTTCCACAATGGCCACCATGAAGCGCGATACCGGCAGGTTGCCTGTGTTCTTAACCGCAAAGAGCAGCGAGGCGTATTCGCCAGCGCAAACGCAGGGATCATAGGAGGCAACGCCGTTGAGAGATACCGCAGTTTGCAGGCTGAAGGTGAAATGCACCAGCTGCTGGCTGACGGCTGCGGAATCGGCAGGCACCTGCTGGGCATCCTTGTCCGGCAGTGCGGCGGTGTAGAAGCCTGAGCCGTCCATCAGGATGTACAGGCTGCTGGGCATCTGCGACAATTCCACCAGCGTGAAGGGGGCGGACATGGTGTTGCTGGCGCGATCAAAGCGCACGCACTTGACCTGATAGCTTTCGCTGGCGTTATACTCGCTGGGGGAGACGCACTCCGTCCAGTACAGGTAGGTAATGCCGTATTCTGAGCCGTCGTCCACAGTGACGATCTTAAAGCTCTCGGCGTACATGGGCACATCATAATCGCGGATGATATAGTTTTTGTAGCCCTTGCTCTGCATGCCCATCAAGCGGAAGCACTCGGAGCCGTCGTCCGCCTGGCCGTTTTTCAGGTAGAACAGATAATCCGCCTGATCGGGGATTGCGCCGTATTCCACCAGAGGGGAGAAGAACATGACGTCTGTATCCAGAAAGCGCTTGGTACCGTTCATGTGCAAGGTCAGGGTGGTGCCCTCATCTGCAATATCCGAGGCTTCGCGGGATACGTTTAGCCGGTAGTAACAGGACAGGCTTTCGGGGGTGCGGGGCGTGCCGTCCACCGTTACCGCGCCGGGGCGGGCGATGGCCAGCTTGCGGGTGATGGAGGTGGGGTTGCCAGCGCTGTCGGTGGCGTCGGGATTATACGAAACATAGGAAGACTTGGACAGTTGGCCATTCAGAAACTGCACATCGGTAGAGACCACATGAGAGGTGTGGCCGTGGGAAACAAATTCGGGGTTATAGGCGGCGTGGGAAAACCAGCCGCCGTCATTGTAATGGGTCAGGTGGATCAGCGGCATGGAAAGGGTAAAGCCCTGCGGGCCGCCGGTAACGAGATCCTGGGGATAATAATAGGCCACGTCCGTCTGCGTAAGCGATACGACGTTGCGGAAGAGTGCCAGCGACAGCGTGCCGTCCGCCAGCACGATGGTTTCCAGCACAGCCAGGGTGGAACGGCTGGTGTCGGGCGTAAGGCTGGTGCTATTGGCGAATTTACCGCTGAGCACATTGACGGCAACAACGTTCTTGTGTCCCATGATCGCGAAGGCATAGTCGGTGCTTTGCGATTGGCGATAGGTATCGCCGCTGCCATTGGCATAGACAACGCCATGATTGGTCGGGTGATCCAGATTGTACCATACCAGCTCGGCCTGGCGGCTGGCGCTGACGGTGGAGGGGGTGATCCAGAAGCCAAAGGTGGCGGAGCGGTCTCCGCCGGAAGAGGTAAGCGTGACGTACTGGATTTCCTGCGACATGCTATCCACCCGGGAGAAGACCACCTCTTCCTTATCGGTCGGCAGGCCCCCGCCGTTCTTCGCGGATAGTACGCTATTGGCGCTGGCGGGGGTATTGACGGCCGCGTAGACCGTGGCGGACTGGGCCATGGTGGGCATCGTCCCCTGCAGAGAAGCGCCGTTGGCGTTGGTATCCAGCACATAGCTGCCCTTCCAAAGTGTTTGCTTCCATTTGAGGATGAAAAGCTGCGCTACGACCTCAAGACCAAAGCCCAGCGCGACCGAAGCGCTGACCGGCGTGCCCAGCGTGAACCTGGGAACGACCTTGCCGAAGAAGCGCATGGCAATGCTGGCCATGCCGCGCACGCCAAGCCCCAGGCTTACGCCCAGCTCGGCCAGCATTTCAATGGTCAGCCCCAGGCCGTTATTAAACTGGAACTTGGGGTTGCTCAGATCGGGCAGGTCGGCTTCCAGGCCAAGGCCAAAGGTGGCGCCTATGGCAAAGGTCATATCCATCGCCAAGAAGGCGGGAATGAAGCCTGCGATAAACGCCTGCCAGCCAAATCCGCCCTTGAAAGCGGCCTGTATGCCGCCGCTGCCGCTGAGGCTGATGCGGGAAGCATCGGATTTGACGCGCCCCTGCATGCCCGCAAACACGGTGATGGCGGCGCTGGTATTGCCGATGAATTTGATGTTATCCTTGGCGCCCGCGTTTTGATATACCTGGTTATCTACGGCGTTTACATCGCGCTGCGTCCGCCTGGCCGCGCGATCCATTCGTTCTTCAACCTGCTTTTGCCCTTCGCTTTTCCAGTCCAGCAGTTCGCTGCGGAAATCATGCCCATAGGCGAACTGGATATAGCCGCTGGGATCAATGGCCAGCTGAGCGGGCACCTGCGGCACGCCGAGGGACAGGTTGCTGCCGCCGAAGAAGGGAATCTCCTCCGGGAAGGTCAGGCCAAGCGTAGGGCCGGTGAAAGACAGCGCCTTGGTGTTGATGAACTGGGGCTCATCCACCACAGCCTTTTCAATTTGCAGCTGGGTTTGATAGGTACGGGTAAAGCTGGGCGTTTCCACGCGGACGGATACGGTGGAACCGGGGGCGATTTGCTGGCAATACCGGCCGAGGAAGGAGACCGCCGTGCCCGAGGTAAAGCTGCGTTTTTCTTCCTTTTCCACCAGCTCGCCGTTATCGTCATAAACCTTATAGCACAGATACATCCAGCCGGAGACCTTGGTTTTGCTCAGGTTATCGAGCAGAATATCAAAGTAGTGCGGTGAATCGTTTTTGGGGCTATAGAAGATGGTGCTCTTTTGACTGAGGATATCCCTGCCGTTAAAGCCAGCCATGCGCAGGAAGGGCTGGCCGGTATAGAACTCCAGCGCCACCGGCTCGGCCGAGCCGCCGCGGATGGTCAGGTTACGCATTTCGCGCGTGCAGTAATAATCCTTGGTCAGCACAACGTTGATGACAACCCTGTTATCCTCGTCCGGATCAAAATCCTTGGTCAGGAAGGTGACCAGGCCGTCTTCGCTGGTCCAGGCGTCCCGATTCAGGGTAGGCGTACCGCTGCAGGCGGCATGAACCTTGACGTTTTTGAGCGGGTTGCCCTTTCCATCGCGCACGATGAAGCCAAACTGTTTGGAAGAAAGCACTACAACGTCGAAGCTTACGTCATTTTGCGCGCTGAGCTGCTTTAATTCCGCGTTCAGGCGAGCCTTGGCTTCGCTGTTCAGCTTGCCCAATGCTGCGCCGGTGATTTCGTTGTCGGGCGAATCGGCGGCCTGCAAAAGGCTGGAGAAGCTGATGGTGCTTTGCTCCAAAAGCTGATGGTATTGCTCGTAGTATTTCGCTACAACGTCGATCACGCGCTGCATTTCAGCCATATCGTCGCGCACGCGGATGGCGATGCGCAATTTGCCCTGTGCGGACATATTGGCATTGCTGTTGAGCTGAAGCAGATTGTTGTACACCGAGCGGCGCCCCTGCTCCAGCGTATCATGGTAGCTGGCAATACGGTTGCGCAGCTGCTGCAGCGTAAGCCCCACGCCCTCAAGAGAGGCGCCCTTGCCGGCCTGGCCCAGGTTCAGCAGCTCGGCGCTGTCGAGTACCTGGTTCATCAGCCCGCCGATTTCATCGGACAAAAGCCATTCCAGATACTGCTGCACCTGCAGGGCGTTCATCTGCGGCGTTACCGCCATGCCGCGCTGCCAGCTGCTGCCCTCGCCCTCCATGGCGATGAAGGCGCGGACTGTGGCGATCTCCTGCGCCGTCAGCGGGGCGATATCGGCCTGCGCGGGCAGCAGGGTGAAAAGCAGTGCAAGGATTAGAAAAAGGCTGCACAGACGCTTTTGCATGGGGCGTACCTCCACAATTCTGATTGTGCGGGGGATGGGTTATTGCTGAAGCTGATTGCCGTTTAACTCGTAGCGGAAGATATCCTGCCAATGGCGGCGCAGCACGATTTCCACCGTCAGATCGGTATCATTATAATTAAGCGACCACTGGGTGTTGCTGGTGATATCCTGCGGGTTGGGATCCTGCGCGGCGGCCTGCAGAGCCTGCCAGGCGGTATCATTGGTGTGGGCGGCGCTGGCTTGGAACACGTTCAGCACCGCGTCGTAACGCTCACGGCCATGGCCGTAGATGCCGTTTTTCTGGTTGGGCAGCACCTTGTCCTTGTACATCACAAAGAAATTGGTCACAGCCTCGGTTTTGGTCTCTACCAGGCCGCGGGCGGGATCGTCGCAGTCATATTCGATTACGCGGCCGTCGCCCGAAGCGTCGGTGATATAGAAGTGATAGTCGCGGCCCGAGGAGGCAAACATGTCGTAGCCCTTCAGCAGATCCACGGCTTCCTGCGTGGTGGCTGCGCGATCCAGCACCAGGCGGATGGCCAGCGTGGTGGAGATGACCGGCTTGCCGGTGGACTGCCGGGTGGGCGCGCTATCCAGCGTGAGCACGGCGATGGACACGCCCTTTTCGTTCATGCCGTCCAGGCAGACGAAGGGCGCGGTCAGCGCGGAGAGCTTCTGCTTTGTGCTGGCGTCGGGGGTGTTGGCGGAGATGTTGTTCAGCGCCGCCAGAGCCACCGATTTATAGCCGCACTTGGGCGTGCAATACACCAGCATGGCCGAGGTGTCGTCCTTAAAGTCATAGTTGCGGCCCATGTGGATATCGCCGTCGGTATCCTGCATGGTAAAGGCCGTGCAGCCAAAGGAGGGCGCCTTGATGCTGACGGGCAGCAGCGGCAGCGCTTCCTTCACGATGGCGTCGACCATGCTCTGATCGTTGGTGATGCCGCTGGCGATGATATCGTCCAGGCTGTAATCATATTTGATATCCATGCGGTACAGGTTGTAGCCGTCCTCATAGGCGCTTACCTTGCGGATGGAAGCCAGGGTTTTGAAACGGCCCAGGTACAGCCCGCAGAAGGCGAGAACGCACACAAGAACCAAAATCAACAGGGCAGCCAGGATGCGCTTGATCCATTTTTTCATACGTTGCGGCTCCTTTGGTTGTTTGCTTTTTGATAGGATAATCGAAGGGCAATGCGACAATTTATCATCCAGTTTCATTATAACGCAAATTTAATTGGCACACAAGCCATTCGAAAAAGATTTAATCATATTGTTATTATTTGCGCCCACGAAAAAACCGGCGCACAGCAGCGCACCGGCTTGTGGAAGAAAAACGGTTTTATTTTCCCATACGGCGGGCAAAATCCGCCAGCGCGTCGGGAATATGAATCTGCTGGGGACACACCTTCTCGCAGCTATGGCAGGCAATACAGGCGGAGGGCTGATGCTCGGCGGGAATGGCCGACAGCGCCATGGGCGCGATAAACATGCCCGATCCCGCCACCATGGCCTCGTTGTACAATTTGAGCAGATCGGGAATGGGCAGGTGCTTGGGGCAATGGCTTACGCAGTAGTGGCAGGCCGTGCAGGGCACCGTGGTGCGGTGAATCATGTCGTCGGCAATGGACAGCACCAGCGCTGTTTCCTGCTCATTCAGGGGCTTTGCCTGTTTGTAGGTGGCGCTGTTTTCCTTTACCTGCTGCAGATTGCTCATGCCCGACAGCGCAACGGTGACATCAGGCAGGCTTTGCAGAAAGCGGAATGCCCAGGCAGGCACGCCCTCGTCAGGGCGGGCGGCCTTGAGCCGCGCTTCATCCTCGGGAGCCAGGGAAGCCAGCTGACCGCCGCGCACCGGCTCCATCACCCATACGGGAATGTTCCACTGCCGCAGCAGCTCCAGCTTGCCCCTGGCGTTCTGGAAATTCTAATCAAAGTAGTTCAGCTCGATCTGCGCAAACTCCATATCCTTGCCATAGGCTTCCAGAAAGCGGCGGATGGTGGGAATGTCGCCGTGGGCGGAGAAGCCCAGATGGCGGATGCGGCCATTGCGCTTTTGCGCCATCAGATAATCATAGGTGCCGTACTTGGAATCCAGGTAGGCGTCGATATTCATCTCGCACACATTATTGTGGAACAGATAGAAATCAAAGTAATCCACACGGCATTTTTGCAGCTGTTTTTCAAAGATTTCTTCCGTCTTGCCCATGTTGCTCAGACTGTAGCCAGGAAACTTGGAGGCCAGGTAGAAGCTGTCGCGCGGATACTTGACCAGCAGCTTGCCCACCATCAGCTCGGAATTGCCGCTGTGGTAGCCCCAGGCGGTATCGTAATAATTAACGCCGTGGGTCATGCAGTAATCCAGAATCTGCTCGGTCGCGGCTTCGTCGATGCGGCTGTCGTCGCCGTCCAGCGTGGGCAGGCGCATGTTGCCCATGCCCAGCGCGGAGAGCTTGAGACCCTTGAAATCATTGTAAATCATGGCGATTTCTCCCGTTCCTTGCTTGAAACGAATTAGCTTTAATCATCGTTTGCATTTTCGCATAGCACAAAGCGGGCGATATCCTGGGCAGAGTTGGCGTTGATCTGCTCCGCTTGCTGCTTGCGCATGGCTTCGCAGGCAGCGGGATCGCCCGCCAGCGCCACGGCCAGGCTGGCGGCCTCGCGCAGGGAGGTCGTCTTGCGGGCCATGCCGTGCGATTCATAGAAGGCTGCGTTCTTTTCCTCGCAGCCGGGAATGGTGATCAGGTGGATCATGGGAATGCAGGCTGCGGCGGCCTCGGTGCTGGACAGCCCGCCGGGCTTGGTGATCAGCACGTCGGCGGCGTTCATGTACAGGTTCACCTCGCGCGTAAAGGGCACGGCCTGCACGCGATGGTCGCCTGCGTAGCGGGCGGTCAATTCTTCGCGCAGCTTGTCGTTTTTGCCCGTCAGCACAAGGGCCAGAAAATCCGAGCTGTCGTCGGCAAGCAGCCCGTCGCACAGGGCGGCGATGTTGCCGCAGCCCACGCCGCCGGTCATCACCAGATAGATGCGCTTGCCCGCAGGCAGGGATAGGTGCTCCCGCGCCTGCTCCTTTGGCATATGCTGGGCAAACCGCGGCGATACCGGGATGCCCGTGGGATGCAGCAGCGATGCGTCCATGCCCGTGGCCGTCAATTCGGCAATCAAATCCCTGTGCGGCACAAAATAGCCGTTCAGCCGCGTTTCATGGAAAAAGGGGATGGCGGTATAATCGGTCAGCACGCCGTAGGCAGGAACATGCAGCGTGCCTGCACGGCGCATCCGGGTCATTGTCTCCATCGGGAA
>ENA-ORSL01002090-ORSL01002090.1-human-gut-metagenome-genome-assembly--contig:-NODE-2090-length-15116-cov-3.906912_pt1 | contig 15116 bp, 8 predicted proteins | sample MGYA00242190_ERZ509157 | MGnify/ENA primary metagenome ERZ509157 (study PRJEB26280, sample SAMEA2338664) | human gut metagenome | biome: human gut; feature: human-associated habitat; material: faeces...
ATAATTATAAAAATTATTATGAATCTAAAATAGAACATGCTAATTATAAAGAAAGACCATTTCTTAAAGATAATTTACCTGAAGATTTAAAAATAGTTACTTATTATTTAGTAGAAGAATAAATATAAACAAATATATTATTATAAAAAAGGAGACTTATAATATGACGGAGTCAAATTCAAAAAATTTAATATTATCTTTAGCAATGTATTCAGATAATAATGCATCAATTCAATTTGATGGTGATTTATCCGATATACTATCATCGTTAGTTGCTGGTATTGAAATTATTTTATCAGAATTAACTAATGGAGTTGAACATAGAGAAGAAATGTTTAATGATATAAAATCAACAATTATCGATTCTATTCAAGAATGTGTTACATTAGACACATTTAATGAAATTGAATATAAGGATGAAGAATAATGAAAATAAGATTAGATTTTGTTACAAATTCAAGTAGTGCTAGTTTTATTACTATATTTGGTGATTCAAAAGTAACTAAAGAAATAATTGAAAAATACATTAAAGATAATAACATTTCTATAAATGATTATACTGGATTTTTTACAGGACAATATATTATTGACAATTATGATAAAATAATAAATGAATTTGAAAATAGAGATTGGACGAATAATGATTGCATACCTTATTTAAATGCTATAGACCCTAATAAATATTATTATATAAATTGCGATTATACATGGGTAGAATCCGATGAAGACGGGTATCCTGATGAAGATGATGTTGAAGATCATTATGCTATTATAAGTCAAGAGTGTGAAAGAAAATATGGAGATTTATTTTATTTTACATTTGATCAAGGATCTGGAAGGGATGGTTAATTTTGAAAATCAGAACTGACTTCGTTACTAATTCTAGTTCAAGTAGTTTTATTTTAGGATTTAAAAATAAAAATACAAGAACTACCGAATTAAATAATAATATTAATAAATTTGACTATGATGAATTTAATGATGATATTTTGAGATTAATATATGATGTTAAAAATGCAGAATCAATTTCTAAACAAGATGTAGTTGTAGAATATGAAAATGGTATTAAAATACCGCTTAAATGGTATATTGAAGATAAAAAGAATCCATATAAATGGTATTGTAATGAATATTATGATTGGATTAAGTCAAAAGAATTTGAAGAAATATATAATAAAGAATTAAAAAAGCATATTGCTAATGTTAGAAAAATAATTAAAGAAAATAATTATAAAGACTTTATTATATTGACATATTCTGATCATGATAATAATGAATTAGAGCATCATATTTGTCCATATTTTAGATAATACAATTGCATCAATAAGTCATCATTAAATATTATTTAAATGTTAAATAAAACTAATAAGTCTACTATTAATTTAGTAGACTTTTATTATATATCTTAACAATTAAAATAAAATTATAGAAAAATAAATGAATTGAGGTGAGATTCTCTTGGCTAAAAAATCAGTATTTGATGCTCGAAAATTTGTTCCTGCATATTTTGGAAATAATAGAGAATTTCAAGTATTTTTAAGAGCTGTAAATATTGCTTTTACTGTAATAAAATCAAATACAGATATGTTTGTATCTAATTTATTAAATCCATTAAAATGCAAAGCTAGATTATTACCTTTATTGTCTAATTATGTAGGGTATAATTATAATCCACGTGAAAGAGTTTTAACTAATAGATGGATTACTAAATTATATCCTCTTTTAGTTCGTAATAGAGGAAATGAAATTGGTATTACATTAGCTATAGCAATGTCTATATCTTTATTAGGAGATCCTTTAGAATTAGATTCAGAAAAATCTTTTAGTATGGAAATGGATTATGATGTTGATAAATATGGAAGAAAAATTCAAAAATTAAAAATTTATTTATACGATCATAGCTATTTATCTATTTTAAATGAATTAATAGAAACCGTTAGACCAGCTGGTATAGCAATTGAAATTATACCTGCGCAATCAATTAGTTCTAGTGAAACTATTGCGTTGACAGATGAATATTCTATAATGAAATATGATTATATTACTGGAAAGTTATTATCTATTAATGATATAGATATTTGGGTTAAAAATAGTTGGGATGTAATGATTGATATTCATGCAATAAAACATTATAAATGGAAAAATTTAAAAGATTATGTATGGGGTATAACGGATGGAGTAGATAATGATAAAGTATTATCAAATAAAACTTGGGGTGAACTTGAAGATTCTGGGATTGATCCTTTTACAGCAATACCTGGGTTAGCTCCTTATAATATATCTCATTCATCTGGTGAAAATGCAAATTTATGGGGATTTATTGGCGTTAAATTAGTTGATGGTAGATTTTATGATAAGTATGGTAATGATTTAAACAGATATGTAGATAAAGAAAGTGGTAAAATATTATATAATGATGGTGTTTGGAATAATGAATATATCAAAGATACTCGAATATATAAACATATTGAAGATTCAAATATAGATATATATACAGGTATGTATTTTGATGTATCTCAACCGGCAAAGATTATGAATACTTATTTTAAATTATTAGATGATGATGTCTTTAGTGGTTTTTATTTATCTAATGATGATTTTATTATATATGATTCAAATAAAAATAATACCGGTTTTAAATTAATAGAAGAACCAATGTTAAGTAATGGTGTGTCAACTATTGTTTGGAAAGTATATGATTCTAATACTAATAAAAAATATAATTGGCACGTTGATATGATTACTAGAAAATTTATTCGAGACACTGATGGCGAAACGATTACATTATCATGGACCAAAAGACCTTTTAGTGAAACTACTAAAATTGGTAGAAAAGCATATTTAATGAGAATAACAAAAAATGATGATAATTCAACAAATATGGATGCTACTAAATATTTTGTAAATAAATATGGAGATATTATTGACCCTGCTGGTAATGTTATATTATCAAAAAAAGATAGGTATAAAATATCTGATTCTAACATGATCGGTTTTTCTGAAATTAGAAATAATGCTAAAGAATTATCGACTTATGATGGTACTGCAATATTAGAACGAGAGTGGTCATTTATGAAAGATACTCATATGTCAGATAAACACGGTAGAAATGATACAAACGATTTTACTGAATATGATAGAATAGATGATCCTAGATATAAATTTGAATATTCAATGTTTGATATTGGTAATCCTATTAGAGAATATACTGGTACAGAATTAATAAGATTTGTATCTAATGAAGAACTATCTGAAATACATCAAGAAAATGGATTTTTAAATATTCCTTTATTTGTTACTGAATTTGATTCTGAAAATTCAAATGGAATTTTAAAAATTAAATTGAATTTACCTGAAACATATTCTTTAGGTGATGTATTTAAAAATATGAATATTAGATATGAAAAGAAATTACCTAATACAGATTTAGATCCATTTTATGATATATACATTGATTGGACTGCTAATAATAAAAACAAATCATTATTTAATTTAAATGATTTAGAAAATCCAATTCATTTTATACAAAAAGGTAAAATAACAAAAAGAACTTTACATTGGACTGGAAATACAATATATTTAAATTCTAAAATGTATGATGGTACTACAAAAGTTTATACTCACGGAGGTAATGGGCATGAATAATTATCAGGATATTTTAGATTCTTATAAAGTTATAAATAATTTATCAGTGATATATTCAAGTGAACGGGTTATTTGTAACTATAAAGATATAAATTTAATGTATAATAAAGCAGGTATTCCATTTATTGAAATGTATATAGGTGATGAAATTGAAATAACCAAAAGAATATTTATAAATGCAGAAGAAATTTACGGTGAATTTGAAAATAAATTAGACTTCATTATAAATGATGAAAATGGTAATGAGGGGTTACAATATACTGCTAATACTAATCTTATTAAAGCTATTAATGCTGGAACATATAAAATAAATTCTAATAAATTTGGATTAATTGATATTTCTAAATATAATATAATGAATGTTAATGATCCGGATATTTTAGTAATTGTAAAAGAAATACCTCATTTACAAGAAATATATTGGACTTTTGATAATCCTTTATTAATACAACATAATTTTAGTGATAAAATTGAAGTTACTGATTTACCTATTAAATTAAATGGTAAATATTCAGATGGATTAATAAAAGAATTAAAAGCTAATTTTATATATGATAATTTAGAATTTATATCAAATAACATTCCATTAGGAAATGTTATTAATTCTGATGATAAAAATATAAATCCTATATTAAGAGTGTTTAATTATGATGACCAATTATTATTAAGTATTAAATTAAAAGAATCAAGTAAATATTCTAATGTGGTGTTACCAAATGTAATACAAATAATTAGTTATCATGATAAAAAAGATATTGATATTATAAAACAAGCAATTTATTATATTTATTATTTATCAGATAATAAATCAAAATTTAATATGGTTACTGATAAACAATATTATTTAGAAAAGACAACTTCTAAAAATTTTTATGTAAAAGTATTAAATGGATATTATGATCATGGAAGATTTAAGATATTAAGTAATAAAAATGTATCTTCATTTGTAAATTTAGAATCTTCATCTAATAAAATAAGCATTAATTATGATAATGTAGATGATGGATTTATTATTACAGGTAATGATGAAATTAATAATGTTTCTATTAAATTAATAAATTTATTTAATGATGAATTACCTGGATTAATTGATAAAGAAATTATATTTGACCAAATTAGCATTGTTGATTCAATTATACGTTTTAAATGGTATATGAATGATAAATTAATAGTTGATACATCAACTAATGTCATAGATATGAATATTGGAGATTTTAAAGTTACAGATAAACATAATATTATAAAAAATAAAATAATTGGTATAACTTCAAGTGGAAGTCAATTAGATATTACAAGTAGTTGTATATTTAGTTCTACTTTAGAAACATCAAATAATATTAATCCTGACGTTGAAATAGAAGATTGTAATTTTATTGTTAAGAATTCAAATAGATGTAGATTAATATTAAATGGTAATACGAAATATACTACACCTAATTTGTTAGATGCACCATCTAAATTAATTGTAAATATAATAATGTCTAATGAAACAGTGTATGCAAGTAATATAAATATTTATGAAGTTAATGATAAAGAATCTATATTATTAAATGATACTGAATTAGATTTAAAAATATTTGATAAAAAACAATTATATGCAGTTGTATATCCAGAAGATGCTACATATAAATCAATTACTTGGAGTACAGATAATACCGACATGATTCAAATTGATGAATCTGGTAATTTATCAATAATAGGTGTTGGATCAGGTCATATATATTGTTCTATTAAATATCCAGATAGAGATGATATGGATTCTAATGGAGAATACCCCGATTTATATGATCCTACTACAGGTGAAATCATTAATATCACCTTTAATCCTCCTGAATTACAAGCTCAATTAAATATTAATGCTACTAAAATAGATGTGACTGATATTAAATTTGATAGGTCTAGTACTACTTTGTATGTAGATGGTGATAGACAACCATATTATATTGAAGTAAAACCAGATGGTGCTTCAATAAAAGATGTAAAAGTAAAATTTGAAAATGATTCAACAAAAGAGTTTTTTGGTATAGATAGCAACGATGAAATGTATGTTTATAAAGAAGGCACCGGAAGGTTAGTTGCTTATAGTGTTGATAATCCAGATATAAAAGCAGAAATGAGTATTGTTGGGATTGATACAACAGTTAAAAAAGTTACTATTTTAAAACCAGGTAATGATTTAGATTATGAATTTTACGATGATTATTTTTATTCACCTGAAACTAAATATGTAAATGATGCAATGAAACGAGATGAAAATAAAAATCAACCTGTTGGAAGAAAAACTGAAGTTGAAACAGAAAAATATGATGATGATGATTTTGCTAGATACTATTGTCCAATAAATAATAGTATACAATTAAATGCATCTATTGAACCAATTAGTGCTATTGATACTAATTTAACATGGGGTTCTCAACAAGATTTTATAAAAGTTATTCCGGATAAAGGAATATTTACGCCAACGAAAAAAACTCCAATTGAAATGGAATATAATAATTTTTCAAATCCTGTAAAAAATGGACGATACCCAAATACTTGGTGGGTTAGTGTAACTAATATTAAATATGGAAAAGGGGATGTTGCTCAATTAAGAGTGTTTAGAAATCAAATAACAGCTATTAATATTGGTTATGGTTCTATACATGACTATGATGATGATAATTTTAATAAAAATGGAGAATTAATTGATGAAAATGTAGAATATAATTATGATTACGTAATAACTAGAGGGCAATCAATAGATGTTCCTGTTACATTATCAGTACAAGATCCAAGTTTTGGTCCATCTAATTATATTTATTGGTATGGTAAATCTCTTAAAGGTGATTTAAAATGGGATGAAATAATTGAACTTAAAAATAATACTATAAATCATAAAAATGCAACTAATGATGATTTTGATTGGACATCTAATACTCCAACTTCAATAAATACAGATAAAAAAGAATTATTAATAAGTATAAATGCAAAACAATTAGGGTCTGTTGAAATTAATGCAGATACACGTCAACCTGACAAAAATGGAAAAATTATATCTAATAAAAATGATAAAGGACAATTTATAATTCCAAATAATACATTAGATCCATGGAATGGATTATATTATGATTTTACAGAACAAACGGGAGCTATTACTGATGAAAACGGTATTGCTGAAATAAATACTGAATCTGGTATTGTGTATATAAAAGTATCTGCATATATAGTTAATTATAAAGTTATAGATGGAAATACTTTAGGTAATATATATTCTGGTAATTATTCATATAGACTATATACTGGATATATTGCTTTGAAAGATATAAGTATTCAAAGAAATGCAAGTACTTGTTACATTATTAACGTACCTGTTATAATTGATGAAATGGGCGATGCACACTATTTAAATAATCAAGTATATGTAGATGAATGTTATGAAATGTTAAATCATATATCTGTTACTATAGGAAAAACAAAAGAAGAATTAATTAATGCTAATCCTTTAAGAGGAACATATAGTATAAGTGATGTTATTAGTGGAGAAAAATTTATTATTTCTGGTATTGGACAAAGAAATACAGTAAAACAAGTATTGGTAGAATCTAATGAAGAAGGAATTGCTACTTGTCCAAAAACTGTTGATGCAATGTCATCATTTAATGATAATGTTAGCGGTAGTTTTTTATATATTCCAAGACCGTCTCAAGGATATTTAAATGAACCTGCACCTTCAAGAAAACTTAAAATTAGAGTTATAGATTATCCTTCAAAAATATTTGTATGTCCATTATCATTAAAAAATATTGTAAATTCTAATATGCCTATATATGATTTTAGGTCATGTTGGACTAAATCTGATATATTAAAAATAAAAGCAGGAAATAAACGGTATCCATTTTTTATATGGTTTGATGAATGGTTTGAAACATCAGAAGAAAGATTTACAGAAATATTATTAGAATCTAGTTGTTCTGATATTGATGAAAGTAATATTAATAAACCCGTTAATATACCTTTAGATGATAAATATATGTCGTATGCAATAACATCACATGATCCAAATATTGTAAAAATAATAGAAAGAAATGATAATGATCCAATGGTTCCTGAATCATTTGGTAATTTTAAATTTAAATCAAATAAAAATGGAAAAGTAACTTATAATCCAATTAAAATTATTGATTTTAATAAATTAGGATATGGTAGATATTTTGTATTAAAACCCGTATCAACTGGAAGAACAAAAATATCAATAACAAATATAATGTCGGGTAAAACAGATATTAGAATTGTAGAAGTTGTTAATTAAAGGAGGTTTAAAATATTATGAAATTATCTAAAAATTTATATTTGAGACAACCTGAAAATGAAGATTATGTAAAAGTAGATGATTTTAATCATAATTCAGATATATTAGATACTAATATGTATCAAGTTAAAGAAGAGATTAAAAGAAAAGCTCCAATTGATAGTCCTCAATTTTTTGGTAATCCAATGATATATAATTCTGATACTAAAGAATTTGAAAGTATTGCCACTAAAAATGATATTACTAACAAGTTAATAGTTAAGGAGATTGAATGATGATAACTTTTATAACTGATTTTACAGCATATTTTAATATTAATGATTTAGATAACTATACATTTAATTCATATGATAAAAATATTGAAATATATAATCCATTTGAGTTATTTGAAAATCATGTAGAAAAAATTCAAATAATGAATAATAATCAAATAAATGAAACTATTTATTTAGATGAAACTAAAAAAGATACTATAACTTCTACAATTTATTTTAAAGATGGGTTAAATATATTAAAAATTATATTAGTTGATAAAAATGATAATAAACAAATAAGTTCTGATATAATTGTAAATATAAATACAAAACCATATGAACAAGATAATCATAATTTATTAACTAATTTTGTTGCTAACGATGACGATATGATTGAACTTTGCGTAGGAAATGCTAATTTAGAATATGAAGATCAATATGTTGGTAATGATAAAAAAGTAGATATTAATTTAGACATCCCATCTAATTATTTTAAATTGATTGGCGTTAATTCAGATTTATATCAAATCAGTAAAGATAATATACCTAATATTAAATCTACAATTTCTCCAAGACCACTGGGAATTAGTTTTAATGATGTTTCAAAAATATATGATGGTACTTGTGACATAACTAATGAAGTAAATAAATTAGTTTTAAATAATGGATATAAGTTTGTAGATGTTAGTACTGGAAGTAATGATTTTAGTAATAGTGGATTCGTTAATGAAATTTTTGAATCAAATAATATAAAAGCTATACTTAATAAAAAAGATGATATTTTAGAAGATGTCATATCTATTGATTCATCTAATATTAATTTTGATACATTAATTATAACTATAGATAACATGAAATTAAAACCTAATATAAATAATGACATAATTGAATATTCTTTTGATGATTATTTGTCTGAATATAATCAAACTCCATATGTAGAAAATACAGGTAAAAGAATATTAGAAGGTAAATGCAGACCTAAAAAATCAGAGTTATGTTATTTTACAAAAACAATTCAAAAACTAGATGGAAATAATATTATTAAATATGTAGGATTGGATTTGAGAGGATGTTATGATGTAAATGATAATTTAATTAATGATCCAATTATATATGAATCTGAAAATGAAATGGACGTTATTAATTGGTTACGTTATCCAGATCATAAACTTATAAAAATACAACTTGAAATAGATTCAAAAAATAATATAACTAAATTAAAAACAATTTATGTTCCTAATGTTAATAAATATGTTATAAAAGATAATATGATTATTGAATATAATCATATAGATTCTAATAAATCTAAATTCGTATATGTTGAATCTGATTGTGGTTTTGTAAAAGCTAATTATGATACTGCTTATTTTGAAAATAAAAATGTAGAAGATACTAAAAAAATAATTCATTTAACAAATCTTAGACTTGAAGGTGATGAAAAAGGAGATAGATCTAATAATTATCAAATAGCAAGCTATTCTATTAATGGAAATATTATTAAAAGAGAAATTGAAGCTTATGTTAAATTTGAAGATAAAATATATGATGGAACGACTAATGTAACTGTTATTGCTGACGATAGCAATTATGTTAATGGATTAAAAAATATAATATCATCAGATGATATTAATATTGATACCAATAAATCAATATTTTATTTTGAAAGTCCAGATGTTAATGAAGCTCAATTAATAAAAACTGGTAATCTTGTTTTAAAAGGTAAAGATATAAATAATTATACGTTGACAGGTATTAATAATATTAATGAATTTAAAGCTAAAATATCTAAACGTTCTATTAAAATAAAAATAAATAGAATTAGGTTATATCGTAGTGATTTAAGATGGGATGTTGATTATGAATTTGATGATGCAATTAGTTCAGATAATTTAACTATTGATATTAAACAAATTAAATTTTTTGCTAGAAAATTAAATGAAGATAGTAATGTTGATGTTTATGATAATATTGAAGTAATACCTAATTATTTTACTTATGATCATAGTAAATCATATAAATTTGAAATAATTGATGATGAAATTAAATTAGTAAATAATTGGCCTAAAACATTACCTGAAAATAAAAAAGTGTATTATTCAATTGATGAAAAGATACCAAATAATCCAAATATAGATCGATTTAATATCAATAATAAATATAATACAAATTATACAGGTAATGTAATGTTATCAACAAATAAAATAATTGATAGATATAAATTAAATAAATCATTTATTGGAGAAATTGAAAATATTAAAATAATTGAAAACATTATTACATCTTATTACGAATCAAAAAATCAAGACAATAAAATATATAGTGGTTGTAAAGTTAAACTTACTGACATTCATTTAGACGACAGTAATTCTAAATCTAAGAACTATATATTAGAAAATATGGAAGCGAAAACAATATTAGAGATAATATAATGTGAGGTGAAATAAATGGCTAATGTAAATTTTAATCGAGGTTATATTGATAATTTACCAAAAGAAATAAATCCTGGAACAGTTTCAATTGCTGAAGATAGTCAAGAACTATATATTGATACTATTCACAATAATATAAATAAGCGAATTAAAATTACTGATGTTATAGATATTACTAATGATAATAATATTAAAAAATTATACGCTAATAAGATATATATTAATGGAAATAAATTACAAAAGTTTGATGGAGAAAAGTTAATTGATGTTAGTCAAGTTGGTAATTCAGTAATTAATTTAGACAATGTTGAAATTAAAAGAGATGCTACTAATTTTAATAAAGGTATATTAAATGATGAAATTGGTAAAATTGGAGATTTTATAATTGATGCAAAAGATAACATCGGTATAATCATAGGATTTGAAAATAATGAAACTATAATTCAAATAGTATCAATGAATAATTTTGAAAATCAAAAAGCTGAGCAACTTATATTTGTTGGTAATAAAACAGGAAGTAAAGAATTAGGTACGATAGATGATCCATATACATCTAGCAAAAGTTTAGAAACAAAGTTAATTGAAAATTTAAAAAATGCTGAAAATAAAATTACTATAAATTGTATATGTGATTTTATTTTTAAAAATATAATAGAATGGAATAACGTTACTATAAATGGTAATAATTTTAACATTTCTTTTATAAATTTTGAAAATTGTGAAAATGTACAATTAATTAATTGTAATTTATATTCAACAGATGTTGATTATAAATCAACTATTAAATCAAGTAGCTATATAAATATTAATAATTGTCAAGCTGAAGGTGGAATAACCATTGATAATAGTTTAAATATTTATGTAAATAATTATGAAGGAAATTTAAATATAACTAATTGTAGATTTGTTTATTTAAATAATATTAAACCAAATAAAATTAAATCAGAGTCTATAATTAGTGTTATGTCTCATGCATTTGATTTAACACTTAATAATTGTATTAATTGTATTTTAACAGTTACGAATTCTAAATATATTATAGATGAATTGCATCCTAATGAAAATGTAATTACAAATATAAAAATTAAAGATTCAACATTTTATCAAATGAGTATTGATGAAAATGTAAATAATGTAGAATTAATTTCAGGAAAATGTTATGGTGAGACTAATGAATCATTAATCTTTGCAAAATCTATTAATTTGGGTAATTTTGAAGTATTAAATAATTTTAAATTTAATAATACTTCGAAAATTACGGATGCAGTCGGTATATCATCTAAACAAGTATATGATAAAGGTGATAAACAATATATTGATAATTATATTAGTCATAATAATTTATTAGAATCAGATAAAAAATCTAATTTAGAATTTCATTTAAATGCAATTGATGATTCAATAAAAAATATAAATAAATCTATAGATTCCATTAATAATAATGAAAATTCATTATCTTATTTATCATCTGCATTTATTTCTAAATATACATTTAAAACTATAGATGATTTAAATAAACAAGAATGGAAAGTAGGTAATGTAGTTAAGTATTGTGGTACTACTACAATTACTATTAATAATACAATAAATGATTATAAAGTTTTATCTTTAACTCAAGAACCAATTCAAATAACACAAGATGATGGTAGTATTAATTCTGATACTTTAGTAAAGATTAATTTAGAAATAGGTAATGCATCATATCTTTATAACATAGGTGATATCATAAAGATAGTATTTTTTAAAGAAAAAGAATTTGATGTTGTTGATTGTGATTTTGTAATATCAAATATTATATTAGATACAAATACTGTATTACCTGATAAAGATGCACATGATGTTATTACTTGTCAAGTTTTAAGATCTAAATTATATGTTCCATCTAAATATGAATTAACTACTGATTTGATATATGATATTGGACATGATAAATCCATTACTATAAGACCAGGTTATAGATTAATAAGAATATCTAATGGATGGGATTTGCTAACACCTCCAAATGATAATACAAGTGATTATAAAATAGTAGAAAATTATGCATCGTTAAGTTTAATTGATACTGACGATACTAGAAAAATAGGAACGTTAGTGTATGTTGAAAATGAAAATACTTTATATACTTGGAAAGTTATAAATACAATATCTAATACTAAAGCTTGGGTTAAATTTGATATAGAATCTAAATCAGATGAAATTTTAAATAATGAATATGACATTATAATTAAATCTCAAGATGATTGGAATAAAATGACTGCTAAAGAAAATTGGGGTGGAGTTAAAAAAGTTGGTATTGCATGCATGATAAATAGTTCATATAGTGATTTACCTCAAATTACAGTACCATCAAATGTAGAGTATATAAGTGGTGTATATAATACTACACATTTAGTAAAAGCTGAACCAGAAGATTATATTGAATATTATAATGTTGGTATTAAATTTTTACAATTAACAGGTCATACTAAATGTGTATTAAATAAGTTACATTTAGATGTAATAATTCCAAAAAATTCTGATAGAGTTTATGATGCTATATATAATTTTCAAACTATAAAAAATTGTTCATGTGAAGTAATTATAAATGAAAATATTATTAATTTATCTGATAGTAATAACAAAAAAACTTCTATATTTAGATTAAATAGAAGTATTTATAATTTAAGTATTAATGTTAAAAATGATAAAAATGTAGTAAATTTATCATCATACAATTATATAAATTTATTTTATCAAACCACATATATTAATGATGCTAGAATATATTTAAATGAAGAGTGCTATAATAGAACAAATAGTAACATATTTGCAACATCTGGAGAATTATTAAATTTACAAGTATATTTAAATGGGGATAAATTAGATAATGTAATGACCAATAAATTTAATGAAATTGCGCGTAATTGTTATAATATTTCTAATTCCATATTTGTTATTGGTGGTGCTGCAACTCACACTGGATTATCAGGACAAGTAATATTTTCAAACTGTGATATAATATCAAATATTGTTTTCATAAAATTTAAACAATCTCTAGAACCTGATAATACAAAAACTATTTTAAATATAAATAATAATGAAGATCAAGTAATATCTAATATAATTAATAAATATCCAAGTTATTTAGAAATAAATTCAGATAATTTACAATCAAAAATAAATAATGCTAATTATTTAAATAATTTAACAAGTAACGATTTTATACAAACATTAATATTAGATTCATGTAATTTATCCAACTATACATTTCCATTACATGATGTATTAATAAAAACAAAATCAATAACAGGTACAACATCAGTAGGTACATTACCTGATTTTGATTCTACTATTAATGAATATTGGATATTATCAATTCATATAGGAACTACTGGAACAGGTTCATATGGTACCAAACATGAATTAATTCAATACATCAGTGGATATGATTCATCTTTATCAACTAATAGCAATTTCACAAGTGGAAAAATATTTGTTAGACGTATTGAGGAATCAATAAATGAAACTACTAATTATATAGAATTTACTGATTTTAGTCCTTGGTCTTGTATAAATGATAAAGAAACTGCATCAACTATATTAACCAAGATAAAAACAGTAGATGGTAGTGGATCTGGTTTAGATGCTGATTTAATAGATGGTAAACAAGGAACTCAATTAGTTAATTATGGATATACATCTGGTACTTTATTAGGAACATCATTACCATCATCTACATCAAATGGACAAGCATCTATGTATAGATTTTATGATAGTAGTAATTTATTAGGTGAGGGTTCTAATGTATATTATGGAATAATGCAAATTTATTATTCATCATCATATTATATAAGAATTGCTATATCAATGTCTTCGGGTAGAGTTTATAGACAAACAAGTGGACAAACTATATGGTCGGAATTAAATCCTAAAATTCCTGTTTTAACTAGTGATCCAACAAATCCTGTATCTGGTGATATGTGGATAATATCTAACTAGGGGTGATTATTAATGAGTATATCTGTTGTTAATGGAAATGTTCCATATTATGGAATATATGGAAATAAAGCTCAACAAATTATAAATTTGAATTATGATATTAATAATTCAAATAATGATAATTTTAAATACATTACAACGTGGACAATATCTCTTGGTAAAAATAAATATTATATAAATTTTTCAGGTGAGTACTTATGTTTATATCAGTGCAATCCATCTACTTATTTAACATTAGATTCATTATTCGATAATGATACTGAAAAAACAACGTTAGATTCAGCTTATAGAGCTTTACAGCCATTTATAAAAATAGATTTATTTTATAAAACCCCGTATGTAAAAGGATCAAATAAAAATTGTTCTTTATATTTATATGATGATAATTCTTCAAGTTTATTTATGCATGTAGATTATGATAACGGAAATTGTTATGAATTGGTTATTCTTAGTTCTGGATATATACAATTATATACTCCTAAAGTTAATGAACGTAGTATACAATATCAAATGAATATATAT
>ENA-ORSL01002092-ORSL01002092.1-human-gut-metagenome-genome-assembly--contig:-NODE-2092-length-15106-cov-3.988971_pt1 | contig 15106 bp, 19 predicted proteins | sample MGYA00242190_ERZ509157 | MGnify/ENA primary metagenome ERZ509157 (study PRJEB26280, sample SAMEA2338664) | human gut metagenome | biome: human gut; feature: human-associated habitat; material: faeces...
TTTTCAGCTTGCTCTCCGTGGTGGCGTAACGCTTATTTGCTTCCTCGGACAGCGCAGTATTCTTTTTCCATGCGCTGGTCGCCATGTTCTGCGCCCGGGAAAAAAGGTCGGTGGCGTTGACGGCACGAAGCATGGTATCGCGAAGGCGCACTTCCTTGATGCCAATCCCGTCCAGCACCGCGATGGCGCTTTCGCCCTCGTCGTCCAATTTGGACAGACCCACGATGAACGACTGGAACGCCGCAGCGGGATCGCTGTCCCACAATGCTTTGAACTGCTGCCCGGTCATCCCGGCGACTTTGCCGAAATCCTCCAGCGCGTCGCCGCCTGTTGCGGAAGCGACCTCCATTTTGATGAGTGCCTTCGAGAAAGCAGAGCCACCCATCTGCGCCTCGATGCCCACAGAGGACAGCGCCGCCGCAAAGCCCAGCACCTGTGCTTCGGTCAGACCAACCTGCTTGCCCGCGCCGGCCATGCGGTGCGCCATTTCCATGATGGGCTTTTCGGTAGTGGCGAAGTTGTTGCCCAGATCCACCAGCGTGGAGCCGATATTGGAAAACTGGCTCTGGCTGGTGCCCATAATGTTGGCAAACTGCGCGATGGTCGTCGCAGCCTCGTCCGCGCTCAAGTCCTCGCAGGAATTGCCCAGGTCAATCATGACGCGGGTGAAGTCGGACAGATGCTCGGTAGCAACGCCCAGCTGACCGCCCGCCGCCATGACTTCATTGATCTCATTGGTTCCTGCCGCGACCTCGGTAGACATGCGCTTGGACGTAGCCGCCAGCTGGTCAAACTCAGCTTCCGTTGCATCCACGGTCTTTCGGACAGAAGCGAAAGACGATTCAAAGCCAATGGAAGCCTTGACTGCCGTTGCGCCGAGGCCCAGAATGGGTGTGGTCATGACGGTGGTCAGCGTTCGGCCTGCCGTCGTCATTTTCTTGCTGACAGCGTCGCACTTTTTCCCGAAGGCTTCGAGGTTCTTGCCCGCTTCCGTCCATGCGGACTTTGCCGTGTTCAGCTGCTGATTGGTTTTTTCAATCTCGACGCGGGTGGCAGCAACGGCAGCCTTGGCACGGTTCAGCGCGGCTTCCGCGTCGATCACCGCACCCGAAGCCTGCCGGACTTTCTCCGGATCGTTGGCCTGCTGGGCGGCTGTCAGCTGTTCCTTCGCGCCCCGCAGCGCTTTCTCATATTGCTGAACGCTCTGTTCCTGCAGACGCAGCTTATCATTCAGCAGCGTCAGCTTGGCGGCAAGACCGGTCACGCTGGTGTCCATGTCCTTGATGCCAACCGTGGCCAGTTTAAACCGGCTCTCCGCCAGCTCGATCTGCTTGCCGAAGGTGGTGATGGCGGCCTTGCTGACATCAATGGATTTCCCGGCAGCGTCCCAGTTGGTCTGTGCCAGACGCAGGGACTGATTGCACTGGTTGATCTCCGCCTGTGTGCTTCTGACCGCCGCCTGCGCTGTGTTCAGCTTGGTGGTCGCATCGGTCACGGCATCCGCCGCGTTTTGAGTGGTTTTCTTCAGCGCCGTATTCTGACCGGTGAGCTTTTTGACCTCGGCGCAGGAATTGCGGTATTCCGCTTTCAGCGCGTCCAGATTGGCCTTGGCGGCAATGGTGGCGGAGTCGTTTTCGCCAAGGGTAGCCGAATACGTCCTGACCTGCTGCGCCGCAGCAGCCACCTGTTCCTTGAGCGCCTGCTGTGCGGTTTTCGCGTCGGTCAGCCGCTGCGCGTAATCGTTCTGGCGGGAAAAGCACTCCTGCAGCTTGTCGTTCGCTGCCGACAGTGCCCGCTCATACTGTGTTACTGCATCCTTCTGCAAAGACAGGCGGCGCTCCAGCGTCGAAAGCTGTGTGGCAAGGCCGGTGGCGCTGCGCTCAAAGCCCTCCACGCCGGAGGCCGCCAGCTTAAACTGGCTCTCCGCCTCAGCGATCTGCTTATTGACGGACTTGATGTTCCGGGTAAAATTGTCCGTTTGCAGAGACAGCGATACCACAAGGTCGCGGAGGGTTTCAGCCATTGGTACTCACCTCGATGCAATAAAAAATCCGTGGGCGATTGCTCACGGTTTCAGGGATTGCCACACCTGATCGATATAGGCACGGCGCGGTTGCTTTTTCTCTTTTTCCTTTCGGGCGCTCCATGCCCGGACGCGGAGGAACCCCAGCATATCCATGCCGTCGATCTCGCTCATGCGCCAGCCGCCTTCCAGCAGGCTGTTATAGGTGGAATAAATGAAATCGGGCAGCGTCAGGATTGAAGCGTCGCCGCCTCCTCCGTCTTCGCTGCCTTCGTAGGGAACTCGTCCAGAATCTCCGTGGTCTGCGTCTGAACCGCCATGAGCGCCAGCGCAATGTCGTGCATCATGCGATCCACCGGGTAGTAGTCCAGCACGTCGTCCGGGGTGAACTGATTGCCGAACAGCAGGCAGAACCAGCGGATCATCACGTCCAGCGCCTCGCCGATGGACAGGTTCTTCGCGTCCTCCGGCACCTCGCCCTTGAGCGCGGCATTGGAGATGGCCACAATGCGCCCGTACATCTGGGCGGCGGGCTCCATTTCCCGCAGGGCGCGTCCGGACACAAAGTCAACGGTGTATTTCTTCCCGTTCAGGGTACAACTGATCATACGATTTCCTCCTCCAATTCGAGATAACGGTTTAGCAGAGCTGAAACAGTGCCGTTGGCAATGTGTTTGTCGATGCAGCCGTCGCACGTTCTTTCCCGGAGCACAATAAAGGTGAGGTACGCAAACACATCTTCCATGCTCCATACATGGGGCTGTTTGGCCTGAAGAGCGGGATATTTTGCCCGCGCATCCTTGTCCCAGATGCCACCGTTGTAAACATAGTCCACAAGGGCTTCGGCGCTGGGGTCTTCTGTCCATGGGGCAGTGTGGTTTTCTTCCAGAAAACGCTTGGCAATTTCCTTCATAATGTTTCTCCTTTATCGCTTAGATTTCTTGGCTTCCAGTACCAGCTCGACAATTTTTCCGCTGCTATCCGTGCGGATCATGTGAACCTTGAACGTCGTATCCCGGTTGAACAAAAACTCATATTCGCCGGAATTCATGGAAATGGGATCGACGTACATGCCTTTTGTCCCTTTTCGCACGAAAATGGTATAATCCACATCCGCAGTCCACGAGCTATCCTTATGGGTGCCTGAAGACATAAAGCCCTTGTCCGTCACCATTTTTCCAATTTTGCTTCTCAAAAAAGCAGCGTCAGACATCTGCGCTTCGGTGCCGCCCAGCAGATTTGCTGTCCAGTGAAGATTGGAACCGCGAAAAGTGATCATGTCATGCGTTGTCTGCCATTTTGCCAGACCGCTCGTCGCACCGTCGATCAGGCTCTGGATTGTTTCTGATGAGACCTTTCCTTCACGCAGATCGGTGTTCATTGTCGAATACCAACTGCCTGTGTATCGCTGGATGCCCAAGCGCTCTGCGTCGGACAGCAGATTGTTCCAGCGTTCCCAATTAAAGCTGTTCTGCTCATGCCATTGGATAGCGTCGCTCTGGCTGGCAAAACGCAGAAAATCCGGCCAATTCGGCATCCGTCCCATTACGCCGTTTCTGTTGCGGTGGGATGCCGCACCTCTTCCTCCCATGACATTACCTCTTTTCCTGCGCGTGCGCAAGTCCAGCGTGGAAGGAAGTGTGCTTTTCAATATTGCCGGTGCAGCCCTCCGGCACGTCGCCGAAGAAGAGAATCTTTTCAGGCTTCAGCCGGATAAGCATTTCACTATATCCCAGCATAAACAGCCGCCTTGCTTCCGGCGCTTTCTGTGTGCCCACAGAGGAAACGGCCACGGTGCCGCCAATGGGTTCGCCGTCAAAGCACCAAGCGAAGCTGTCCTCGTCGCTCCAGCAGATGGAAGGGATCACCGTCAGCCCCATCCGCTGCCAATAAGCAGCCAGTATGTGCTTGCGCCAGTGGTTGTAGATTTGAACGGCAGGCGGATAATCGGTAAACATGCTGAAATCCGGTGAAAGCACAGCCTGAAACTCACTGAGCAGCTTGGCGTACCGGGCAGGATCATTCCAGCAGCGCTCAAACAAGTAATCGTCGATAAAAAAGTGAACCCCATGTGCCCCGCGCAGAGCGTCCGTTTTTGCACTGTTGAAGGGAATCCAGCGGAGCTTTGCCATTTTAGGTACAGGCTGAATCACAGGAATCTGATACGGCCCCGCACATTCAAACTCACCCAGCTGCAGATTGTGGCCGTTTCGGCTTAGGGCTTCCAGAGACAATGGGTTCACCTCCATGTAAAAACACACCGCCTGCCGGGGATGAACCGACAGCGGTGTGCATAATTGAAATGGTTTGTTGTTACGGGCCGGGCGCGGTAAAGGTCGGCTCGTACACCTCCGTCAGGAAGGTAGCGGCCTTTTCAGCGGTAAAGCCGTTCTGGCCTTCGTCTGCCACCGCCTGATAGCGGTTGTCGTGGGTGCGCTTAATGGCCGTCCACTCGATTTCGCCGGTCTGGCGGGTGACGTTCGTGCCTTCCTTGGTGGCGTAGTTCTCCGTGACGGGCTTTGCTCTGACCTTGAACAGCCAGACATAGCGGAAGGTGCCGTCCGACTTTTCCGACTTGAAGCCCACGGCGAAGTAAGGCGGACGGTCGGAAGCCGTGCGCACCAGTACGCCGTTGTCGTCAATCTGGTTGCCAAACACCATTTCCTGAATGGCCAGCGGCACATCCGCCATTTTGGTCTTGAAGGTCAGCTCAGGATCGGGATACAGCACATCGAATTCCACGTCGTCGGCGTGCTGTACGTCCGGATCGGCGTTTTCAGGGGTGATGGACGCTTCGATTGCGCCCGCCATCAGCTGAAGCGCACCATAGGTGTGCTCGGTTTCGGTGTCCTTGGTCAGCGGTGCGATGACCACGTTTTTCAGGCCGACCGTCGAGGAAACCTGCGGGGAAGCGGTAGGCGTTGCCATGGATTTGATCCTCCTTTAGAGTTGGTCGATAGCGTCCCGCAGCCCGTCCCGGATGATCTCATAGGCTTCATCCGAGCGGGTGTCATAAGCGGGACGGATAAAAGGATGCGCAGGCGCGGGAGCCGGGCCGCCATGGCCGTACTCCACAGGCGGGGCGTAGTATGCGCCCTCCTCCTTGCGGTGTACGCCGATGGTGATGCTCCTGCCGCTGTACCTGCGCTTGCGTACCTTGCCGGTCTGGATAGAGCGGTTCAGTACGCCGGTGATGATCTTGGGATCGCTGGAAGCGTTGGCCTTCATCTGCTCATAGATGGGCACGGCGGCAGCTTCCAGAATGCGCTTTGCCACGGGAGCGCCCGCGCCGTCCGCGTCCATGCGGCTGGCCATGCCCGCAATGTCCGTCATAAGGCTGTCAAAGTCTTCCGTATCAAGGGACATGAGGCACCTCCGTTCTCAGGCACCACGTCCACTGCACAGCGTACTGCCGAGTAGCCGTGTCGTACTCTGGCTGGTTGTACCCCCGGTCGCTTTCCTCCACGATGGAAAAGCCCGCCGCGTACATGGCCTGCCGGATACGATTCGCCATTTCGGTGGGATCGATATCGCTCCACAAATTCAGGTACACGAAGGTGCGGTAACTGGTCACCGAATCGTCCTGATGACTGGCCTCCGTCATGGTGGTGGAGTACACGGCATATTGCAAAGGCGGGTTCTGGCTGGGAGTCGTCGCTCGCCATACGCCCGCCATGACTGGGATGCCGATGTTTTTCAGCGCATCCTGCACCTGCTTCATCAGCCGCTCACCCCTTCGGAGATGGAGGCTTTCAGACCCAGATAGGTATTGCGGAAGCCGTACTCGCCCAAGGTAGAAATGAACCACTTCTTGCCCCGGAACCGCACCCACATACCGGGTACAATGTCCGAACGATAGCGGATGGTGAAGTTCACCACAGCTTCGGTGTTCATGACGTCTGCGCTGCGGTAATGCTGGTTGCCCGCGTCCGTGACCGCCGCCCATGCCTTGCAGACAACATGGTCTGTCGGCTCCGGGAAGCCGTTTTCGTTGACGGCGTTCTCCGTATACCCAATCTCCACCAGATGCCGGAGGCTGCCGGGATGCGGATTGGCTTCAAAGTTTTTATAGCCGCGCAAGCACGGTCACCTCCTTAGAACATCTTCACGGGATCGCGGTAAGGATAGAGCAGGTTTTCAAAGGCAATGCGCATGGTGGCGTACATGGCCCGATCCGGGTTATCCCGGTTTTCGTAGTAATGGCTGACAAAGAGCAGGACAGCCAGACGAACAGGCTCAGGCGCGGGTTCAGAAAACTGCACGCGGCAGTAATCCTCAGCCGTTGCCTGAGCCTGCCTGATGAGGCTTTCCAGATAAGCGTCCTCATCATCGTACTGGATGCGCAGGTGGGTTTTCACCTCATCGACGGTGACGATCATGCTGCGTCACCTCATTGACCAGATGCCATCAAGCCCGCGTTGCAGAGTGCGGCCAGCAGGCCGTTGAAGTCGTCCTTCAGGGCTGCAATGGTGGTCGCCTCGCTGTTGGCAATATAGGCGATCTGCGCGGCAGGTTCCGACTGGCCGAACAGATCGTCGCCGCCCTCAATGGTCGCACCGGGCAGGAATGTCAGCTTGCCGCCAATGACCAGCTCGCCGCCACCGTGGGCAAAGTAATTGTGGGTGTTTCGGGTCATGTCTTTTTCAGGATCAGCTCGTTTCACCTGTCATCCCTCCTTACGCCGCTTTCATCTGCAGTACCTTAACCGCTTCGGGAAGGATGAGCTTGCCGTCCACGCGCTGAGAAGCCAGGAAGCCCACCTGACCGGTCGGGGCGTACAGCTCGTTGAGCCGCTGGAACTTACGGCCTTCCCGGTCGGCAATCCAGTAATAATTCATATCGCCAAACACCATCGCCTTGGCACCTGCTGCAATGGTAGGCATGAAGGTGGAGGTGTAGACAGGGCGGTTCAGAATGGTATCGGGCGTACCCGCCGTTACGCTGGGCTGCCAGATATAGTCGCCGTTGCCGTTCTTCAGCTGGCGCAGCGCCTTCATGGTCGCGTCATTGGTCAGGAACACAGCGCTGCGGCGGTACGGGGCGCGGAGACTGTAAAACAGATCCATGACCTCGTCGAAGGTCAGCGCTGTCGTGCTCTTGGCGGTCACGCCCACCTCCGCGCCGCCCGTGGTATGAAGCAGGCCAGTGGGCTTGCCGGTGCCATTGCCCGTGAAGAAGGCTTCCTCTTCCGCAGCGCCGATGCGGCGGGCAAACTCGCGGGCGATATACGAAGCCACATCGAACACGGAGTCGTGCAGCAGCTCGTCGGAAACCTTGATCATCGTCGCCAGCTTATAGGCGCTGATGGAGGTCTGACCGAAAGCGTCGTCGCTCTCCGGATAGGCAGCCTCTTCGTCGATCCAGCTGGCAGTGCCCTTGGACACCACAATGGGAATCTTGCGGTCGCCGGAGCTGGTGCGGATGATATGGGCAAAGCGGCGGAAGATGTTCTCCTCCTCAAGGGATTCGATCAGGGTATGCTCGTACTCGTCCGGCACGAGATAGCCGCCCTCGGAATCGGTGCCCACCTGCAGAGCATTGAGCACCTCGTGCGGCACAGCCTTGTCGCGCATAGTGCGCCAGAAGGCGGCCTTATAGGAATCCGAAGCCCTGCCGGTCTTTTCAGCCTTGCCTTCGGGCGCGATGGGCTTATCCGTGAGCGTTCGGGCCGTCGGGCGGTCAAACTCCAGATCCAGCGCCTCCTGACGCTCCAGCCGCTCGATTTCCTTGCCCATGCGGATCACGTCGGCTTCCATCTGGTCATAGGTAGCGCTGTCCTCGGCGGACAGGGTGCCGCTTACGTCCTTGCGGGATTCCACAAACGCCTTGGCAGCCTCCCACAGCTTGACGCGCTTTTCGCGCATGGCGCGGATTTCATTCATAGACATGTGTTTTTTCCTCCAGTCAATAGTCGTATTTCAGGCGATCCAGTCGGTCGGCAAGGGCGGACGCGCTGGTGCGCGGCACTGTTTCCGGCTTTTCAGTCTGCACCTTTTCCAGTAGGCTGTTCATCACGCGCTGCTGCACGCTGGCGGACGAAAAAAACATGGACTCTCCCGTTTCCTGCGGGTCGTTCTCGGAAAAGAGAATCTCATCGCAGAAGCCAAGTTCTCTGGCTTTTACGGGGTTCATCCATGTTTCATCGTTCATCATATGGCTGATGCGGGTGCGGGACAGGCCGGTTTTCAGCTCGTAAGCGTTGATGATGCTTTCCTTGACCTCATCCAGCAGCTGACCCGCTCTGCGCATTTCCTCGCTGTCGCCCATGGCGATGGTGAAGGGGTTGTGGATCATCATCATGGCGGTGGGACTCATACAGACCTTGGTGCCTGCCATGGCGATGACGGATGCCGCGCTGGCTGCAATGCCGGTGATCTTCACCGTCACGTCGTTTGGGTATTCCCGGAGCATGGTGTAGATCTGCGAAGCGGCAATGGTATCGCCGCCCGGCGAGTTGACGGAAATAACGATGGGGCCGTCTGCGGAGAGCAACTCCTCCCGGAACGCGGCAGGGGTTACCTCATCCCCATACCAGCTTTCCTCCGCAATCGGCCCCTCCAGAAGCAGCGTCCGCTCCTCCGGGTTGGTTTCGTCTCTGGCCCAATTCCAGAAATGCTTGTTCATCTGGCTTTCCTCCTGCCGCGCTTGGGCGGCTCGTTTTCTTCGGGTTTGGTTTCTTCCTCCGGCGCGTCTTGTCCGTTATCTTGTCCTGTATCTTGGCTGCTCTCCTGATTCTCCTGAATGGTAAGCCCCATGAGCACGCCCAGACCCGCAAGGCTGATGGGAATCATGTTTCCATTGACCAGATAGGCGTTGCCGCCTTCCTCCTCGGAAACCGGATTCAGATTCTCCAATTCCCGGATGTCGTTGGTGGACATCCAGCCGTTCTGCCGAGCGATGGCGTAGCCTTCCATGCGGGATTTATAATCGCCCCGCATGAGACCGTCCAGATTGAATTGCACATAAAAGCGCCCCTTCTCGTTATCCGGGAAAAGAGCGCGATTGATGGCCTGTTCAATCCTCACCAGCCATGGCCGGATGGTATGGACGGCAAAGGAGATGTTCTGCGATTCGATGTTGGAGAAGGTCGCCCGATCCAGATCGCCGATCATGTGCGGCGGCACACGAAAGATACGGCAAATTTCAGACACCTGAAACTTGCGGGTTTCAAGGAACTGCGCCTCGTTGTTGGGCAGGCTCAACGGAACGAAGGACATTCCCTCTTCCAGCACAGCCACGCGGCTGGCGTTGCCGGAGCCGCCATAGGCAGCGTTCCAGCTGGCCCGCAGCGCAGCCGGGTCTTTGACCGTGTTTGGGTGTGTCAGGATACCCGATGGCCGGGCACCGTTGGAGAAGAACTTGCTTCCGTATTCCTCGGCTGCGATGCCAAGGCCAATGGCGCTTTTCTCCAGCGCAATGGGGCTATACCCCACAATACCGTCAAAGCCGAGGCCGGGCACATGCAGCACCTCGCTTGGATCAAGCGCCCACGTCTTGCCGTCGCTGGTGGTGTAGGTATAGGTCAGGTTGCCCTTGCTGTCCCTGTCCACCTCCATGTGATCCGGCAGCAGCGGATACAGGCTGTCGATTTGCGAGCGGCCTGTGCGGATGATCTGGCAGTAGCTGTTCCCATAGAGCAGCAGATGCGTCAGCATGGTTTCTCGCCAGATAAACGAGGTCATCTCCAGATTCGGCTCGTCATGGAGCAGGCGGTACAACGGATGATCCACGGCCTTCCGACTGCCTTCATCCGTGGCTTCATACACATGGAAGGGCAGGCTGGCGATGGTTTCGGCGATCACGCGCACGCAGGCGTAAACGGCAGAAACCTGAATGGCCGAGCTGGGGCTGACCGACTTGCCGGAACCGCTCATACCGAAGTAAAAGCTGGGCGCGGCGGATACGGCGTTTTGGGGCTTGTCCCGCGTCCGAAACAGATATGAGAATGGATTTTTCATGGATACCTCCATTACAGACCGCTGCCGGTCTTATGGTTGTGGCAGCTTTCGCAAAGCGCTTGCCAGTTGCATTCATCCCAAAACAGCTTCATGTCGCCCCTGTGCGGGATGATGTGGTCGACTACGGTGCCGGGCGTGAGCTTGCCCTGCTTCATGCACTCCGCACACAGCGGGTGACTGCGGAGAAACCGTGCACGGGCAGTGCGCCACTGGCTGCCATATCCCCGGCTGGCGGCGTTCTCCCGTGCAAACAGGGCGCGATGCACCTCGCAGTACACCCCGTCCGACAGGTTCGGGCAGCTCGGATACCGGCAGGGACGTTTCGGTTTTCTTGGCATTTGGACACCTCACAATACGATAAACCCGCGATGGTTATAGATAGAATCGCCGCCGTTCAGGTTCTTCATCGCCCGATCCAGCGCCATCACAAGCGCCACCGCGCCGTCCACCTTTTCGGTGGATTTTTCTTTGTCCAGCTTCAGGTTGCCAGCCGGGTCGGTGCGCACATAGGCGTTGTCCATATTCCAGCGCAGTACAGGATGCCCGCCGTGGCACAGCTTGTGCTCCAGCACGAGGCGCATCAGTTCCTTCGTCGGAGGCGACATATCCTTAAAGCCCTGACCGAAGGGCACCAAGGTAAAGCCGTCGTCCTCAAGCGTCTGCACCATCATGGTGGCGTTCCACCGGTCATGGGCGATTTCTCGGATGTTATACCGCTCGCCCAGTTGGCAGATGTACTGCTCGATGAATCCATAGTGAACGACGTTGCCCTCCGTGGTATGGATAAATCCGCGTTTCGCCCACTGGTCATACGGCACATGATCGCGCCGAACGCGCAGGGAAAGCGTTTCCTCTGGCAACCAGAAGAAGGGCATGACCGTATACGGCTCGTCCTCATTGCTGGGCGGGAACACCAGCACCAGCGCCGTCAGGTCGGAAGTGCTGGACAGATCAAGCCCGGCATAGCAGGCGCGGCCTTCCAGCTGATATGGGTCAACCACGCCGCCGCATTCATCCCACTTGTCCATGGGCATCCAGCGGATGGACTGCTTCACCCATTGATTCAGGCGCAGCTGACGAAACTGGTTCTCATCCGCAGGCGTTTCCTGCGCCTTATGGAACGCATCCCGCACTTTATCGATGGTGATTGTGTGCCCCAGAGAGGGATTGGCCTTGTACCAGTTCGCCTCGCTCGTCCAGTCCGCGTCATCCGGAAGGCCGAAGATAACCGGATAAAAACGCGGATCGACCTTCCGGCCTTCCAGCACATCCAGCGCTTTCTGGTGTACCTCCCAGCAGATGCTGTTGCGGTCGGTGCCCGCTGTCGTCAAAAAGAACCACAGCGGCTGCTTTCGCGCATCGCCGGAGCCTTGGGTCATTACGTCATAAAGGGCTCTGGTAGGCTGGGTGTGCAGCTCGTCGAAAATGCAGGCGCTGACGTTCAAGCCATGCTTGGTGGCCACCTCCGAAGACAGCACCTGATAGATGCTGCCTGTAGGCTGGTACACCATGCGCTTCATGGACGGAATGATCTTGATCCGCTTGCTCAGCGCCGGGGACTGCTTGACCATATCGACGGCTACATCAAAAACAATGGCTGCCTGTTGGCGGTCGCTGGCGCAGGAGTATACCTCGGCCTTCCACTCGTCGTCGTTGGCCAGCATATTGAGCGCGAGGGCTGCGCCCAGCTCGCTCTTGCCCTGCTTTTTGGGAATCTCGATATAGGCGGTGGTGTACTGGCGCATGGTGGGATCGTCGTCTCGAACCGTACCAAACACGTCCCGGATGATCTTCTCCTGCCATGGCAGCAGCTTGAATGGCTTTCCGTGAAATTCGCCCTTCGTATGTCTCAAGCATTCAATGAAGCCAGTTACGCGCCGGGCTTTTCGTTCATCAAACATCGCCGTTCCACCCGCCCTTCAGCAGCTTCTCCATGGGATCATCGGAGAAGGTGTCGTCCGCGCCGCCGCCCGCCGCAATGATACGGGCGCGGGTCGCGGGAGTCAGGCCGAACTCGGAGCAGAACGACTGCATAATTTTGAGGTTCTGCTGGGCAATGGATACCTGCGGCACCTGCTGCACATAGCCGGAGGGCGTTTGGAAGATGGAGCCGTGCTGGGTAATGAACGCCTCGGCTTCCTTCCATCTGGCGTATGCCTGACAGTACCCCTCGAAGGCCGTCAGGTCGGCCATGGTTAGCACGCCCATGGCTTCAAGGGAGGGAGCCAGCCGCTTCCATTCCTTTTTTGCCTCCGGCAGCAGCCATGTCGGGCACTTGATATTTCCCTTGGGCGGGATCGGCTCATTTTCGTTGAGCAGTCGCTTGCCCGGATTGCCCTCAAGGATTTTGAGCGCCGTGGGCTTGGGCTTTCTGCCTCTGGTCGCCATGCTGGTCACCTCCCTTCGCAAAGTCATGTCTTTTAAGTCGTAAGAACAGCTTCATACGGTAGCTCCTGCCCATCCCGAAGCACGCTGATGGGTGCGTTCGGACAAGCTGCCCGGAACCGCTCCACAATGACGCTGGCGTAGCGCGGGTCAAGCTCCATGGTGTAGCAGATACGATCCGTTTGCTCGCAGGCCATGAGGGTACTGCCTGAACCGCCAAAGGTATCCAGCACGATGGCGTTGGGCGCAGAGCTGTTCTTAATGGGGTACGCTAGCAGCGGCAGCGGCTTCATGGTCGGGTGCAGCTTGCTCTGGGTAGGCCGGTCGTATTTCCAGACGGTGGTCTGCTTGCGATCGGAAAACCATTTGTGCTTGCCGTTGGGCAGCCAGCCGTACAGCACCGGCTCATGCTGCCACTGATAGGGGCTGCGACCCAGCACCATTGTGTTCTTGACCCAGATGCATACGCCGCTGATATGAAAACCCGCTTCCTTGAACGCCCTGCGGAAGTTCAGCCCTTCGGTGTCCGCATGGAACACATAGGCGGACGCGCCCTCGGCCAGATGCGGCACGACCGCCCGGAACGCCGCCAAAAGGAACTCATAGAACTGTCCGTCTGACATACTGTCATTCTGGATTTTCTTTCCGTCCGCGCTCTCGTAGGCAACGTTGTACGGCGGGTCGGTCACGACGAGGTTCGCCTTATGACCATTCATAAGCAGCGCGAGGTTCTCCGGCAGCGTGGAGTCGCCGCACACCATGCGGTGACGGCCCAACATCCAAACGTCGCCCTCCTGCACGAAGGGCTGCAGCTCATCCGCGTCGATGTCGCAGTTATCGTCCTTCACGTCCTTGTCATGGACTTTGGAGAACAGGTCGTCCACCTCCGCAGCGTCAAAGCCGGTCGCGCCGAGGTCATACCCGGAAAGCTGCAGGTCGGACAGCAGATCCGCCAGCGCTTTCGGTTCCCATTCGCCGACCGCCTTGTTGAGCGCGATATTCAGCGCCTTCTCGTCCTGCGGGTTTTCGATATGCACCACCACGCAGTCGATTTCCTTCACGCCCTCCGCGACCAGTACCTTATACCGCTGGTGCCCGCCCACGATATTGCCGGTGACCTCGTTCCAGATTACGGGATCGACATAACCGTAGGTGGTCATGCTGCGCTTGATCTTTTCGTAGGCCGGATCACCCGGCTTTAAGTCCTTGCGTGGATTGTATTTCGCCGGTTTCAGCTTCTCGACCGGCACCTTTTGCAGCTTCATATCTGTGTTCATGCATTCTCCTTTATCAGCATAATTTCCCTGATTTCCAGCAGAATAATAAGGGAAATTTCTCTTAGCAGGTTGACGTTTCCCTTATTCTATGGCATAATTTAAGGGAAACTAATTGGAGGGTAAGGCAATGAGAGAATTTCATTACGCAGCGATTCGGGAGCAGAAGTGGGATTCCGAGATACTGGGCCTGATTGCCGCCATCTATAAGGAAGCCGGAAAGCAGGAGATGTATCTTAAGCAGCGCCCGGAGGAGTTGGAAAAGCTGGTAGAGATTGCGAAGATTCAGAGTACCGAGGCTTCCAACGCCATCGAAGGCATTGTTACCACAAGCACGCGCATTCGCCAGCTGGTGGAAGAAAAGACCACGCCACGTAACCGCGATGAGCAGGAAATTGCCGGATATCGTGACGCACTGAGCGTCATTCATGAGAACTTCGACGTTATCCCAATCACCCGCAATTACATTCTTCAGCTGCACAAAATTCTTTACAGCCATATGAACAATCCCATGGCCGGTCAGACAAAGAGCGTACAGAACTACATCAGCGCCACTTATCCGGATGGGCATACCGAGACGCTGTTCACGCCTCTTGCGCCCTTCGAAACGCCGGACGCGCTGGATAGCATCTGTAATGAATACAATCGCGCTATAGGTAATCTGGAAGCCGAGCCGCTGATTCTCATCCCGGTTTTCATCCACGACTTTCTGTGTATTCATCCCTTCAACGATGGAAATGGCCGAATGAGCCGTCTGCTCACTACCCTGCTGCTGTACCGCAGTGGCTTCTATGTGGGCAAATATATCTCATTGGAAGCCAAGATTGCGAAAAATAAAGATCTTTACTACGATGCACTTCGGCAGTCGCAGACAGGCTGGCACGATGGCCAGGAAGATGCGATTCCCTTTATCAAGTATCTGCTGGGTACCGTCCTTTCTGCCTATCGCGATTTTGAGGATCGCTTTTCCCTCGTGGAGAAGAAGCAGTCTGCGCTTGAAATGGTGAATCAGGCAACACTCCATAAAATCGGTCGATTTACTAAGCAGGATATTCGGGAACTGTGTCCTTCACTGAGTGTCAGCTCCGTCGAGGGTGCACTTCGCAAGCTGGTCGCGTCCGGCGAACTGGCACGAGAAGGCAGCGGCAAGAGCACCTGCTATTACCGGCTCAAATAGCCATTAGAAATACCACCAGAGATCGTCCTTCGGGGCGGTCTTTTTTTGTTTTGGGGCTAATACCCCCACCCCTGAATTTTGCGAAAATTCACGCGAGAGGGGGCCGCGGTCTCCAGCCGGAACAGCCCAAGGATTCGATCCCCCCTTGGGGGCACAGCGGAACGCGGCGGCGCGGGCGGCGGCTGTGCCGGAGCCGGGCGGGTGCGGCAAAAAGGCGGCGGTGTGCTTCGGCGGGGCGGACGCGGGCGGGCTTTCGCTGGGACGGCGCGCGGCGGACGCTGTACCGGGC
>ENA-ORSL01002093-ORSL01002093.1-human-gut-metagenome-genome-assembly--contig:-NODE-2093-length-15105-cov-2.567442_pt1 | contig 15105 bp, 6 predicted proteins | sample MGYA00242190_ERZ509157 | MGnify/ENA primary metagenome ERZ509157 (study PRJEB26280, sample SAMEA2338664) | human gut metagenome | biome: human gut; feature: human-associated habitat; material: faeces...
CCAGTGCGAAATGTGTGTTCGATGAAGCAGGATACGGGTATGTCTATACCAAGGTGGAGACAAAGGAACCGTTGATGTGGAAAGACATTTATGTACAGGATAAGGAGAAGAATCTTGTAGAGGCGGTTTATCTGGACAATCTGTATAACTATCCGGTGCAGAAGGAGGAACTAAATCCGGGTTTTGATGGAAAGACAGATAATCGGCGTTATTTGCAGACGGATAATTTCAGAATGATGTATTTCGGGCCGCAGGATCCTCCGGTAGCAGATGACACTTTGGGTAATCAATTCAAGCGGATGATCGCTCCCTTGGGCACTCCGGCGGCGGAAGAGGCGGATATCATCTGGGGAAAATTGGAGAATGTGGGATTTGGTACCACGCTTCAATTCCGTTTGGAACACAAGATGACTGCCGTTGGCTTCAGTTTTCATAGTGAGGTTGGCGAATTGCAGCAGGTACTGAAAGGGAACAAAATCAGGGTTTGGGTGGACTATTTACGAATATGGATGGAAACTCCGGGGTTTGAAGGCAAAGAGTCAACGGAAGGCAACCAGGCATTTAGCCGTATGAAGGGGGAAATATATCAGGACGGGCAACCCGGTGCTGGGTATTCTCAGAAAAATGTTTTTTGGGTCAAAGATTCGCTCCTGCAACCTGATGAAACGAATACGGTTTTCTCCACCCCGGTATGGGTGCTTCCGCCGGATAGGTCTCAGTTTCGTGTTTTTGGACACAGACCCGAATTGTTTATCGACTTGGGGGAGGACAAGGTGTTTCACGGACTGTTTCCGGAGACTATGGACTGGTGGAGGTATGACGACAATAAGCATGAGTGGGTGGAGTATAAGAATGTGCCCCTTAAATTCTGGCCCGGATACCAGTTTACCTTTAATGTGAAGCTGCTGGATAAGGTGGAAGGGCGCGAAATAGAATTTGTGAATGTGGAGGTTACGGGTTGGAGTACAAAACTTATAGAGAGGCCTGTATTGGGCGAGAGCGGAATCACGAATTGGGACGACCTGATGGCTTTGGCAAAGGCGTATAACAAGAATCCCTCGAAAACCAACTATCGCCTGATGAGGTTTGGCATGTGGTCCGAGAGAGAAAATAAATGGGTGTTCAACCTGCTGCGAGATATAGAAGTTCCGGTCGGTACGACGTTGCCGGAGTTCAACGGTGACAATTTTAAGATAGACTTCAGGGGATTTCATATCAAGGTAGGTGACACTGATATAACAGAGGAACAACTTTCAACGAAATAGAAACACCATGAGTATGAAGCATAGATATAGGATATGGGGATGGTTGGCAGTGATGCTGCTTTTCATTGGCTGCCGGCAGGACGAGATATGGACGGGAGATGACCCTTTGAGGATGGACTATCTGCAAATAGAGGGCGAAATAGCCAGTACTATGGCGGTCAGAGCCGTGCCGGATAATAAACTCACGATGTCATATGACACCTTTGGATCCGGCGACACGATAGGTTTCTTCTCCTACCATGACCCGAATTGCGCCAAGCCCGACCGTTGGAGCCATAGAAAGGGTAATGACGACACGCTCTATCTGAAGAATACGAAGTTGACCTATTCCGATATGGGAGGGGCAAGAAAATTCACTTCGACGGAAGTTGCCAATGTGGCTTTGGGCAAGTTCGGGGTCACGTTTGCCTATTTTCCGTTTGCGCCCAAGGAGAAGATGCCGCCGAACTACGTGAAATCGGATGGAAGTTCTTTGGTTGTACCTTCCGGTAGCCAAAAAGGGGAACATTATATCCACATCTTTACGGAGGATGGACATATTGTGGACTTATTGACTGCCCAAAAAATGCAGTACGACAATATAAATTATCAGTTCCGACACCGGTTTGCGATGGTATTGCTCTTTTTGGGCGAAGGATTCTCACCGGACACTGAGGGCAATGGGAAACTGACGGTGCACCTGACCTATCATGTCCTTGGAGCACATATCCTTAGAAAAGAGATAGATCCGTTTCCTTATGAGGATTTTCCGTTGACGGTGGATACGGTGCCGTTGGACAAGGCGTCCGAATATGGCTTCGGTCGTTCTTCCTTTACCGCTCCGCGAGTGGATGGTTACACGTTGTTGGTGGGGCAGGAACCGAGGACGGTCTATCCGGTCATCCTGCCTGCCGGGGCGAAGATAGACTATATCGAAGTGAAGGACAAGACCGGAAAACTCCAGCGGGTGAAGCCCGCGAGGGGAGAGGCCTTGACCGGACTGGAGGGAGGGTGGAAACATCCGTTGACCATCCGCATGGAGGGAATTGTCCCTACCGTTTATCCTCATGAAATCATAGACTGGAACGAACAGCATGTGGGAGAGGTGGACAAGTTGCCGGGCATCCATTCGGAAGAGCAGTTTGCCGCATGGCTGAAGGTGTATAACCGGAATGTGGATAAGTGGGAGGCAATGAATGTGGCAGACTCTGTCGAGTTGGCTCACTATGGGGTACACAACGACGGGGAGACTCCGGGAACAGACGGCTGGACCTTTTATTTGTGGAACGATATAGACTGCAAGGATATGAAGCCCGATGCAAACGGAGCGTTTGTCAAGGCTTTGACAGAAGGGGTGACGTTTGACGGCAAAGGCTATGTCTTGCATAATCTGATGTTGGATTTTGAACATACCGCGCCTTCGTCCGGACGGGTGGGACTGATAGGGGAGATACGCGGCGGACGGCTGAGAAACCTGCACTTGGATTTCGTGACAGTGAGAAACATGGATGTGGATACCCCTTCCGGCTGTATCGCAGGGCGCATTTCGAGCGGTCAGATTTTCGATTGTACAGTACGCGAGGCGAAGATGATGTGTCGCGGCGGCGTGGCTGGTGTGTTGGCAGGGGAGATGAGTGGAGGCGATATGGCCGGCTGCAAGTTCCACGGCATGGTACAGGCCAAGGAGATGCAGGACGAAACGGAGTGGGGTTACAAGAAGATAGTCAATGGAGTGGTCGGCAGGATGCCCTCCGATTTCAAAGGGACGGTAGCCAACGATATAATCAACCGTGTGTTCATCACGGATTAATCTGAAAAAGAAGGAATTGTGGTATGAAGAGACAGGTGAAATGGATGGTGTACGGCATAATGCTGTTGCTGTCGGTGGGATGCCGGGAGGATGTGGATGCTCTCTATGGCGTGAAAAGTCGGCCGGGGATACCGGTTTGTTTCACCACGGCATGGCCGCAGGACGTGGCCGGACTGAAACGGGGTATAGCGGACAAGAAGGACTTTAAGGAGGCCGATGTGATTCATGTGTCGGCAGAGTTTACCTTAGACCCCCTGACCACCGAATCCCAGACGAAAGAGAAGGTGACCAAATACACGATACTGACGCTGGAAAACGGAGCGTGGGTCAATACCAGAATGGAGGAGCTGTATGAGATGACCTGGCCCTGGAACGCGAAGGACGCGAAGTTCACGGCCTACTATCTGGAAAACTGGACGGGGCCTGTTGCTCAGGTTGGCGTGGAGTTGGAACCGGTGGTGTTGGACCGTTTTGCCTATCGCGACTCGGTGTTCAATCCCGACCCGCTGGAAGCCGTGACCGAAAAAGTCGAGTACGGACATGCCGTGCATCTGGCGTTTCATCATCTTTGTACACGCCTGACACTTGTCGGAGTGGACGATGAAGATGAATACGGACTGCGGTTCAAGCCGGTTGGCGGGGTGGAACGCTCGCTGCAAAACGCCTGTACGATGAAGTTGGACGAAGATAACAGACTGCATTTCCGGTTTGTGGAGGAGGAGAGTCGGCAAATCACCGCGCAGGTGGATAACGAAGGAGATGAGAAGTCGGTCACCTTCCATCTGGCACCGGGGGATTACAGTACGTTTTCCCTATTGAAGCGAAGCGAATATGCTTATATCACCATATCCGACGTACAGGAATTGGGGGAGTTGAAGGCCGGAGAGTCCTACACGGTTTCGTTGGAAGATTTGAAGAGCAACATCACTCAGGATGGTATGGACGATTATTGGGGGGATGACGATGACACCATCACGACGGCGAAGTATGATAATTTCAATATAAAAGATTTTATGAATGCCATCAAGGAATGTAACAAGGACTATACATGTACCTTGAACGGGGATACGGTAACGCTGTTGCAGAAAAACAAGCACCGGAACGAAATGAAGCTGATGGCAAATGTGGATTTTAACGGAGAGTCTTTCATTCCGGAGGATCTGCCGGATATCGTGACCTTCAACGGAGGAGGATTCAGCATTTTGAATTTGGTGAACCCTATGTTCAACACTTTGTACGGTACGGTGGAGAACCTGAATTTGAGAGGTGCCCGGCTCATACACAAAGAGAGTGACCCCGATGCGTCGTCGACTGCCGACCACGATACGGGATGGGGGGTATTGGCCCGTGTCTGCGAGGGAGGCACCGTCAGCAACGTGAGCCTGGCGGACGCCGAACTGGACATTACGCTGCACAATGGCGATGGACTGGATAAGGCCTATTGTATCGGGGCGTTGGTGGGAAAACTGCCCCGGGGCAGCCTGACGGACATCATGCTGTCGGGCAGCATTAAAGTTACAGCAGGGGCGGCCAATCCAGAAGCGGCATATACCTCTTGTATGGGGGGAGTCGTGGGGCAATGCAACGGAACATTGGCAAATGTCGACAATTTGCGGGGCGGCTCAGGAGCCGAAATTGTGGTCACCAACAAGTGCCGGGGAACGGGTAGCCGATATACCGGTGGCGTGGTGGGACTGCTTACTGATGCCAACGGAACGTTGGAGGGTGGCAACGTGCGTGTGTCTGTTCATGCGGAGGAGGCCGAAGGCTCTTGGAACTATACCGGTGGCGTGGCAGGCGGTGTGCGGTTCGGAGCTCTGGTTTCCGATGTTACCGTGGCCGGAAACGTGACGGGTGGAAAAGTGGCCGACTATAAAGAAACGAACACCCATGCCGCAGTGGGCGGCTTGGTGGGTTATGTCGACAAGGCATCGGTGACTGGCGGTATTGCGTTCGGCAAGGTGGCAATGTTTCCGGACTATCCTTCGCCTAATGACCATAGCTGGTATACTCTCGGAGGCGTCATCGGGGCGATGAGGGATGCGGTGGAAATTGCCCGGAATGAGGGTCGGAACAGATTCGACACCACGCCCTACGAAGGGAAGTCCCATTATGAGGCTGGAACGTTTACCGCAGGTTCGGGAAGTACGTCGGAGTTGAAGGATAAGGGTAACAGTGCCGACGGAACGGGTGCTTTTGTCGGTTCGGATAAATAGAAGAAGGAGGAATGATGAAGAATATGACAATTCAGATAAGGTGGATGATGGGAATGCTCGTCCTTTTGCTGGCCGGGTGCGACAAGGAATCAGACGACATGGTGCTACCGGTAGGGCGGAGGGAAATCGTTGTTTCGGGAGTAGGCACAGGATTTGTACAGAAACGTGACGCTATCGGACAAAACGAAACAGGGCCTAAATTCGGGGAGTTCTATTTCCTTAAGACCATGGTGCTGAATAACCAACCATTGGAAAAGCCCCGTTGGGGATGTTATAAGGTTACGGATGGAGTTATCGGAGAATTGACGGCCAAGGACAAAGCTTCCGCATTCTATTGGGAGGAGGACGAAGCTGTCAAATATACTTTTCATGCATTGTCAAATCCTCCTGCCGCAAATTATGCGGACGATAAATATCCTGTGGAAAATCCCGTTGCAGGCGTGCACATAGACACGCTGTCTGATGGAACGGCGCAAGGAAGGGTGATGTTTGGGGACTACTCGAAAGGCTTGGAATATTTTGTGGGGCATACGGTGTCGGATAAAGTAAGGCCGGGTGATTTCAAACTGTCTATGGCGTTTAAAAGACAGGTGAGTAAACTGGTTTTTTGTAAGTTTATACATAAGAATAAGAATGGGGAAACGCAAGAACCGGTGGAGTCTTGTAAAATCATATTCCCCAACCTGCCGAAGCAGGCCACGTTCAATATGGCGGAGTTTCACCAGTTCGACAATACGGTAGCTACGTCCACAAGAGACTTCCATTATGTGACATTCCACTATGATACAGATGAGGACAATTTGGGGATAGAATTCGAATGGAGACAACGCTATACGGACGAACCCAATCAGAGGCTTTATCATGCCTTGTATGTGCCTCCTTTCAAGTTCTGGGAGGGAGAGGACGGACGCCCGGAAAGCCAGTTGGGCTTTTTCATTGTGATGTACGATAATAAAAGCTATACCGGAAATATCTATGGTATCAATCTCGACAATAATGGAAAACCGACAGGAAAGGATGCTACGCAGGTACAGGCTGGAGAAATGTGCCGTTTTGATGAAATCATCCTGCAAGACGGGCCGGTGGCCGGTGGAGGAGACGGTTCCATCATCATCCCTTGGTCTACCAAGGAAGAGGAGGATATGCCGCAACACCGTTATTCCGGTGTCTACTCGGCTGATGACGCCATGCGGCTGTACGAGGCCTTGAAAGCAGGAGCGGATGTGCCGCAGCAATTCTATGAAGAGAGAGGAGGCGGCAAGAAAGTGATTCGCCTGTTTGCCAATGTGGACTGGAGCCAACTGACCGGAGAGTTATGGATTTCCGAGGAGTATATCTTGGCCGGACAGGGGTATAACATCACCTTGGGTGAGGGCGGTTCCCTCACCTGCCGGCAAGAGGGCAAACTTTACATCAACAAGGAACTGTATGTGGACGGAGTGAAGCAAGAACAGGGCTGAAAACGCCAGAATCTTCGTTCTTGCTGATTTTATCCCTGATTTTGCTAATTTTATTGTATCAAAGGTGCTTTCCACGTATTCAGACTTTCCGGTTTTGGACGAAAAAGTAGAGCACAACAGGACGGTTTGGGGTAATTGGGCATTCTGGGTGTTTCTCCGGATGAAAAACATATTGTCAATATACATTGTATGACTGTCGATAAAGGACGGTTTTGGGCTTTTGTGGGAAATAAGGATGGGGAAATAAAACTGATAAAGGCAAGGATATGAAAAATGTAAGTATAGCAGTATTTGCTATATGCTTATTGTTTGGGTGTAATGTTAATAATAGATGAGAGGTTGTGTCAGAAACACAACCTCTCTTTGTTTTGGTTTAAGCCTTTTGGACGGGGCTTTTGTTTACTCGCGTACGACCTTCAGGGTTTCTCCCTTGTAGCTCAGGAGGTAGGTACCGTTTGCCAGTGTCCCTGTGGGGATGATGTTCGTACCTGCCTGCAGTTGTTTCTGCATGAGGGCACGTCCGTTCATGTCGTAGAGGGTCACGGTACCGTCTTCCGGTATACGGATCTCCAAATGATCTTTGAAGGGGTTGGCCAATACTTGGAAGTGCTGTGCCACGGTGCTGCCGCTTATCGCATTCGGGTCTTCCACGACGAGACGGAAGGTAGTCTCGACAAACTTCTCGCCATAGCCTTCCTTAGTCACGGTGTAGCGTACGGCCAGGTTGGCCATGCCGGTCTTTCCGGGTGTGAGGATGAGGATGAGCGAGTCCGTAGCGGTGTCTATGCTGTCGCGTACGAGGGCGGCATTGTCGTTGGCCGACACGGTCTTGGCGAGGGTGACGCCGTAAGTGGTGCCGGTGTAGGCAAAGACATCTTTCAGGCCGATGCGCAGGGTATCGGTGCCGAGCACGGTCGTGGTGTCCTTGATAGCCTGAGCCACGGTGGGCTTGACGATCTGCGCCTTGATAGTGTAGGTGGCACCCACGAGCGTGGAAGCTCCGGCGCGGTCGATGGCTTCCACCTGGAAGGTGATGACGGAATCCTTGTCCACCGTACCCCTGTAAAGAGCCTCGATGCGGATGTCGCCGTCTTCAAGGTTGTCGAGCTGCGTAATCCAGGGGTATTTCTCGAGTCCGCGCAGGTAGATGTCGAAGTCTCCCTCGTGGTCGGTGAAGTTGCTGGATTTCCAGATGGTATGCGCGGAGGCACTGGTACCCATTTCGTAACAGTAGCTGTTGGGGCTCATGCTGAAGCGGCTGGCCGGTTTCGGTGCCTCGTTGTCTGCGAATTCTGGTACGGCAGACAGGTTGGCCGGTGTGCGGCCGAGGTCGTAGATGTCGAATTCTTTGGTGAACTCATCGCTATAATAGACGGCTCCCTGGTAGGTCTCCGCGTTTTCATCGGCATAAACCACGTAGGTACGCTGCGAGAGAGTATCCTGTACGGCTTCGGTGGGGTATACCGTGTTTCCGGCCGCCATGATGATGCCGTCGCGGATTTTCCCAGTCTTGGTGTCGTAGGCGGTGAAGCCGTTGTAGTTGGCCAACAGGATGGAGTCGCCGCCCATCGGCTTGACTGCGGCCGGTACGCCTTCGAAGTAGGCCTGGATACCGTCAGTCCCGATCAGTTTGGACGTGTGGTTGGTCGTGTTGAATTCGAGGATGGCCGCAGCCTCTTCCGTCGTGGGGTTATACGGGCGGATGCCGTAGACGCGTGCGTCCCGAGCCACGAGGGTTTCCACGCCGAGTCCTTTCTGTCCCAACGACACTTGGCGTTCCTGTATGAAGTTCTTCAGGTCGAAGATGTCCATGCCGCTTTTGCCGTCCGCAGAGGTGAGGACATAGAGCTTGTTGCCCGTTACGGCCATGTCGGCTGCGGGTTTGGACAGGCTGAATGTCTTGATGGCTTCAAGGTCGGTCTTGTAGAACATGTCGAGGTGGTAGTTTCCGGACGGGGTATGCGAAACGACCAACAGGAGGTTGCGTGCCGTCAGCATGCGGTCGACGGTAGCCTTTCCGGGCAGTTGCAGCTTGTGCGTGCAGCAGGCATCGACCGTGTTGTAACGGTATATGCTGTCTCCGGCAGCGATGTAGGTAAAGGCACCGTCAGCCGTCAATCCTTGTACGGAATCGGCCGCCAATTCTTCGATGAGAGTCTTCACGTGTTCTTCGCGGGCTTCGGCATCGTATGCTTTCACGGCGTTCTTGTCGCTGTACAGCAGGAGACGGCCGGAAGCCTTCGTGTCGGGGGCGTAGACGATACACAACTGCATTTGTTTTTTCTGCCCGTAATGGGTCAGGTCGAAGGTCAGGGTGTCTGTGACGTATTCCCCTTCGTTGTATTTATAGCCCAGTTCGTTCTTCTCGATGGCGTGTTCGTAGTGGCTCGTGGACTTTACGCCGTCCAGATAGATAGTGGAACCGTTTTCGGCCGTGAAGAGCTCGCTACTGGTCTTACTGCCTTCCGGTTCATAATAAGCCAGGCGTATGGGGTCGCTGACGGGCTTGAGTTCCGGTGCTTCCTCCACGATGACGAGGATGGAGTCGGAGAGTTCCGGATTGGACCGTGAGTAAGCATGCAACATGGTGCGTCCGGCTTTCAGGCCGTGGAAAGAACCGTTGTTGATGGTTCCGATTTCGGGGTCTGAGGTCGTCCAGTCGAAGTTCTCGTAGATGTAGCGGTTACGTCCGGGACCGTTCAGGCTGCCGTCACGGCTGTCCGTGCATTGCACGTTGATGTAGATGGTTTCGCCTACAATCATCTTCGTGCTGTCGTTAGACACGGTGCTGGCATTGCCTTCCAGGTCGATGAGTACGGAAGTCAGGTTCACGACCTCGATGTCGATGGAGTCGGTCGGGACATCTTCTTTCTGTGTGAAGTAGATTTTGGTCTTACCCGTTTTACCTGTGGCTTTGAACAGTCCGGTGTTGTCGATGGTACCCACACTGTCGGTCGAGAGCCACCATTTCTGTGTCCCCTCTGTGACAGGCCGTCCGTTTTTGAAGAGGAAACCTTCGAACTGGCATTCCTGTCCTTGGATGACCTGAAGCTGCGTGATGCCGATATAGTTCAGGTAATGGGGCACGTAGTCTGGGTCGGGAGTCGTGATGCCGATTCCTAGGACCTCGGTAGACCATTCTCCCAACCATCCGGCATTGGCGCTTCCGGCACAATAGACTTTTACGAAGTCCACGTGGTCTAGTTCCACGTGGTTGCCGTCCTTGTCTACAGCCCAACTGATATCGAAGCCGTCGGCGGCATTGCCGTTCTCGTCATTGTAATAGGGGTTTTGGGCGATGGTGAGATCTGTCTTGTTATACCCGCGGGTGTCGCAGTAGCCGAAGGCCGGGGCGCGGTAGAACTCGATGTAGCTTGGTGCGCTCATGTCCAGCGAACTACGGATAATAACTCCTTCGAAAGTTACAGAGTCTCGGTCGCAACCGAAATCGAACGGGTCGGGATAGTAGGATTGCTGGTGGAACTGGTTGGTCAGCACGGCACCTGCTTCCATCTGTTCTTTCCCGTCCTTGTCCGTGTATTTCAGTGTCCAGGGTACGGTGTAACGCTTGTCGTAGTTCGGGTTGTAATAGGTCATCTGGGCATTCCGCTTGGTCGTACTCAACCAGTAGTCCGAACCGGCCAGTTCGTACCAAGGTTCCTCCGGATCGGGTACGCCGTTGCCGTTCAGGTCTTGGCATACTTGTACGGCACCCGGTTCCGTCCATACGCCGTAGATGTTGGCTACGAATGAGTTGCCCTTGATGGTGAAGTCAACCCCATAGGGGTTTTTCGGATTGTTCATGATGGGTTGGTCGAAGCCGTAGATGACATATCCTCCGAATGAACCCAAACTGAGGGTGCCTCCTTTTGTTCCCAATGTCCCTTCTGCGGCATCGCTTGTGGACAGTTGGTTGGTGAACTGCCCCGGTGCCGGCAGGAAGTCGATAACGCGCGAAGCGTATGCATTCTTGTGAATATTGATTTTCACGGTAGCTTCCGAGGTCTCTTCGCCGAGCGTCACCTTGTACTTCAACTCGTCAAATGAATAGTTGTCCAGCCCTTCGTTCTGCACGTACTTGATGGTATCTTGTGCGCCATCGGCTCCTTCAACGATAGTAGCCTGTCCGTTGACGGGGGCTTGCAGGATTTCGATCGTGGCGTTGGCCTTGTCGCCGTTCTTCATGAAATTGTCATTGTTCAGAACCGGCATCATCAGTGCCTGCCCGAGGTCGGCCGTGTATTCGTCATCTTGGGCGATGAGCGACACGATGTCTATATCCAGTGTGTTTTCCACCGTTTCCCCGTTATAGGTCAGTTTAACTTTCACATCGGCCGGTCCTGTCACATATCCTCCTTTGCGCATCAGGTAGAGCTGTTGCACCTTTCCGAAACTGTAATATTCATACTTGTACAGGCCCACTACGTTTTCGTCCGTGAATTCGAATTCGGCCTTGACCCCGGCTTCGTCGAGGTTTGCCGTGGCATCCATCCCGTCGGGGTAGGTGAACAAGTCCGTCATCGGGATGTTGATGGTGGATTGTGAGCTCATTCCCACATTTTTGTAGGAATACTCCTTCGGCACGAACTGTTCACCGGCCAGTGCGGTGGTTAGCGAAAGCCACCCCACAGCGGCGAGTGCCGTCAGTTTCTGAGTAAAATTTCTCATTGGATTAAACATTTAATGAATTAATAAATCAGTTTATACTGTTTTCTGTTAAATTTCAGGATGTAGCATTTGCCGCCCGGCAACCCTTCGATGCAGTCGCCCGGTGACAGGACAGTGTCGCGAATCTGCCGTCCGTCTGTGTCGTATACGAGGACGCGGGTGGCCCGTTGCAATCCCTTGATGTGGATGCGTCCATTTTTGCCCCATACGCGTACCGGGGATTCTTCCGTATGGAGGATTCCGGTGGTGAGGGATTTTACGTGCAACGTACGGTCCACGTATTTTCCGTTGGAGTTGAAACGGATGACGAGGTCGGCCTCCCCGACGGCTTTCGGTTGCAGGGTGAGTCGGTGGTTCCGGATGCGGGCTCCCTCCACGTCCTCGTTGCTGTTCGACTTTACGGTTTTCACGATGGCCGCGTCCAAGTTATCCTTGTCGGTAGCCTTGTGGCCCAGGTCTATTTCCACCGCCTCGTCTTCCAACGTGACGTCGGGCAGTTCCTCCACCTCGGGCGCGTGGTTGTCCGGGAAGATGAACAAGGCCGGGAACCAGTAACGGTCTATCGGCTCCAGTTCTTTCAACACGTTCCCTTGGTTGTCCATTTGGTATATCCAGTAGCTTTGCACTACGTTGTCCAAATAGAGTGCCCCGTAAATCTGGTCATCGAGCGGGTGGATGCGTATGCCTGCTCCGTAGAAATAACGTTTGTCCGTGGCACTGTCGTAAATCTGCGTGAATGTCCGCGTGTCGATATCGAACCTGTAGAGCTTGGAGGTCGTGAACCAACTCCATCGGTTTTCATTATAAGTAAAGTAGAGCGCGTTTTCCTGCGTGCTGGCACATAAGGAACCGGCCGTCCAGGCATACCACGTCTGGTTGATGCCACCTTCCGTCATGGGGACGGCTTCGGTCTCGAACGTTTCAGGGTCGATGCGCAAGAGTTCCTTGCCTTCCCAGCATTCGCCGCTCGACCCCATGTTGCCGTAGGGGTAATGCTGATAGTCCATGTTGGTGTTGCGTCCCACCCAGATGTCGCCGTCCTTGCTTTGCGTCATGGTGCTGAAACATCCCTCCACGGTGTGTATGATTTTGTCCGTCTGCGGGTCTATCACCAAGACCCCCTTGTCCTGTTGTATGGCAAATACATAATCGGCCGTACGCAGCATCATGCCGATTTGGTTCTGGTAGAGCGGTCCCACGCCGTCGGCATTGTCCTCGTCTCCTGTGACGAGAGGGTTTTCCGTCCCCTCGATGCGTCCCGTAATCTCGAACGGGGAGAAACTGAGGATGTAGATGCCGTTCGATGTGCCTACATATCCTTTCGTCTCGTCTACGCCCACGAAACTGCGCCCGTCGGCGATGGACACTCCTTTTTCATTGGCTCTGATGATGGGGATACGGCTTTTGATTTCCATGGTTTGTGCGTCGGCCACCACGATGCGGCCCCCTTGGCGGGTCTCTGCCGATTCGCCCGGCGAAAGCCCGTCGCCCGCGTCCTGGTCCTGTTTGGAGATGATGAAAAGGTAGTCGCCGTAGACGGCACCGAATTGCGCCGTGGCTCCCAACGACTGTCCGGCATTGGATTCATTGTTTTGTATGATATAATACTCGAACGGGTCGGTCGGATGGTCGGGGCGGATGAAGTTCAGGGTACTGTTGTTGTGTCCGTACCAGTCTTCGTTGAGCATGAACACGCCGTCGGTGTAAGTAGTCTGCCCGTGCAGGCTGTAAGTGCATGCAAACAGCATGGCCGCCGTATACAAATGTAATCTTCTTTTCTTCATGATGGTTTCAGGGTTATGGATTGGGTAAATAATGAGTCTGGTCTTCTACGTGCAGGTCCTCGGCACGGCTCAGTTCGGTGGAAGTCTCCCCCAACCAACCGCATTGCTGGTTGACACCGGTATATACGCGGATGAAGTCCACACCGGGCAAGTGGACGGGATTCCCCAAGCTGTCCACCGCCCAACCGATGTCGAAACTGATTTTGTCCTCTTCGCTGTTAGGGTGGTTGTCCACGTAGCCCCAGTCGTAGGCGTAAAGGACGAAGTAAGAGCCTTTTCCGCCGCTTTCGTCCACGGCGTTGTCGGCCAGACGCGTCCCGCTGAACTGCAACCGGTCTTCGGCAATCCACGCAGGGTAGTAGTCTTGGTTGTGGTAAGCGTTTTTCGCGATATAGCCCTTTTCGCCGTCTCCGGTTTCCCAAAGGATGTAAGTCGTGTCTGTGATGGGGCTGTTGTCGTCCGGCGTGGGCACCTTGTCCGCTGCTGGACGGGTATAAGTGATTTGGAAGCCGTGCCGGGTTTCCGGTTTATGGTATTCGCTCCCGGCCAGTTCGTACCACTCGTCATCGGGCAGTCCGTTGTTGTTCCGGTCGATGGACACCATGACGATGCCCGGTTCGCAACTCCCGCCCGAATCCGGAGCCGAAGGGTTCGGGTTGGCATCGGCATAGAATGCGTTGCCTAAGATTTTGAAGTCCTTTTGCCCGGGTATGTTGACTACGGTGTGGTCGAAACCGAACGTGACGTAGCCGCCGTATCCTCCCAAGGAAATCATGATGTCGTTCGTGCCCGATATGCTTTCCCGGGCTTTCCGGCACATGTCTTCTTCCGTGTCGCCTTCCTCATAGAGCGGCATGATGTTGACGAACTGTCCGGGGGCCGGACAGTATTCATACACCTCCGTGATATACCGGCTGTAAGCCACGCTTTCCTCCTCCACGTTGATTTCCACCTCCTGCATCACAGGATTTTGCGCGTCGATGATGTCTAAGCGCAGGGCGTACGTCCCCGGCTTTTCGGCCACGAAGATGAATTCCCTTTCGGTGGAGACGGTGGAATCGGCTCCTTCGCTGTCTTTCAAGGTCCAACGGTAGGCCTCCCCAGTGAATTCGGGCCGCAGGATGAGTTTCCGCATCCGTTCGATGCGGTATTGGCTGTCCACCCCGAGGCTGACCATCGGGATGTCCTGTTGGCAGGATACCATCAGGACGGACGCGCACGTTCCTATTACCTTATTATATATGGGTCTCATGTTCCAATTCCGTTTTTATTGCGGGTCGTAGAATGCCATGTGTGCGGGGATGTCCCCCGTACGTACGCTCCATTTCTTCTTCCCGTGGCGGTCGTAGCAGTGAAGTACTCCGCTCGATACGTAATTCTTGGCATCCGTCACGTAGATGTCCCCCGTCGTGGGGTGCACGCAGATGCCGTATGGGATGACGATGTCCTGTTCCGTCCCGTCCGTGATGAAATGGTCGGTGACGAGTTGGCCCGTCCGCACGTCGATGATGCCGTAGGTGACGGTGTTGCGTTCCGTCTGTTTGTTCCACTCCACGCTGTAGAAGTAGAGCGAATCGCCCTGTATATACATCTCCGAGCAAGGGATGTCCAACGTGTCCTTCACCACCATCTCCTTGGAGTTCTTGTCCTTGCGGTCGAGCACGTAGAGGCGCGAGGGGATGGTGTTGTAGTCGCCGCGCGAAGTCACCCAAAGCTTGCCGTAGCGGTCCTTGCGGATGCGGTGCAGGTTGATGCCTACCGGAATCTTCTGGATTTGCTTCATGCCGTAGATTTCCACCACCGACACGGTGCTGTCGTAATCCGGTGCGCGGTAACCTCCCGAGTTGGCCACGTAAAGGTACTCCCCGAGTACCTCCAGCTCATCCGGCTGGTAACCTACCGTCACCTTGCGCGTGGCGGCAA
>ENA-ORSL01002100-ORSL01002100.1-human-gut-metagenome-genome-assembly--contig:-NODE-2100-length-15069-cov-3.620821_pt1 | contig 15069 bp, 13 predicted proteins | sample MGYA00242190_ERZ509157 | MGnify/ENA primary metagenome ERZ509157 (study PRJEB26280, sample SAMEA2338664) | human gut metagenome | biome: human gut; feature: human-associated habitat; material: faeces...
AACTGTACTTTCCCACACGGTTCGTACTTCTTCGAGGTCGTCATTTGGAATATTCCAGAACTTCACTCTATCAAACACCAGTTCTCCCTCTTCATTTTCTTGGAAAATAACAAAAAGAAATTTGGTAGGAGCGAGATAATTATAAAGCTCTGACTCTTCCCACTCTTCTTCGCGGCTCAGCTCTATAAAGTCAAAGGTCGGGAAAGACATACATTCTTTTATCGTTCCGTTCTTACGCACACGTATCGTTTTCGGAACGATACCTGCCTTTTGAAATTCCTCTGTATATGCGATCTTACCGTGGATTCCAAGCATCTTCGCAAGCAATACTTCATTGAGGTTCTTTGCAGTGGTCTCAACTGCAAACATACTCTTGAGCTGTGCCTGTGTCTTGCCGAAATACGGAGATACCTTAGCAACGAGATAATCTTCAAAAGTGGTCGTTTGAAGGACACGCCAATCCTTAATGATCTTCTCGCACTGCTCTGTGCCAAATATGTACTTATTCAGTATCTGCGTCATATAAGACGATTTCAAGGAATAAGCTCTCTGTTTAGCAAGAACATCAGAAAAAGGCTGGGGCCGTACACTGGAAGCATTTGCTCCTTTAGTGCAAGCTGCAAGATACATAGTATCACCCTCAGATATCTCGTGAGCTCGTCCACTACGCACTTTATCCATGATCAACTGCCAGTCACGCTCGATTATCACGAGGTCTTCCTCGGGAAAGCTGAAAAGAACAGCCTCATCAATATGAAAATCACCCTTAGGCTTATTTTCAAGATGTTCATACGACATCAAAAGCATAGTGTTACACTTATGCCAAAATGCACTGGTCGAAAAAGTCTTATCATACTCTTCCATATAATTGATGATATTACATACCAAGCGCTCTTTGGCACGTATGCCACCTCTTCCACGCACATACGGCGTGACCTTTAATTCCACACCAGCCTCGGGAAAATCCGGCTCTGATTCAGAATTAGGAGTATAGCCGAACCAGCTTTCCTCAATGACCGTTCCGACAGCTCCTTTTCCAGTAGCAAGACGACCCTTCTTGTCAATATCTTTAAGCGGAATGCCTATAGCTTCTCGACCCTTTTTCAGAACGGCCTCTTGGGTCAAATATTCAGTTCCTTTCATTGATCCAGCCCCCTTTTCTTTCAACGACCAAAACTCTTGTCTTTACACAAGAGCCTTGGATCCTAATTCTTCTTGTGCTTATTTTTCCTTGGCGATTATCTCATCAAGGACTTTTCCCATTCGGGTTATCATCTGAACTACCAACGCATTTCCCATGCAGAAGTATCTCATTCTATCGGGCATGCCTGTATTGGTCCACTCATCGTCAAATCCCTGAAGTCTTTCGGCTTCTACAGGAGTCAACAATCTCAATCTACCTGTTCCAGGATCGGATACTACGTGAGTGGATCTGTTCAATGTAGATTCGCTCGTCAGCATCGTGCGACCAGGTCTATCCCAAGGATCAGGAAATGCTATTGGTCCTTCTGAGAACGTATACTCATGCCCATCAGCAGAAGTTCTCGGGATCTTCTTTGCACCCTTGAGATAAGTCCATTTCGCCATCTTGTCTCCAGGAATATAATGCTTCTCGTCAACATTTCTTTGAAGGATATCGCCAAGCATGATAGGTGCTTCTTCTGCTTCTATTATCTTTGCGGTATATATCATTCCATCATGCATATAGCCTGCATTCTCGAACGCGAACTTGAAGTTATCACTTACATCGATGATGTCTGTGCTTATCTCTGTATTTGTTACCTTTCCCATTTCTTGAATCGGGAAAGCCTTTTTCATAAATCCATCGTTATTGATTATCTGTTCTGCTGTGCTCTCTGCCATCTTCTTTCCGTATGCAGTATCATTGCGATATGCGAAGATGAATATTCTACGGCGTCTTTGAGCTGCACCGTATTGAGCTGCGTTTACTACACGCCATTCAGCACTGTAGCCTAACTCTGCAAGGCATGCAAGGATGATACCAAAGTCACGTCCTCTTTGCTTTGCAGGAGATTTGAGAAGTCTATCTACGTTCTCAAGGAGGCAGAACGGAGCTTTCTTTGCGATAAGGATATCTCTTATCTGCCACCAAAGTACGCCCTTCTTACCTTCGATACCCTTAGACGACGACAGCGAATGAGCTACGCTGTAGTCCTGGCAAGGAAATCCACCTACGAGGAGCGAATGATCAGGAATAGCATTCTTGTCCATCTCGCTGATATCCTCTCCAGTGTGATACTCACCTCTCATATCTGCACAGTCACCATAATGCTGAACGTAGCAGTCATGAGCCCACTGAGTTTTTGCGCCAGGCTCCCACTGAGAGAACCATGTTGTTTTCCATCCGGAATCCAGATGGTCGAAGCCAAGGCGGAAACCGCCGACTCCAGCGAACAGTTCACAAATTGTCTTTTGCATAAAGCCCTCCTTTGACCTTTCTTGGTCAACACACTTAATATATTTTATAGGCGTGAGGCATTGCCTCATGTTAGCACCGACAGACGCCGGATCGTTGCCTATAATTCAAAATTATTGTAGTCTTGCATGTATTTATTTTTCATCGCTCTTTATTCGGGAATAAACTCCATGATATCGTCGATGTTACATTCCAAGACCTTACATATCTTACCGAGCGTATCGGTAGTTACGTTTTCGCCTTTACTCATCTTGGTGATAGTATAAGTGCTGAGATCTGCAAGCTTCGCGAGATCCTTTTTCTTCATGTCTTTATCGATAAGTATCTTCCATAATTTCTTATAGCTAACTGCCATTTTTTACTCCTTCCGCGACCATGGGTCGAGGTTATTATTATACAGCTTCTATTATATCACAAAATTCGCCATTTATCAAGCCCAAATCGAGGTTTATCTAAATTATTTTTAGTTTGTTCATCATTGCAAATCGGTCATTTCCATATGAACCAACATATCAGCGCACATATAAATGAAAGCTGTCAAAACGCCCTTTTCTTTGCTTACTGCGTATCAAATTTTGGCTTTTAACACAATTTGAGAGATGATTTCAGATAGTTTTAATCATCTCCATCATGAGTGTACCAACGCATCTGCACACTCGTGTTGTATATGATTGCCCCTGCCTTTTTCTTTGTCTATTGCGATGCAATTTTTAATCGCAAACCTCTTGACAAATATTTGCTGAAGAGTTACAATACGACAACCCTAATGGGCAGATTCTGTGAGAAAACGACCACATCGGTTGACCATAAATCTTTACAAAAAATCATCCGCTCCCATGAGGCCAAAGCCATCAATTTGGGAGCGGATCTTTACGACCACATACACGACCATAGACACAATCGGAGTACCTGGAGACAAGATGTCACGAGAGCGCGAAAGATCATTTTTGCCGTAGCGGAAATGTCTGAAAAAAGATAAAATGACCAGAAAAATGTTCAAGTCGCCCTTGGGGTGGTAGAGGCCGCAAGTTCAAGTCTTGTCACTCAGACCAGCATTTTTAACGAAATGCACAAAAAATCGAGCTGAATCGAAAGATTTTGGCTCGATTTTTGTTTATTCTGCCACTTTCTATTCGCCTCTACCATTCCTTGAATGGCTTGGTGCATAGTTAGTGCATAGTCAGTGCAAGTAAAAATGCAAGTTTTTCTTCGGTTTTTCATAAAAAACCGAACAATTTTGCATCTGCTTGACCGTTGGCAACTCAAAAATATTGACCTAAATCCGCGAAAATATTGCAATGGTGTACTGCTTGACAAAAATTCTATTATTTTAGGAGGCTGTTATGGCTTACATTAAAGAACGCGGCAACAACAACTATTTCGTGAGAGTATCTTACGGAATGCTGGACAACGGACGCCCCTTTCAGAAATCACGTCTGTTTCATCCATCCAAAGTCAATCTCCCTGGGTCCAAGGTTTGCAAGGAACTCGACGCTTTTGTCAAGGCACTTGAGGAAGAATGCCGAATCGAATTTCAATCCAAGCACCAGCACAAAACAACCGAGGACGCAGTCGAAGAGGAAATCTTGCGGGATGATTACAAGGAAGAAAGCAAAGCTGTACCTCAACCGATGTTGACACCCGTTAGCACTTCAACGACTCCCCTGTTCTCCGATTTTTGCCAGATTTATCTTACCGCAAAAAAGGAGAATATCTCATCCACCACATATCTGCTATATGAGACAGCGATCCATCGCATCCTCATTCCAAAGCTCGGACATCTTCATTTGGATGAAATCAAACCGTTCCATGTCCAAGATCTGATAAATTTCTTGGCAACTCCTTCGGGACGTGTAGATAAAAAGGGCGAGAAGCTCGCCCCCGCTACAATTCGTCGTTACCTGACAATCCTCCAGTCCATTATGACAATGGCATGGAAACAGGAGTATATCAATTCCAATCCGGCTGATACTCGTCGCTTAGAAATTTCCAAAATCGTTACACCGGAGGTCGAGGCATTTAGCAACGAAGAGATTGCCGAGATCCTCAAAATGGCTCAGCTTGAACCCATCCACATCCACGCTGTCATAGCAACTGCCATTTACACAGGTGCCAGACGTGGCGAGATTGCCGGTCTGAAATGGGAGGATGTTGACTTTGAAAAGCGAACTATGTATATTCGCAGAAGTGTCGTCAAGCTTGCCCAGCAGGAACCTGAAATCAAGCTTCCCAAAACCATCAGCAGTATTCGTCAAATGGCAATCCCCCAGGCACTTTGCGACATCCTACAGGAACTGAAAAAGGAGCAAGACCGTAAAAAAGCCTTGCTCGGTGAGAAATGGCACGAGGAAGGATTCCTCTTTACCGACTGGTGCGGTCACGTCATGCATCCGCATACGCCGACTAAACAATTTGATAAGTTTCTGAAAAAGTACGGTTTTCGTCATCTGAAGTTTCATGGGTTGAGACACTCATCCGCAACCTATCTGCTTTCGAATGGCTGTGACATCAAAACCGTTTCCAAAAGACTTGGGCATACATCCATTGACACGACCAATATATATGTACATGCACTGGCGAAAACCGACAAGGCCGCTGCCGATTGTTTTGATGCCATCGACATCTGATTTCATCGTTTTCGAGCACATGTGTAAGCTTGCGTGGTTTTTGACAGCAATTCGCCATATTGTTCACTCAGCTTGATTCCTTGGGTAATGTTACATCCTTCCCTTGACTCCTGTGTCAAAAGGTTCTCGTCATCAAAAGACTCCATCACAATGATTTCCCTTGAGCCGACTGTGTAAGTGCGCAGTCGGCCGCTTTTTATCAACCAACGAATTTTATATTCGGTTATGACACTCCCTGCATCAGCCGCCTTTATCTCTTTCAGAGCGCCTTTGACCGTGCGGAGTTTTGGCATGGCTTCGGATTCCAGTTCGAATAAGCACGCCAACTCCTTATATAGAATGTCAAGGTTGAGGCATACCCGAGAACCGCATATTTCATAAGACACATCGCCGTTTTCAATCAGCAATCTTAAAAAGCCTTCTGTCATAGCGGTTCCGGGGTCTGATTCCCTGATATCATTCACCGCCTGACAGATGGATCTCAATTTCACCATCTGTTTTACCTCGAATAATCCTTTCCATTTTTTCGGATGCTTCCTTCATGCTCTCGGCGTAAGGATGCAAATATCGGTTTGTGGTTTTGAGGCTTTCATGTCCGAGCACAGTTTTTACTGTTTCGGGATCTACGCCATGCTCAATTTGAAGTGTAAGAAAAAAACAAGTGAGCGATACAGGCGAATCCAAGCGATAAAGCGAGGTTCAGATATTCCGTATAAGCCTGAATGTGCTGAAGAGCCTGACGAGGGGCTTTTGTACGATGAGCTGTATTGAGAGTGGTGTACTCAATACTGGTTCGCTTAACACCCCCGATATGGTTGACATATCGGGTCATACATACACAACAGAAAGGATAATTACAATGGATAGAGCAATAAAAAGAGGCGATTTGGTGTATTTGAACTTTGATCCCATTATCGGATCTGAGCAGGGAGGACCGCGCCCGGCGGTTGTGGTACAAAACGACATAGGGAACAAGCATGCCCCCACGGTAATCATCGCACCCGTGACCAGTAAAACTAAGAAAACGAACCTGCCAACCCATGTCAGGTTGACTTCCAAGTGCCTTGAAAGAAATTCTATGGTACTGCTTGAGCAAATCAAGACCATCGATAAAAGCAGAATTGCATCTTATATCGGGACGCTTACCGATGAAGAGATGAAGATGATAGAAAAAGCATTGCGGATCAGCCTCGGAATGGGCAGATACAAGAAAAAGAGAGGATAATGATTATGGCAAATATAACGAAAAAGCCCAACGGAACATTCTTAATTCGAGTTTCCAATGGCATGAAAAACGGAAAGCAGGACCTCGTTTCAACTATCTATAAGCCACCTGTCGGATCGACTCCGGCAATGGCAAAAAAATCGGCCGAGAAGTATGCCGTGCTCTTTGAAGAATTGGTACATAGCGGTGGCTATGAGAAGAAACAGGCGGTGAGCAAGGAACTCCGCTCAAGACGTAGAATGACCATTGAGCAGTTCGTGCATGGGCATTATTATCCTTCCATTCAAAAGCATCTCTCTCCCACAACATGCAGGACCTACGAGCTGATTATTGACTCGCTCATTCTGCCTTCCTTTGGGCGAGTAGAGCTTGAAGACGTGGACTCGACCCACATACAGACTTTTGTGGACTTTTTGTCTACACCTGAAGCGAGCGCCAAGGGAGAGCAGGGGCTGTCCCCGGCTTCAGTTAAAAGGTATTCCACTGTGTTTTCCTCAATAATTAACGAGGCTTGGAAACAAAAGTTTATTGATACTAATCCTATAGGCAAGAATTATATCCATTATCCGAAAATCGTTCAGCCTCAGCTTGAAGCCTACAGCGATGATGAGGTGGAGCAACTGATGGAAGCATTGGAGAACGAGGACATTCGTACCAGAGCATTGCTGACACTGGCGGTTACAACCGGAATGCGACGGGGAGAGTTGGTAGGGCTCATGTGGGATGATATCGATTTCGATAAGCAGATCATCACCATTTCCCGCAGCGTATATAAGCCGAAGGGGGAAGAACAAAGGATTAAGTCAACCAAGTCCGTGAGCAGCAATAGAACGGTTTATATCCCCGACAGTTGTTCACGAGTGCTCTATGAGCTGAAAATCCAACAAGCGAGTGACAAACGGCATTCGCAAGGGCTGTGGGTAGACTCCGGCTTCGTCTTTACGGACAAGTACGGTAAAAACATCAGCCTGTATGCTCCCACAAGGATATGTGCCGAGGTACAGGCCAAATACGGTTTGAGGCACTTGAAGCTACACGGCTTGCGTCATACCTGTGGCTCGTTAATGGTGGACAGTCACCGAATCGATATCCATATCGTCGGGAATCAAAATGGTGTAACTAACCTTTCTCATATTCTCAAGCTCCCTCAAAATAGCATTTCGGGAATACCGTGTTGGCTTGCTTGCAAAGCTTGTGAAATTCCTCAACGTCACTGTGGTAGATGGGCAATCCGAGTTCTCGGCGTCTGTTCAAAATAAGAAGCACGAAGATGAGTTTCCTATCTGCGGTCAAAAGCACCTCATATCCCGAATCTAAACAAACGGGCTTCCCATCGACCCAACCGGTAAAAAAGTGATGATTGTCGCAGAAATCCCGTTCAACCCTGTCGCAAACCTGTTGAATTTTGTTTCGATACATAACGGCATTACCTCTGTATTGACTGGTCAAAGCCTTCAAATCCTGAATGTGATCCAACAACTCGCAGAACTCCTGATAGTCAAATAATGGTGTGTACTCTCTTGTCATCTTCATTCCTCACTTCTTGCTACCCAATACGTTCAAAGTGCTGTTGCCATTGTAGATTTTTACAATGGGAGCAACGTAACGCAGTTCCACAGGTGTGTCAAAATCGCTTCTGATGGTTCGATAGATTGTTTCGGGGTCTTCTGCCTTGAGACGTGTAATCAGCCTCTCACGGTTGTATTTGCCTCTGTATTCGTTGACAAACGCCACCACTGCCCGAAGAACGTCGGCCTTGAATGCGGAGCGGCAACCTTTCCAGGCTTCAACCATAATATCGAGAGCTTCCGTATAGGTTTTCTCGCCGACTCTCTCATACTCAGCCCTTGCCGTATTGATGCAGCGCAGGTTACACGGATTGGATTCACCGGAATGCTCAAAGGATACTCCGGTTCTCAGTGTTGCATCACGGAACTTCATGGTCGCAATATCCTGAGCATACAGTTCAGCTCTGATACGGTCTGCCGGTGTAAGCTTTCGACCTGCACCGGTCTGCATGGAAAAGAGTTTCGCTTCCTCCTGTTCGGTCATCCCATAGTACACCTTCTTTCCTCCAGGTTCAAACGTGATGTGTGGATTTTCAATGCTGATCTAAGTTTGAGTTTTTCTTTTCTTTTTCTGCGTTGGCTTTTGCAAGGCTTGAAAAATCAGGAGTCGCGGAACGTCCGCCACGAGCTGAATTGATCGCATAATCTCGCTTCACAGCCTCCTGCATATAAAGCTGCATAAGGTAGATGATCACGCCCTGCAGGTTGGGATCACAGGATAAGTTCTTTGTCTCGTCCGGATCGTTTACCATATCAAAAAGCTGCATTTCAAGAGTATCGTGATATATTATGAGCTTATAGCGGTCGTTGCGTACCATAGTTTCCATTATCGGATGAGGAAAAACTCCGAGATCAAGCTGACCGCTGCCGCGGTATTCCGTTACCGCACAGGATCTCTCTGTCCCGCTCTGAAGCGGAATGCTTTCTTTTGATACGTCTTTGATTCCTGCCTCAAACAGCATTGTTGCAAACAGATCGTTAAGCTGTACCATACGCTGACTTCTGCCACGCCTCTCGCCGTGTGGATATTTGATGATAAGCGGCACATTCGTGCAATCGTCGTAAAGAAACGCGCCCTTGCCTATAAGGTTGTGATCACACACCATGTCCCCGTGATCGGATGTAAATACTATCATGGTATCGTCGTATATTCCCTCATCATGAAGAGCTTTAATTATCTTTCCGAATTGCATATCGATAAACGATATACCGGAAAAATATCCGCGCCTTATCTGTTCGGCTTCAGCCGGCGTAAATCGTTCAAGCGGGTTCTTGCACTGTATGTTGCGAGCAACCTTCATTCCCTCGGGGCTTTGTTCCTCTTCGCCATCAACGTGGACTATCTCTTCTTTGAATTCCTCATGAAGGAGCTTTTCACTTTCAATCGGATGATGGTTATACGGACTGTGAGGATCAAAATATCCGACAGACAGGAAGAACGGACGACTCTTGTCGCGTTCTCTAATAAACTGTGCCGACCTCTCGCTCACCCATGTTGAAAAGTGCGAATGAACAGGTCTGTTTTTGAGTTTTCTGCCTTTTGCAAGAAGCTCTTCATACTCTTCCGGGTACTTATCCCTAAGCCACTTGGCATATCCGTTATATGGTGCGTCAAGCATAATGCTTGGCTCATGGCATAGCTCATACAGGTCAAAGCCGTCAAGCGGCGAGCGGTGGTCGCGCTCATACATGATCCCACTTACGTGTAATTTCCCGACAAGGCCGGTCTGGTATCCCGCGTCGTGCAGATATGACGGGAGCATTTTCTCGTCCTCCGGCAGAATATCAAAGAGATTATACACCCCGTGTCCGGTGATCGTTTTGCCCGTCATTATGCATGCGCGGCTTGGCGTACATACGGGAGTGTTGCAATAAGCGTGATCATATACAGTGCCGTCTCTCCCAAGCGCGTCAAGATTCGGGGTGCTTGTATACCTGCATCCGTAAACTCCAAGCGAGTTTCTTCTTTGCTGGTCGGTTATAACAAACAGTATGTTGGGTTTATTCATAGTAATACCTCTTTATAATATTTGCAAATTGCAACGATTGACAAAACAGCAGACATCGGGACTTGATTGATATCGTAAATACCGTCCAAAACAATATTCACGTTTTTTTCATTACGACGGCTCCAACCGTTTGAGATACATCTTTTATCGGGAGTCAGTATCGAAGACTCGTCAGATATCGGGAAATACAGCACTTTGCATTCCGCAATCGGCTTGCGCAAAATATTGTATATTACCTGAGCCTACTTGGGATTTCAGATGTCACATGAAGATAAGGGGCTATTTTCAAGGTTCTTTGTTATGCCTTCTATTCGATACCCGTGCGTTTTACTTTGCAATTGAGTAAGACCATAAAATTTCCTCAAAAGGCAAGTCCATATACGCGTTGTCTCTTTTAATTGCAACTGGTTGGATCAACCTCGTTAAAGTAAAAGTTTCACCTTCCCATGTTGCTCCTTGATTAACTGTATCTGTCTTTTCTATCTGTTTGTTTTTAACATTAACTTTAAATAAGGTCTTGCCGCAGACCATAAAACAGATTTTCGATATCTGTCATAACGGTTTTGCTCCGTCAGAAAACGCTTTGCTGCCTGAATGATTTGCCGCTGAAAACGGGCATTTTTTACCGATACACTGATTGTTTTGATTTGAGAAGCCGCATACAACGTCACCGACTTCCATCTTAATACTGAGGTTTTGCTTTACAAATTCAACCGCCTGTATGATTGAGAGATAGGAATCCCGTTTACAGCAGCGCGGACCGCCGACCTCGCCGATCGCATTCAGTGCTTTTGCAGTCATACGGTTGGAAAGTCCGAACGGCTCGCCTGCAAGCGGGGTGGATCCGGTGATAATTGAAATAAACATGCCCGAGCTTACACCGGCTCCGCAGGCTCCCCAGAATCCGCACGCTCCGCCTGGAACGCTTCTGCCACGGTTACTCATTTCCGCAAGTGCTTTTTTAAGGTCAATATTACCGCCGGCATTTTTGTATGCGGTAAGCAGAGCCGCACCGACCATGATGTGATGCTCCGGACCGTGCATATGGCAGAATGGGAGCGCCATCATTTTATTGATGATTTCAATCGGATTCTTTGAAGTCTCGGCAAGACATACACCGAATATGCCGTCAACGCCCTGTGTGTGACATTCATTGCAGACATAGTGCCCGCTGACGCATCGGGTCTTGCTGAGTTCTTTTTTATGACAAACGGCACATTCCATAAGTACGTCTTCATTCAAATATATAAGCGGCGCTTTGCATATCAGACATTCGTCCTTCATAACTTTCCTCACTACTTTTATCAGCATTGTTGCCATGTGGTAACCACTCAGTCTGGCTGAGTGAAATAATAACTTTATTTGTGATTATAGTACACGTAATGATGTTTGTCAAGGCGTAAAAATCAGATGTAAGGTGATCTCACGCCGTCAGAAAGGATTGTTCGGGATTTAAGTAATGCCGTTTTTTATTGAAAAAATCGGAATTTGGGTATTGACAAGTCGAAAAAAGTATGCTATAATGCTGTCAATTTAAAAGGCGATGATGAAGACGGTTTCCTTTCATTAACGGTACAGAGAAACGGCGGTTGGTGCGAGCCGGGGCGCGGAAAAGAAACTTATCACTTCTGAGCTGGGGGCCTGAAGGTCAGTAGGGCTTCACGAGGAGCGTAGCGTAAGTACGCGGGAGTTGATGGACTCCGTGAGTGGCGTTTTTTAACGCAATTTGAGTGGTACCGCGAGTGTTAATTTGTTTATCACCCGCCTCAAAGTCAAACTTTGGGGCGGGTTTATTTATTTTTATCCTGAAAGAGAGGTTGTTGTTTTGCCTACTGTGTCTGAAAACAAGCTGTTGGAAGTGGCAGCGCGTATTAAGGAAATGAGAGAGATCGACGGTATATCCGTAGAGGAAATGGCGCAAAAGACCGAGGTCTCCGTGGAAGAATACCGGGATTATGAATCCGGAAAGAAAGATTTTCCGTTTACCTTTATTCACAAATGTTCTCTTATTTTCAACATCGGTATTACCGATTTGCTGGAGGGCCAGAGCGCTCACCTTTCTTCTTTTACCATAACCCGCAAAGGAGAGGGGCAGCAGACCGCTAAGGAGGATGGCATTGAAATCAAAAACCTCGCCCCTCTTTTCCGCAAAAAAATAGCAGAGCCATACTGGGTGAAGTATGATTTTGACGAGAAGCTGCAGAATAAGCCCATCCATCTTTCGACTCATTCCGGTCAGGAATTTGACTTCATCATGAGCGGTCGGCTGAAGGTGCAGGTAGGCGACCATATTGAATATCTTAGCGAGGGGGACAGCATTTACTATAACAGCTCGACACCTCACGGCATGATAGCCGTGGACGGCAGGGAATGTCTTTTTGTGGCAGTGGTGCTTCCTGGGGATTCTGTTGCCGAGCCGGTAGTTCGGGAAACGCTTGCTCCCGCGCCCAAGAAAAAAGAGCTGGTCAGCAGCAAGTTTATACATACCACAGAAGACGACAACGGACTTCTGACGGCGATCGACTTTACCAATGAAGACAAATTCAATTTTGCCTTTGATGTTGTAGATGCTATCGCCGACCGCGACCCGGATAAGCTGGCTATGCTTCATATCGATAAAACACTCAAGGAACGCCGGTTCACCTTCCGCGACATGAAGCGGGTATCCAATATGTGTGCCAATTATTTCAAGGCGCTGGGAATTCAGAAGGGAGACCGTGTAATGCTGGTCCTCAAGCGCCATTATCAGTTCTGGTTTGCTATTCTCGGACTGCACAAGCTGGGTGCTATCGCCATTCCCGCGACCAATTTGCTACAGGAGCACGATTTCACTTATCGTTTCCAGGCTGCCGGTGTCAGTGCTATACTATGTACGGCGGACGGTGATGTGGCAAGGCAGGTAGAACTGGCCGAGCCTGTTTGCCCGACACTCAAAACAAAGATTTTAGTGGGCGGAGATCGGGAAGGCTGGCATAACTTCAATGAAGAGTACTCGCTGTACAGTGCGCACTTCTATCGGGATGAAAAGACCGCATGCGGCAACGATACCATGCTGATGTTCTTTACCTCCGGCACGACCGGATATCCCAAGATAGCCATGCACAGCTATAAGTATCCGCTGGGACATTATATCACGGCAAAATACTGGCACGGAGTTTACGAGGACGGTCTGCATTTCACCATTTCAGATACCGGTTGGGGCAAGGCGCTCTGGGGGAAACTCTACGGTCAGTGGATGAGTGAAGCGGCGGTGTTTACTTACGATTTTGATCGGTTCAATGCGGCTGAAATCCTGCCGATGTTTGCCAAATACAACATCACGACCTTCTGTGCGCCTCCCACCATGCTCAGGATGTTGATTAAAGAGGATATATCCAAATACGATCTTTCCTCCATAAAGCATATGACTACGGCCGGAGAAGCGCTTAACCCCGAGGTCTACCGCCAGTTTGAAAAGATCACCGGACTTTCCATAATGGAGGGCTTTGGTCAGACCGAGACTACGCTGAGTATAGGCAACCTCATAGGCAGCACCTGCAAGATCGGTTCTATGGGCAAGGCTATCCCGCTTTATGATATCTATCTGATGGATTCAGACGGCAATCTGGTGGGCAACGGCAAACCTGGTGAAATTGTGATCAAGACGAGTGATAAAGTGCCCTGCGGATTGTTCAAGGGCTACTATCAGGATCCGGAAAAAACGGCTGATGTATGGCATGACGGGTATTATCACACGGGAGACGTGGCATGGCGCGATGAGGACGGCTACTTCTGGTATGTAGGCCGTGCTGATGATGTGATCAAATCCTCGGGTTACCGCATCGGGCCGTTTGAGATCGAAAGCGTTATCATGGAGCTCCCTTATGTGCTTGAGTGCGGTGTTTCTGCCGCGCCGGACGAGATAAGAGGCCAGGTGGTAAAAGCAAGTATTGTATTGGTGAAGGGAACAGAACCCACCGAGGAGCTGAAAAAGGAAATTCAGAATTATGTAAAAACACATACTGCTCCTTACAAATATCCCCGTATTGTGGAATTCCGTACCGAATTGCCCAAAACCATCAGCGGTAAGATACAAAGGAACAAACTGTAAAGAACAGTGTGAGAATGGTTTTCCCTTGAAGCCATTGACAAAATAACTGAGACGTGCTAAAATATCCACTATTAAAGGCGTTGACGAAGACAACGCGGCAAGCGGTTTTCAAATTAGGCTGTGATGCGTTAAAAACCATTACGATGGTTGCAGCTTTCGCACCGGAAGGGAAAAAGGTCATTCAGCCAGCCCTTCCGTGTAACCGCAGCGTCAGTAAACGGGGAATTGTTGCCCGGGACTGTAAGTTAGTGGCGTCGCGGTTTCTGCAGAGATACGCAGCTCGTCTCAGAACATCGTTGTTTGCGGCGGGCTGTTTCTGTTTTGCAGTAACTGTTGCCAACATATAAGGAGTGTCATGAGAGATAAAAGAATTACCATTGTTTCCGGGCATTATGGGAGCGGAAAGACCAATATTGCGCTGAATCTGGCAATGGAATTGAAAAAACGCCATGAAAAGGTGGCTATTGCCGATATTGATATTGTCAACCCCTATTTCCGCACGAAAGACAGTGAAAAAATACTTTCGGAGCAGGGAATACGGCTGATATGCTCGGATTACGCCAATACAAATCTGGATATTCCGGCACTGCCGCAGGATATATACGCTATCACGGATGACAGATCCACTTTTTTTGTGCTTGATGTCGGCGGTGATGATAGGGGAGCGCTGGCGCTTGGTCGCATCGCCCCCGCTATCGCACAAGAGGCAGATTTTGAAATGCTTTATGTGGTTAATTTTTTCCGCCCGCTGACACGTCATGCGGATAGCGCGATAGAGATCATGCGGGAAATTGAAGGGGCGTGCGGCCTGCGATTTACCGCTGTGATCAATAACTCCAATCTTGGTGCGGAGACGGTCAAAAAGGATGTTCTTATGTCTGTCGCTTTAGCGGAGCAAGTTGCAGATAGGGCGGGCATACCGTTGGCGTATAATACGGTTCCGTCTTTTCTGTCTGACGAGTTCCGGCAAGACGGGAAGCGTTTCAAATCAATACTACTACAAAAACATTTATAAATAAGGAGAGATTGCAATGGCAAAGCTGACATTCAAAATCGATAAATGCAAGGGCTGCGGCCTGTGTGTGAATGTCTGTCCAAAGGGAGTGTTATCCA
>ENA-ORSL01002102-ORSL01002102.1-human-gut-metagenome-genome-assembly--contig:-NODE-2102-length-15059-cov-3.653359_pt1 | contig 15059 bp, 17 predicted proteins | sample MGYA00242190_ERZ509157 | MGnify/ENA primary metagenome ERZ509157 (study PRJEB26280, sample SAMEA2338664) | human gut metagenome | biome: human gut; feature: human-associated habitat; material: faeces...
CCGACCGGCAAGCGGAGAGCCCGTATCCGTAAGGCTCCTTCGTCGCCGACGGCTATGACTTCGGAATGACACCGGACGCTTGTTTTATTTTGAAGCTCATTCCATGAATTCCTCTAATGTGAGGTCGTGCGAATTCAGATATGCCGCCGCCTCACGACCGACATAGCGGTAGTGCCACGACTCGTAGGCAACGCCCGTGATGTCCTCCTTATCTGTCGGGTAGCGCAGGATAAAGCCGTATTCCCAACTGTGCTGGTACAGCCAACGGGTCTCGCCGGTCTGCGTCTGCTCCTCATCCAGATTCTGATAGCTCATCGAAACGATGTCCAGCGCCAGCCCCGTCTCGTGCTCGCTGCAGCCTGCCTGCATGGTGTAGCGGGCAGCCTCGGCGAGGGCTTCCTCGTGGCTCATGCCCTCTGCCTCGCGTTTGGCAACGTCCTCATCAAAGAGCTTTTCCTGCTCCTCTGCCGTGCGATAGGCAGAGCAGATTTGGAAGGACAGCCCCTCCGCACGTCCCGCTGCCAGCATCGCCTTCAGGTCGTCGTAGCAGACCGAGGCGACCGAGAGATCCCAGTCCGAAAGCCTCGTCAGGTCAGGGGTGTAGCCCTCCGGCAGCGGGTGCGACGCGTTGACCAGCAGAAGCAGCGGGTCGGACCTGCTCGGCGCCGTGGGGTCCTCCTGCGTCGGCGGCTCGGTCGGGGGAGCGGTCGGCGCTTCGGTCATTTGCGTTGCCTCCGTTGCCGCCGGAGCAGGGTCTGCCTTGCTGTTCGGAAGCATCAGCGAGACGATTGAGAGCAGCACCGCGACCGCCGGAAGCAGCCACGCCGAGAGAACGCGTATATTCGGGATATTTGTTTGCTGTTGATTCCGATTTGCCATGAAGAGGACCTCCTGCTGTTGTTGTCTATCATTATATCACAGCGTGTATCAAATTTGTATCCGTTTTGTATTACTTTTTTGTTTTTAGCACTCTGACGTCGAGAGTGCTAATATTTACAAACTGTTCACAGAAAAGACACACAACATCCGATTTTGCAGCGCATAATAAGGGCGTAAAAAAGAGATGGGAGCTTGGGGGGCAGCAAGGATGCCGCCCGAGACACCGAACGCGCCGATCCCGCCGATGTCCTCCCATTCCAAGGGTCGGCAAATGAACAGCTTGGAGGTTTTGTATTATGTTTGAAATCATGCGTAGAAATAACAATCATCCGGTGAGCGCCTATAACCCCTTCCGCGAGATGGAGGACTTTGAGCGCAGCTTCTTCAACCATCCGTTCGGCGGCTTCTTTGAGGGTCGCGATTTGGCGGAGTTTAAGACGGACGTGACCGACGAGGGCGACCATTATCTGCTCGAGGCGGATCTGCCCGGCTTTGAGAAGAAGGACATTCATCTGGACCTGAACGGCGACGTGCTGACCGTCACGGCGGAGCGTCACTCCAAGGTTGAGGACAAGGACAAGAAGGATAAGGTCATTCGCGTTGAGCGTTCCTACGGTGCTTACAGCCGCCAGTTTGACGTGTCCGGCGTGGACACCGAGGGCATCAAGGCGAAGTACGATAACGGCGTTCTGAAGCTGACCCTGCCGAAGCAGCAGACCGTGCTGCCCGAGGCAAAGCGGCTGGAAATCGAATAACGTTGATAATTCAGGGCTGTCCCGCTTCGGCGGGACAGCTTTTTTTCGCAAAAAAGAAAGAGACATTTGAGCGGTGATGCGTTAGGCGTTATTTTTCCGCCGTGTTAGCGCAATATAACAAACAGCGTGAAAAAACGGGCATTTTTGGCGGTTATCTCTTGACAAACAGCACAAAATGCGCTATTCTATATTTGTAGCTGCCAAATCCAAAGGGGAGGATGCGGCGGCGTACATAGAAAGAGCGAAGCGAACCACCCGAGCATTGCGTGCTCTCGTTGGATAATGCAGCGCTCTTGTTCTGCCTGTATCGGCATTCGGCGCGGCTTTGCGGCATTTCGCGCCCTTCGCACCATCCAAAAAAGACGAGTCCCGGGGCTGGGGCTCGTCTTTCATCTATCGTTTCGCGACGCTCTCGATTTCCAGCAGCTCGAAGCGGTAGGTCTGTTTGCAGTCGGGATATTTTTCGTGATCGACCTCACTGAGGAACATGGAAAGCGGACGCAGCCAAAGTGAGCCGTTACCGTAGAGCTTTCGGTAAACGACGTAGTCCTCTCCTGTTTCCGAGTGCTTTGCAATATCCTCGACAAGATAGCAGTCGCCCTTAAAATGGCGGTATACGCGCTTGAGCTTTAATTCCCGCATGACTTCTTTTTCTCCTTTTTCGTATTTTTCTTATTCTATCGCGATTTTCGGAATTCCGCAAGAACATTTTCACCGGTATGACGGCGGGACGGAGGCTTCTATGACCGATATTTTTGATTATCTTTATTGGCGCGGGGATATTTCGACGCGCTGCGCCGCCTTTCACGAGCTGGACGGCGCGATTTTGGCGCGGCTGGCGTATTTGCCCTTTGAGCGCATTTTTCCGAACGGAACGGAGCAGCCGCTGCCGCTGACGGAGGCTGCAACGAGGCTGCTTGCCGTTCCCGATTTGGAGGAGCAGGTGACCCAGCCGGCGGACCTGCGCCTATTGAAAACGCTTTTGGGGTGCGACCGCTTCTGCCATGCGGAGCTGGTCGGCTTTACGGCGCAGCGGGACGAGGAGACGCAGTTTTCGGCGCTTGCCCTGCGTTTACAGGCAGGGGAGTTGATCGTTGCCTTCCGCGGGACGGACAATACCCTCGTCGGCTGGAAAGAGGATTTTAACATGGGCTTCGTCTGCCCCGTGCCCGCGCAGGAGCTTGCCGTGCAGTATTTGGAGCGGACGGCGGCGGGGTGCGGCGATACGCTGCGCCTCTGCGGTCATTCCAAGGGCGGCAATCTGGCGGTCTACGCGGCGGCGTTCTGTACGCCTGCGGTGCAGGAGCGGATCACCTCGGTCTACAATTACGACGGTCCGGGGTTTGACGAGACGGTGCTTGCCCGCGCGGGCTACCGTGCGGTCTGCGGACGGGTGCACACGTTTGTGCCGCAGTCGTCGGTGGTCGGAATGCTGCTCGGGCACGAGGAGGAATATACCATCGTCCACAGCGAGCGGATGGGGCTGATGCAGCATGATATTTACTCGTGGGAGGTCGAGCGCGATCGCTTCGTCCATCTTGAGACTGTTACCAACAGCAGCCGCTTTATCGACTACACGCTCAAGGCGTGGATCGCGGGGATGGACGTGCAGCAACGGGAGCGTTTTGTCGATGCGATCTACGGGATTATGAAGGAAACGAACGCGCAGACGCTGCGCGAGCTGAATGAAAACCGTCTCGACAGCGCAAAACAGGTACTCCGTTCCATCCGAGGGCTTGACGAGCAGACGCGCGGCGACGTGACCCACGCGCTCGGACTGCTCCTGCGCAGCACCAAGGTCGGCTTCACGCAAACGCGGGAGGTCATGAAAACCGCAGAATGAATAAAGCAGCTGCCGACGGTTTTCCGTCGGCAGTTTGTTTTATTTCTGCTCCTCGGGGACGGTCGAAGCCTCCTCCGACGGCGCCTCCTCGGGAACGACGCTGAAGCGGTGCGTATGCTTCAAAACGCCGATCACACCGATCAGGGCGCAGCCGAGCGCGAGGGAACGCTGCCCGCTCCAAAGGAAATAGATGCCCGAGATAATGCCGAACAAGCCGAATACCAAAATACTCTTTCGGCGATTCGGGCTGATCCTGACGAAAACCGAGAAGAAGATATACAGTCCTGCCGGCAGCAGAACAATCGGCGATGTCGGCAGCAGCGCCAGCAGGACGCCGAACGCGGTGGCAATACATTTACCGCCGCGAAAATGATTGAACAAGCCGACGGCGTGCCCCAGCATCGGCGCGACCAAAACGGCGGAAAAGAGCATCCGCGACAGATCGAGCCGGCGACTGGCCATAAACACGGGCAGAAAGCCCTTGAGCATATCAAGCCCGAGGCACAGCATCCCCATGCCGATACCGCAGGCGGCAAAGACGTTTGCCGCGCCGGGATTGTGATCGGGGCTGTCCTTGGTGATGTCCTTGCCCGTCAGGAGCTTCGGCAGCAGACGGCTGAACATAATGCTGCCCAGCAGGAAGCCGCCGATGATCCACGAATACCACAGCAGTGTCTCATGCTCTCTCATGCTGCATCACTCTTTCTATTACGCGGTCGGCGGGATCGGACGGAATGTTCTCGCGCTGTGCCGTGCGCATTGCCTCGGCACGCGTCTTGTCAGAGAGCAGCTCGAGGGCGGCGGAAACGGCATCCCTGGCGTTTGCGGCGCGGACGGACATACCGTGCTCGGCGAAGAATGCGGCGTTTTTCGTCTCGCAGCCGGAGAAGGCAAGAATATGGACCAGCGGGATGTTGGCGACTGCCGCCTCGGTGCTGGAAAGGCCGCCGGGCTTGGAGATCATCACGTCGGAGGCGTTCATATACAGCGCAACCTGCCGCGTGAACGGAACGACGTGCAGATATTCGCAGCTTTCATATGCAGTCTCTAACTCCTGCCGCAGGTCCTCGTTGCGTCCGACAAGAACATAGATCGAAAACGGGAAGGTCATGCGATTCAGCAGCTCGTCGCAGAGCGCCTGAATGTTGCCGCAGCCGACGCCGCCGCTCATAATCAGAACGGAGGGGAGGTCGGCGGTCATGCCGAGCGCCTGCCGCGCCGCGCTGCGTTCGGTGCGGTCGGAAAAGCCCGCGCTGACGGGAATGCCCGAGCTGAAAATGCGTTCGCTCGGAATGCCCTGTGCGACCAGCTCCTGCCGCAGCGCCTCATGCGGGATGAAATACCCGTCAAGCTGCGTCTCGCGCAGGAAGGGGATACAGGTGTAGTCCGTCAAAATCCCGTAGACGGGGACGGAAAAATCGGTCTTCTTCTTTAGCTTGGTGAGCGCCTCCATCGGGAACAGATGGGTGCAGAGCACGGCATCAAAGCCGTTTTCCTCGATATAGGTGCGGAGCTTGCCCGCATAATGCGCGTTGGCAAGGTAGACCGGCGAGGTCAGACCGGTCGCGCTGTAAAGTGCGCCCGCGCCGTAGATCGCGCCGAAAACTGCGGGGACATTTTTGATAATGCCGTTATACGTTCCTGCGGCGATCTTTGCCGCCCGCTTTCCGCGGAAATCGAGCGGATCGGTCATGACAACCTCGTGTCCTTTGCGCTTTGCCGCTTCGACCAAGGCGTTTGCGGCGCTGTTGTGCCCTTCGCCTGTCGCGCAGCTCAGTATCAGTAGCTTCATGGGTTAAGGCTTCCTTTCTCTGCCGCAGCAGGTCGGGGGACGGGATCACTCACGCGGCAGGTCGAATGACGCTATCAGCGTGTTGATCTCACCGTCGGTGATGTGGACGATCTGCCCGAGCGGTGCGGTGTCGATGACGGATTTCGCGGTCGCCTCCATGACCTCCATGCTGTCAAACGCCTCCAAAAGCGTGGCGCCGGTCGTGACTGCGCCGACATTTTCGATCAGCATGGCGGGCTTTGCGGGGGAGAAACGGGCGGCGAGGGCGCTCGGAGCGTCGTAGTAGTCGGAAAATTGCGCGTACAGCATATCGCGAAGATGGATATAGCTCTCCGGGATCGTCCGCGCGTCCAAATAGGTGCGGCAGACGGCAAAGGCGGTGAGCTGCGGCGGCTGGGCGGTTATAACGGCGTTGATCTCCGGATGGGCACGGTAGATCGCGTCGTGAAGCTGGGCGACGGTCTGCGCCGTTGCAAGCTCGGGCGTGACCCACAATAGATCCTCCGTCTCCAGTAGCCCGAGGTCCAAATCGGACGGGGTGAGCAGGAAGCCGCCTTGCGGCAGACGGACCGAGCAGCTTCCCTGTGCGGCGGTGAACAGCCCCGTGCGGTAGCAGCGGCGGGTGATCTTCAGCACCTCCTGCGCGGCGTCGGCAGCGTCGGCGGGCAGCGGCTTTGCGCTGATTTCACGCAGGTGCTTCATGCAGGGAATGGGCTGCGGTGTGCCGAGTCTGCGTGCGGCAAGCTCCAGCTCGGCACTGTAGTTCAGCCGCTCAAAGCGGCGGAATGCCTCGAACATATCGGGCGCGATCACACAAAGACCGTGGTTTTCCAGCATGGCAATGTTCTGCCCCTCTGCAAAGACCGCACAGATCTTCTGCCCCAGTGCCTTGCTGCCCGGGCAGGCATAGCCCGCCATGGACATCTCGCCCTGTGCCGTGGCGCAGACGAGATTTTGCAGCGGGAGCCGCCGAACGATGGAAAAGGAGACGGGGACGGGCGGATGTGCGTGCAGCACCGCACGGACATCGGGGCGCAGGCGGTAAACGGCGGTATGAAACGGAAGCTCGCAGGAGGGCTTGTGCTTTCCGTGCGGAACGCCGTCAGGTGTGACGCAAACGATGTCCTCGGGTGTCAGCGTGCCTTTGTCGATACCGGACGGGGTGATCCAAATGTTACCGGTCTCATCCAAAACCGACAGATTGCCGCCGGACATGGTGGTCAAGCCCTTATCGTAGATGCGCTGCATAAAGAAAACAAGAAGCTCCGCGGGCTGCATTGCTTTGTTCATAGTATTTCTCCTTTCAGAAAAAACAGACGCGAGGGGAAAAATACCTCTCGCGCCTATTTTAATCCGAAAATCGAATTGTGTCAATATCGGGAATACAAACCGAAGCTTGCCGTTCACCGAGTCGAACCGTCGGCAGCGATACGGGAATGCCGTACAGCGTTTCGAGCAGTTGCGGGGTGAGCACGGCTTCCGTCCGACCCGAGGTAAGCACCGTGCCGCGGTGCAGCGCCAAAACGTGCGTCGCGTAGCGCTGCGCGTACTCGGGATCGTGCGTCGAAAGAAGCACCGTATAGCCCGCGTCGGCAAGACGGCGAATCCGCGACAGCACACGCTGCCGGTTGCCGTAGTCGAGGTTTGCGGTCGGCTCGTCCATGAGCAGCAGCCGCGCCTCCTGCACCAGCGCCCGCGCAATCAGTGCAAGCCGGCGCTCACCGCCGGAAATGTGACAAATGCCGCGCTGCGCCAAATGCGCAATTCCGAGCTGCTCCAACGCCCTTTGCGCGGCAGCCTCGTCCGCCGCTGTCGGAGCGCGGAGCGGGGAGAGCGCACCGGTCCGCCCCATCAGGACGGTGTCCAGTACGGTGTAGTCATAGATCGGCTCGGCGGCCTGCGGGATGTACGCCGCAAACGCCGCCATCTGCCGTCGGGAGAGCGTTGCGGTGTCCCTGCCGTCGAAGCGCACGTTCCCGCCGTATTTTGTCAAAAAACGGAGAATACAGCGAAACAGCGTTGTTTTGCCCGCACCGTTCGGCCCGAGCACGGCGACCAACGCGCCCTGTTCGACGGAAAACGACACATCGTGCAGCACGGGTGCGCTGCGATAGGAAAAGCTGAGGCGGTCAACATCAAGCAGCACGCTTTCCACCTCCCGTGAAGATCAGATAGAGGAAAAGCGGCGCGCCGACAAAGGCAGTCAGAATGCCGAGCGGGATCTCGCCCGTGGTGGCAAGGCGTGCAATGTCATCCACGACGAGCAGAAAGGCACCGCCGAAGAGCGCCGAGGCAGGCAGCAGCCGCCGATAATCGTAGCCGAACAGCATCCGCGAAAAATGCGGAATCACCAGTCCGACCCAGCCGATCATGCCCGAGACGGCAACGCTCGCCGAGGTCAGCAGCGTCGCGCAGACAATGACGATCAGACGCAGCAGCGTGGTGTTGACGCCGATGGCTTGCGCCTCCTCCTCGCCGACGGTCAGAAGGTTCATCCGCCAGCGGAGCGCAAGCAGAGGCACCAAGCCGAGGACGAAGGGGATCAGCAGGAACAGGACATCGCGCTGCTTGATCGAGGACAGACTGCCCATCAGCCAATAGGTGATGGCGGGAAGCTGCTGCTGCGTGTCGGCAACGAGCTTGATATAAGAGGTTCCGGCGGAAAAGAGCGAGGAAACCATCATGCCTGCCAAAATCATGGCGACGGTCTGATTGGTTCGCCCGAGACGGCTGACGAGGTACGCCAGCAGCACCGCGAAAAGACCGCAGACGAACGCGGCGGCGGAAATTCCCGCGTAGCCGGCACCGAGCAGGATGGCAACGGCAGCGCCGAAGCCCGCACCGGTCGAAGCGCCCAAAATGTCGGGCGAGACCATCGGGTTGCGGAACATCCCCTGATAGGCTACGCCCGCGACGGACAGCGCAGCGCCGACCAAAACGGCGGCTGCAATGCGCGGCAGACGGACGGCGAACAGGACCTTTTCCGCGCCGTCACGCCAGCACGGTTCTATGTCAAAAAGGCGCGACAGCAGCAGCCCGCCCAGCTCCCGCAGGGACAGTGAAAACCGCCCCAGCAGAACGGAAATGACCGGCACCGCAGCGAATATAACCGATAAAATCAGAAAGCGGATCCGATAATCGGCGTGGTTTGTTTTCATAAGAACAACTCGACTTTATTTCATCGTAGAATTTGCCAGCAGCTCCTGCGCCTCGGCATCGCTCAGCTCGTAATGCCAGAAAAGCGAATAGAATTCCTTTGCGACGGCAACCATGTCATGATCGTAGAGCTCGGGGTAGATGAGCTGACCCAGCCACCAAATGCTGATAACACGGTTGACCGACGGCGGCATACACATCCAGTTATAGGGCAGGGAAGGAATCTCGTAAGCGCTGCCGCTCCGAACGGCGGTCAGCTCGCTCCATTCGCCGTCTGCCAGCGTCTCGTAGGGACCGTCGTCCGTCAGAATAATGACGTCGGGGTCGAGTGTATAGACCTGCTCCAAATCGACGGGCGTTCCGCCGTTGCGGTTGCTGACCTCCTCTGTCTGCACGGCGTTGACTGCGCCGATCAGCTCGATCGCATCGGCTTGGGTGGAGCCGGAGGCATTGCAAGCCAGCCCGTCCGCGCCGGTGCCGAAGTAAACGGTCTTTTGCTCACCGGCGGGAATCAACGCGGACTTTTCCGCTGCCATGTTCAGCGTCCGCTCGATGAAGGCGGCGAGCTTTTCGGCGCGATCCTCAAGGTGCAGCAGCTTGCCCAGCATCCGATACGCCTCCGCCAGTCCCGCAAGGTCGGCTTGAATAAATACCGTGGGAATACCCGTTTGGCTCTGAATGCTGTCCATATCCTCGTGAATGCCCTTCTTCGCGTCACCGAGGTCAATGATGATCTCGGGGTCGGCGGCGATCAGCGCCTCCATGTTGAGGTTTGCCTTGCTGCCGTAGAACTGACCGAAGGCGGGCAGTGTCGCAAAGTTTTCGGGCAGGTATGGAAGCTGCGCCTGATCCGGCGTGCTGCTCAGACCCACCAAAAGCTCGGGCGCGAGGGTCAGAAGGATCATCTGCGCCGTTGAACCGCTCGGCGCGACCCGCGTGATGTTCTCCGGCACGGAAACCTGACGGTCGCAGCTGTCGGTAAAGGTAACGGTCGCGATTGATTGCCGCTCCGTGCCGCCGCACCCGCCGAGGAGGGACAGACACAGCGCAAGCAGAAGGACGAGAGAAATCAGTTTTTTCATGGTACTACCTACTTTCCGAGGAAGCTCGGAGCTTCTTAAAATAAAAAGCGGACCACTTTTTGCAAAGTGATCCGCTTTGGGTACAGAAATACACGAAGCAGATCTCCTTCTCAAACACGGAAGGCCGCATCGTTTCCAATCCGACCCTTTGCACAAATGTGCCGGACAACAGCGCATGGCGGAACGCTTTAGCGCGGAAGTCTCCGGAAATCTGACGATATTATACAAAATTTTCTTGCTGATTGCAAGCCCCGTTACGAGGATTTATTCCTCGGTGCTGCGATAGACGACCTCGTAGCCGTCGGGGAGCTGTCGGACGATCTGCTCGATCTCCTCGGCATCGGCTTGCGAGGGAGACAGCCAATCCCCCTCGCAGCGGACGCAGGTGCCGCAGCTGCTGCTGAGGCTGCGCGGTACGGGCATCAGCGTCGCCGAAATGCCCGCCGCTTCGCAGGCACGTTTATATCGGATTGCACCGAAATGGGAATAAACGGTCGCAAGAAAGATCATTTCGTAAAGGTCAGCGTGTACTCGCCGTCCTTCTCCTCGACCTTGACCTCATAGCCCTGATGACGGGCAAAGCGGGAGGTGTTTTCCTTTGCGGCGTGGTTATCCACGATGATCTGATAGGAGGCTTCCTTGGAATCCATCGCCTGACGGAGCAGGAGAACGGGTTCCGGACAGGACAGCCCGCGAGCGTCGATAAGTTTCATGTGTGGTTCCTCCTTAAGCTTTTTTGCGGAAGGTGTTGAGGCAGGCGATCACGGCGACGACGCCGATGCCGATGAGAACGGCGATCTTACCTGCGGAGGTGGGACCGTCGGCGCTCGAGGCAAGACCGAAGTTATGCGCAAAGGCAGCGCCCGCGATCAGACCGAGCACGGTGACGGAGCTGTCGCCGTTGCCCTCGCCGGACAGCACGAGCTGACGCAGCGGGCAGCCGCCGAGCAGCACGCAGCCGAAGCCGACCAGCAGCATACCGAGACCGTTCCACAGCCAATCGGTGTGCGCAACGGGCTGACCCTCCATGGCAAGGTTGAAATAGGTGCCCTCGGTCACGCCGGTGAGGATGAGGTTGCAGATCAGCGCGCTGACTAAAATGGCGATAAAGCCGAACAGAAGCTTGAATTCCCTGAAGAGGACCGCGTCACGGATGCCGCCGACCATGCACAGACGGGTGCGCTGTGCCAGAGCGCCGACGATCAGACCCGCGATCAGGCTGATGGCGATGGCGGCGTGCTTCGCGCCGGGACCGCCGCCCGCTTCGGTGAAGAAGATGAAGGCGGGAGCCGCGATGAGCAGGATCAGCATAATGACCTGCGCGGCGGGGAAGATGATGCCGTCGAAGCGGGAGAGCTTATAGGTGCGCTTGAGGGTGTAGCCCTTCTTGAGGAAGAACACGCCGGCAAGGATGCCGAGGGCAAAGCCGACCAAGCCGAAGATGGCGTTGATGTCGCCGCCGGCAATGCGGAGGATCATGCGGAACGGGCAGCCGAGGAACATCAGGCAGCCGATCATCACGAAGAAGCCGAGCACGAAGCGGGTCATCGGTGCGCTGCCGCCCTTGGAGCCGAACTCCTTCTTGCACAGCGCCATAAGGAAGCTGCCGAGCACAAGACCGATGATCTCGGGACGGATGTACTGTACGGCGCCAGCACGGTGCAGACCGAGGGCGCCCGCGGTGTCGCGCAGGAAGCAGGCGATGCAGAAGCCCATGTTCTGCGGGTTGCCGAAGAAGACCAGCATCGCGGAGATGATACCGATGATGCAGCCGGCAACAATGATCCAAAGCTTTTCTTTTTTCAGGGACATTGTAACACTCCTTTTCTCTTACGGTGCTTTTGCCGAATCGCTTAGCCGCTCGGCAGGCATCAGCCAAATGCCCGTCAGCCACCGGTATTATACATTAAGTATATTGCCGACACACGGAAAAGTCCAATCGTAATTATTTATAATTTTGAAGAATTTATTTGATTTTTTAATGAAGCGGCGCTATAATAACGTTACGAACGGAGGAATACGCCATGGGAATCTATTTCGACAACGCCAGCACGACCTTCCCCAAGCCGCGGGAGGTCGCCGAGGCGATGAGCGCCTACCTTTCGGAGGAGGGCTGCAATATCAACCGCGGCTGCTATGCCGCTGCGTACAACGTCGAGGAGCAGGTCTATGAGACGCGGAAGCTCCTGTGCACGCTCTTTCACGGGGCGGACGCGCGGAACGTCGCCTTTACCAAAAACGTGACCGAAGCCCTGAACGTGCTGCTCAAGGGCTTTTTGCACGCGGGCGACCATGTGCTCGTCTCGGCGATGGAGCATAACGCGGTGATGCGTCCGCTGACCCAGCTTGCGGCGCAGGGTGTGACCTTCTCCCGTGTTCCTTGCCGCGCCGACGGGACGCTGATCGTTGAGGCAATGGAGGGGCTGCTGCGGGAGAATACGCGCCTTGTCGTGATGACCCATGCCTCCAACGTCTGCGGCACGGTGCTGCCGCTGCGGGAGGTCGGCGAATTCTGTCGGAAGCACGGACTGCGTTTTTTCGTTGACGCGGCGCAGACGGCAGGCGTCCTGCCGATCGACATGGAGGAGCTGCATATCGACGCCCTTGCCTTCACCGGTCATAAGGGGCTGCTCGGTCCGCAGGGGATCGGCGGCTTTGTCCTCTCCCCTGCGCTGGTCGGGGCGCTGGAGCCGCTCATCTCCGGCGGCACGGGCAGCATCAGTCACACCGAGGAGGTCCCGCAGTTTATGCCCGACCGCTTTGAGGCGGGGACGCTGAATCTGCCGGGAATTTTAGGGCTGCGCGCCGCTTTGCTGTGGCTGCAAAAGACGGGGATTTCCGCAATTTATGCCCATGAGCAGCGCCTGACGGAGCGATTCCTGCGGGGCTTGGAGCAGCTTCCGTCGGTGCGTGTGTTCGGAACGCGTGAGCTGCGGGAGCGGACGGGCGTGGTGTCGCTCCGCCTCGGCGCGACCGATCCCGCGCGCCTTGCCTACGCGCTGGATACACGTTACGGCATGATGACGCGCGTCGGGCTGCACTGCGCACCCAACGCCCACAAGACGCTCGGTACCTATCCGACGGGAACGGTGCGCTTTTCATTCGGGCACTGCAATACCGCGGACGAGATCGACCGTGCGCTTGCCGCCCTCAGTGAGCTGGGGAGGACGGACGAATGGAACTGAAGCAGCTCCAATCCTTCTGCGCCGTGGTGGAGTATCGCAGCTTTACCAAGGCGGCGGAGAAGCTCTACATCTCTCAGCCGACCATCAGCACGCACATCCGCCAGCTCGAGGAGGAGCTGCAAACGCCCCTGCTCATCCGCACGACAAAGAGCCTGAATATCACCCCGCGCGGCATGGAGCTTTACGAATGTGCCGATCATATGCTGAATTTGCAGGATAACCTAAAAAAGCACTGGTCGGAGGAGGACAGCGGCGTGATCCGTATCGGCACCTCAACGATCCCCTCGACCTATGTGCTGCCTGAGGTGCTGCCTGCCTTTCGGCGGGCGTATCCGGAGGTGCAGTTCAATATTTTTCAGGGCGACAGCCAGCGCGTGATCGACGGGCTGCTCATGGGCAGCTACGAGGTCGGGCTGGTCGGCGCGCAGACGCGGGAGGAGAGCCTGCGGTTTGTGCCGTTCCTGCGCGACACGATGGTGCTCATCACGCCCGTCACGGAGCGCTACCGAAAATGGCGGGAGGGCTACACTGTTGCGGACATCGTTCGCGAGCCGCTGCTGTTTCGGCAGCAGGGGAGCGGCAGCAAAAAATGGATCGAGACTTATATCGAGCAGTGCGGCGTGCAGGAGTCGGAGCTGCGGATCATGGCGCGGCTGAACGACCAGGAGACGATCAAGAGCCTCGTCGCCGGCGGGCTGGGCATCTCAATCATCTCTGCGAAGGCAGCGGCGGATTTCGAGCGCGAGGGCAAGCTCCTGACCTTTCCGCTGCCCGGGCGGTCGTACAGCCGCTGGCTCTATCTGGTTCACAGAAAGGGAAATTTGTGCGGGCGGCAGACGGAGCGCTTCGTCCGCTTCGTGCAAAGCTTTTACGCGGAGGATTGAGCATGGATATTGCACGGTACTACTGCAACGACCCGCAGGCGCCGAAGCCCAACAGCCCGACGCATATCGGCGCCAACGTCCTGCTGCAATGGGACGGAAAGCTGCTGCTGGAACGGCGGACGGACTGCGGCAGGTGGGGCTTGGTCGGTGGTCGGCTGAAAAAGGGCGAGCGTTATACCGCGGGAATCGCGCGGGAGGTCCGCGAGGAGACGGGACTGGTGCTCGCGGAGCACGAATTTCGTCAGCTTCGAGTCTGCGACGATGCGCGGATCGCCGCCTATCGCGACGGGACGGTTTGGCGCATGGTCATCGTCCTGTTTTCGGCGGTCCTGCGGGAGGAGCCGTCACTGCAATGCAGCAGGGAATCAAAAGAGCTGCGGTTTTTCAGACCCGCGGAGCTTGACTTGGAGGATGTTGTGGTCACGCACCGCGATTTGGTCGCGGCGTGGATAGAAGAAAACCGTTCCGATGCGTAAGGCATCGGAGCGGATTAGCTTGCCGAAGAACTCTGTTGTCATTCCGAGGAGGGCGAAGCCCGACGTGGGAATCTCATGAAAAATGTTTCGAATTCGCCAAAGCTTATCGAAATTTCGGAGTAATTCTATGAGATTGCCACGGGTGCAAGCACCCTCGCAATGACAGACTTGTTACTTTCTCCTCAGTCTCAACCGCCCCGATGTGTAGACATCGGAGCGGTTTTTGCACCTCTGCGGCGGGGTCGGCATAGGCTGAAAAGGGTCGAATCCCCAAGAAGGAGGAAGCAAAATTGGAAATGAGAACGCAGCCGATGGTGCAGCGGGAGCAGTCGCAGACGGAGCTGCCGACGGGAATAGGCATCCTGCCCGCGCAGGCGCCGCTTGCCAATCCCTTTGTCCCGTTCCAGCAGAATAACCCGCCGACCTATCCGGCGAAGCAGGGCGTGGTACGCGGGACGCTGTTTCCGGGGCTGGACCTTCCGTTCATGGGCATGGTCAACGAAGGAACGCTCAGCGAAACGCGGCTCCATGAGCTGCAAACGCTCGGTTTCGCAATCGTAGAGCTGGGCGAATATTTGGACACCCATCCCGACGATGCGGACGCGTTTGCGCTGTTCCGGTCCTATGCGAAGCTCTATGAGCAGGGGAAGGCGGCATACGAGGAGCAGTTCGGCAGCCTGACACAGCGCGGCAGTGCGGACGGCGACTGCTATTGCTGGCTGAAGGCGCCGTGGCCGTGGGAATTTGCGGCGAATGAGGAGGAATAACCATGTTTGTGTATGAGAAAAAGCTGCAATATCCCGTCAAGATCCACACGCCGAACCCCAAGCTTGCGACGATCATCCTGACGCAGTACGGCGGACCCGACGGCGAGCTCGGCGCCTCCCTGCGCTACCTCTCCCAGCGCTATTCCATGCCCTATCCGGAGCTGCAGGGACTTCTGACCGATATAGGTAGAGAAGCCTCTGAAATGTTCCATTCAGAGGCTACGGCTTTTTTTGATGCTT
>ENA-ORSL01002106-ORSL01002106.1-human-gut-metagenome-genome-assembly--contig:-NODE-2106-length-15038-cov-3.285991_pt1 | contig 15038 bp, 12 predicted proteins | sample MGYA00242190_ERZ509157 | MGnify/ENA primary metagenome ERZ509157 (study PRJEB26280, sample SAMEA2338664) | human gut metagenome | biome: human gut; feature: human-associated habitat; material: faeces...
TGCGGCCTTGACGGCCTCGCAAAAATGCCATTGCAAGCAAGCATTTTTGCCTTGTGGTAATATATCCGATAACAAAATGCAATATATGGAGATGGTTTCATGTTGGTTTTAAGATGGCTATGCGTATTGGTTATAGCCTTTATTGCCGGAAAGCTTATTACAAAGATTAAAATGCCGTCAATACTCGGGTGGCTGATAGTAGGCATGATACTTGGGCCTAACGCTGTTGGACTTATGCCGCAGGAGCTTATTGATTCACAGTGGTACAAGCTGATTATTACCTGGATGCAATGCTCCTTTGGCTTAATGCTTGGCACAGAATTGATATGGAAAAAGATAAAAAGCTATGGCAAGGCTTTGATGGTAACGACATTAACACAGTCTCTCGGTACGTTTATATTTGTGTCGCTGGTATTTGCCATCGTCTTTTATTTTACTGATATTCCGGTTTATCTTGCATTTGCTTTCGGCGGCATTGCACTTGCAACTGCACCGGCACCTGCATTGTCAATAGTTCAGGAATTTCATACTTCCGGCCCTGTCACGGACACTCTTATTCCCATGGCGGTATTAGACGATATTGTCGGAATAGCCGTATTTTTTACGGTGAATTCGTTTATTGCCCGAGCTGTGTCGGGAGGTTCGATCCCGCTTTACATGATCCCCGTTATGATTTTTCTTCCGATCATTATTGGAGGTATTGTCGGGTTCGGTGCCGGAAAAATACTTCAGAGGATTCAGGGCAAAGCGGGGACGCTGATAATTCTTTTGGCGGGTATTACAATTACCGCTGCGATCGGGCTTATTCTCAACAAGATAGTCTTTACAAACATCGCATTGAACTTTATGCTGATGGGTGTGGCATTTTCCGCCGTATTCTCTAATATGCTTTCGGAAGAGAAGCTCAATGACCTGGTAAATTGGTTTCATCCTATTCTTGCGGTCAGCTTATTGGTCGCAATTGTAGATCTCGGTGCGCCCTTAGACTACCATCTTATCCTCGGAGCCGGTTTGTACACGTTTATATACATTGTATCACGTATATGCGGAAAATACGGAGGTGCCAGAATCGGAGCCAAGCTCACAAAAATGCCGGTCACTGTGCAGAAGTATCTTGGCTTGACCTTACTTCCGCACTCGGGTGTTTCATTGGTATTTACGGGAATTATAAGCTCCGTACTTGCAACAACAAAGCCGGAATTGGCTACAATTGTAACCGGGACTATAGCGGCAGCTGCGGTTATCAACGAGGTTATTGCTGTGATTGCCGCCAAAAAAGGATTTGAGTATGCGGGAGAGATCAGCAAGAAATAGATTTTTGGGACAGCTTTCAGAATGACGGTAAATAAATATGAATAGCCCGGGAGGCTCTCAGTCCTCCCGGGCTTAATGCTTATATTATTCTGCCGACATTCATTCAGACAGAATAGCGCGGTCGTTGGCAAAGCAGGTGCCGCTTGCCTTGGAGAACAGTGCCAGCAGGTCCTCTACGGTGAGATTCTGCTTTTGCTCGCCGCTGACATCTATTATAACGCGGCCTTCGTGCAGCATGATCAGACGGTTACCGTACGCAATGGCATCTCGCATGTTGTGTGTGATCATAAGCGTTGTCAGGTGGTTTTCCTTGACGATACGATCGGTGATCTCAAGTACCTTGGCCGCGGTTTTCGGGTCGAGCGCGGCGGTGTGCTCGTCAAGCAACAACAGCTTAGGGCAGGAAAGTGAGGCCATCAGAAGCGTGAGCGCCTGTCGCTGTCCGCCCGAGAGCAGGCCAACCTTGGCCGACAGGCGGGCTTCAAGTCCGAGACCCAGTTCAGCAAGCAATTGCCGATATTCTTCGCGCTCTTTTTTGGTAATGCCGGGGCGAAGCGTGCGGCGCTTACCGCGGCGGCGGGCGAGTGCGAGGTTTTCTGCGATCTGCATATCTGCTGCAGTTCCCATTGACGGATCCTGAAATACGCGTCCAAGGTACTTTGCACGCTTATATTCGGGCAGTGCTGTCACGTCGATACCGTCGAGCAGCACACGCCCCGAGTCGGGACGGAATACGCCCGATATGATATTCTGCATAGTGCTCTTACCTGCGCCGTTACCTCCGATGACAGTTACAAAATCGCCGTCCTCGAGCTTCAGATCAAGGTGATCAAGCGCCGTTTTTTCATTTACCGTACCGGCATAAAAGACCTTTGATATGTTTTTCAGCTCAAGCATGTGTCTCGTCCTCCTTTTTATATTTGCGGCGTTCGGCGATCTTTCCCTTTATGTATGGCAGACCGAGGAACACAGCAACGACTATAGCGGAGAACATTTTAAGCAGGTCGGTGTCAAGGCCTATCAGAATGATGATCTGGTACACAATGTAGTACACCACTGCACCGAGCAGAACGCCGGAGAGACGAATTGCAAAATTCTGCGGCAGCTTTGATATTATGGCCTCGCCGATAACGACGGCGGCCAAGCCTATAACCACCGCGCCGCGGCCCATGTTTATATCGGAATATCCCTGATACTGGCACAGCAGTGCCCCAGCAAAAGCAACGATGCCGTTAGACAGTGCCAGTCCGATCAGCTTGGTCACGTCGGTGTGTATGCCCTGCGCGCGGCTCATTGCGGCGTTTATACCGGTGGCCCTTATGCTGCACCCAAGCTCTGTGCCGAAGAAAACGTATAGCAGAGCAACAAGCAGTGCGGCACAGATCCCAAGTATCAGAATGGCTGAGGTCAGATTCATCTGCGAGATCAGAACAGAGTAATTGCGGGCTGACAGCGCCTGATTGGCCCGGCCCATAATCTTCAGGTTGACCGACCAAAGAACAAGCTGCGTCAGTATGCCGGAGAGGATTGCCGGAATGCCGAAGGTGATGTGAAGCATTCCCGTGATCAGTCCTGCGGCAACGCCGGACAGTGTTGCAATCAGCATGGCAAGTCCGACGGGGCAACCGTTGATGATGAGCATGGTGCAGACGGCTGAACCGGTACAGATAGAGCCGTCAACGGTCAGATCGGCGATATCCAGAATTTTGTAGGTAATGTATACACCGATGGCCATAATGCCCCAGATCAGCCCCTGGGCTACGGTTCCCGGTAGTGCGGACAAGAATTGCATGGGATTTTTCCTTTCTGTGCCTTTTTGGAAGAAATTATTTCAGCGCGGTGTAACCTTCGGGAACTGTGATACCAAGCTCGCTGCAAATCTCAGCGTTGTACATTTTTGTAGCCGGAGCGTACTCAATGGGCATTTCGGAAATATTGGCCTCGCCCTTGAGTATCTTAGCGGCCATTTCACCGGTCTTGCGGCCAAGCTCATAGTAGCTGATAGACAGTGTGGCGACGCCGCAGCCTGTGCAGATGCCGCTCTCACCCGCGACGACAGGAATCTTGCGCTCTCTGACAATGTTGCCAATTGTGGTTTTGCAGGAGGCGGCGGTGTTGTCTGTCGGGATATAGATCACATCACTCTGCATTGCGGCAGTGGTTGCAACGGTCGAGATATCGTTGGAGTCGCTGAATGAGAAACGGGTGCAGGTCAGACCTTTTTCGGTCAGATACTGCTCAATGACCTTGACCTGGTATTCGGAGTTCGGTTCGGCTGAGCAGTAAAGCAGACCGACCTTTTTGGCCTCGGGGAACAGTTCAAGTATCATATTTGCCTGGTCTGTCAGAGGTGCGAGGTCGGAGGTGCCGGAAACATTGCCGCCGACAGTCCCGTTGAAGTTATCAATGCCGAGAGCCACGCCGTACTCGGTGATAGAAGTTCCGAGGATCGGAATGGTTTGAGTCGCATTGTAGGCAGCCTGAAGGGCAGCGGTAGCGTTTGCCATTATGAGGTCTACATTTTTGGAAACAAAGCCGTTGACTATAGTGCTGCAGGCGGTGGATTCGCCGGCGGCGTTCTGCTCAAGGAAGGTTACATTGCCCTCGCCGAGAGCCTCGGTCAGAGCGTCCTTAAAGCCTTGTGTCGCGGCGTCAAGCGCATCGTGGCGGGCAAGCTGGCAGATGCCGACGGTGTAGGTTTTTTGCTTTCCACAGGAGGAGAGGGGGAGGACGCAGAGCAGTGAGATGACTGCGGCCAGCATAAGACAGAGTACTTTTTTCATGGTGGGTTAGTCCTTTCGATAATGTAGATTGAGATAAGCAGAGAGGCAAGCTGCTTTTCCGGCGGTATCGTACTTTAAGCAAAAACGCACGGTATTGTGATACCGTGCGTAAAGTGTTTCTGTTCTCAACCGGAATTCGGAAAATCCTTTATGAATGAAACCTTGCGTCAACTTGCATCACAAAATTCTATTACCCTGCTAAAAAAGTAATAGTAAAATGAGTATGCAAAATAGACTTTGCAGGTCATTTTCAGCTTTTCCTTTCGCTTTTCTGAAAAAAATTATACACCCGTCAGTAGCGTTTGTCAATATAAAATGAAAAATTTTTTTACAAAATTGCAGAATAATTTGGATCTTGTTTCCGTTAGCCCATCAGTCACTCAACCGGGACCGCAAACTGACAGCGGTAGACTGTAGGAAAAAGAGCAAGCGAATTCTGACGGTTTAACGGAAAAATACTGTAAAAATCATAAAAAACTATTGACAAAATCATAACTAACTGCTATAATCAAAATATCAATTTTTCGGAGGGAAAGAACATGAGAAGCTCTGTGAACATGTACTGCACTATGCGCATGTGCTCCATGCGTATGTTTTCTCATGCTCAAATTACACTTCCCGCCGCCGTATAAGGCTCATTGTATATAACATGGGGGAAGCGTAAGGCTTCCCGTTTTTATTTTAAATCGGAAAGGCAGTCAGTCTATGATAGAAATCAAGGGACTTACGAAAACCTATCACAGTAGCTCAGGCGACACAACCGCTATCCGCGACATCAATCTAACAATTGAGGACGGCGATATTTTCGGCATCATCGGCCTCAGCGGTGCCGGCAAGAGTACACTGGTCAGGTGTATCAATTTTCTTGAACGTCCTACAGCGGGCAGTGTGATGTTCGGCGGGGTAGAGCTAGGACAGCTGGACGATGCCGGACTTCGTGCCATACGCAAGAAAATGTCCATGATATTTCAGAGCTTTAATTTGCTCTCGCAGCGCACTGCGCTGAAAAACGTCACATACCCGCTTGAGATTTCAGGTGTCAAGCATGCTGACGCGGTGAAACGCGCACGCGAGCTGCTGGCGCTGGTGGGACTTGAGGACAAGCAGAATTCCTACCCGTCGCAGCTGTCCGGCGGGCAGAAGCAGCGTGTTGCCATTGCCCGTGCTCTCGCAACAGATCCGCAGGTGCTGTTGTGTGACGAGGCGACCTCTGCGCTTGACCCCAACACAACGCGACAGGTGCTTGAGCTGCTCAAGCGCATAAACGCCGAAATGGGAGTTACCATCATTATTATTACACATGAAATGCGCGTAATAGAGCAGATATGCAACAAGGTTGCCGTTATTGATCAGAGCCACATTGTGGAGCAGGGAAGCGTTAAAGATATTTTTCTGTCGCCAAAGTCAAAGATTGCCCGCGAGCTGATCCTGCCCAAAAGCGAGGCGGTGTCTCAGGTGAGCGGCAAGACCTGTCTGCGCATCGCGTTTGACGGCAACTCGGCTTTTGAACCGGTCATTTCAAATCTTACGCTGGAATGTCACACGGCTGTAAACATACTCGGCGCGGACACCAAAAACATTGACGGCCGCGCCTACGGTCAGATGATCATTCAGTTGCCTGACGATCCGGTTTCGGTTCAGCGTATAATCGAATATCTGAAGCGAATAAATATTTCTTTCACGGAGGAAACGCTACATGAGTGAGTTTTTTGATGCAGCTTTCGGTGCCGGAATGCTTGCAGAATACGGTAACGGACTGCTGGTTACGCTGTATCTGACGCTGGCTTGTGCCGCTGTCGCTTATATCATCGGAATACCGCTCGGCGTCATACTATGTGTGACCGATAAGGACGGTATACGTCCCAACCGTGCGGTAAATGCCGTTATCGGCTTTTTGGTCAATGTTTTTCGCTCAATTCCGTTTGTTATCCTGCTGGTCGTTGCATTGCCGTTTACCAAGCTGGTGGTGGGCACCAAGGTGGGCAACACCGCATTTCTGGTTCCGCTGATCCTTTCGGCCGCACCGTTTGTAGCGCGAATGGTCGAGTCGTCGTTAAAGGAGGTAGACAGGGGCGTCATTGAAGCCGCCCACTCTATGGGTAGCACCGATATGCAGATTATTACCAAGGTGCTGTTGCCCGAGGCGCGGCCGTCGCTCATTGTCGGCGGAGCCATCGCCGTGACAACTATTCTCGGTTACACTCCGCTTGCTACGCTGGTCGGCGGAGGCGGTCTCGGCGCCATTGCGGTGCAGTATGGACTGTACCGGTTCAAGTATGAGATAATGTATGTGGCGTCGATCATCATAATTATTCTTGTCGAGATACTTCAGGAGCTGGGCCTTCGCTTAGCTAAGAAGGTCGACAAGCGAACAAGATAACATTTTTAAAAATATAAAGGAGAAAATGTCATGAAAAAAATTATTTCCGTTTTGCTGGCAGCTGTATTGCTGGTGTCAGCTCTCTGCCTTTCCGCCTGCAATTCGTCCTCTTCCAAGACCATAGTGGTCGGTGCAAGCTCAACTCCTCACGCTGAGATACTGGAGCAGTGCCGTGCCGCTCTTAAGGAAAAGGGGTATGAGTTGGAAATCAAGGTGTACGATGACTACGTACTGCCCAACACCGCTACCGAGGACGGCGACCTGGATGCAAACTACTTCCAGCATGTGCCGTATCTTAACGACTTCAACGCAAATAACGGTACGCACCTGGTGTCGGTTGCTGCCGTTCACTATGAGCCGTTCGGACTCTACGCCGGCACGTCGTCATCGCTTACCGACCTGCCTGCCGGAGCCAAGATAGCTATACCCAATGACGGCAGTAACGAGGCGCGCGCGCTGTTCCTGCTTGAGGCCTGCGGGCTTATCAAGCTCAAAGAGGGCACCGGCTTCACCGCCACCAAGAAGGATATTGCCGATGACAACGGATATGAGATAGTTGAGATGGTGGCTGCTGTTATTCCAAGCTGCCTTGATTCTGTCAATCTGGCTGTTATCAACGGGAACTATGCCATTCAGGCCGGTCTGAAGATAGCCAATGCACTGGCTGTTGAGGACAAGAATTCTGAGTCTGCGCAGACCTATGCCAACGTGCTGGTCGTCAAGCAAGGCAATGAAAACAATGAGGGGATCAAGGCGCTTGTCGAAGTGTTGCAGAGCGAGGCTATCAGCAAGTTTATCAATGAAAAGTATGCCGGTGCCGTTGTGCCTCTTTCGTAAGGCAACTGAAGGGGCAAGGCTTAAATAATATTATTACCAAAGCAGCCGTTTTCTGCCGTAATGCGGAAAACGGCTGCTTTTTTGCTTTGACCGAGGACATTTATTTACCGCGGCTCAAGTTACTTTGCTGTCTCACGCCTTGACAAAAATCAAGTGTTGTGATATCATTAAATAGAATGTATCCAAATATATGTCATGGGAGATAGCGTGAAAGTTGCTTCCATCTAAAAGTGAAATGTACTTTTTCACGCACGAATTTTGCCGAGGCAAAATTCACTGATTACTATTTGTGCTGCCGCACAGCGGCAGAATGAGGATTAATATGATAAAACATGCAAGATCAGTAGCTGTATTTGTAGCGGTGGCAATATTGCTCACCTGTCTCTACGGCTGCGGAATGTTCAGAGATGATACCATTTACGCTCCGGTGTCGGAGAACAATCAGACATCTGACGGGTTTTATTATGATTTGTACGAAAACGGTACGGCAGTTATATCCGGATGTGACAACACCGGCAAGTTCATCACAATACCGGACAAGCTGGACGGTCATACCGTAACCGGAATCGGTGACGGTGCTTTTCGCGGGCTTGAAACGGTGTATTACATAAAAATGGGATCTAACATCAAAACGATCGGTGCCGAGGCGTTCGCCGGCTGCAGTTCAATGCTGCGGATCGATCTCGGCGGCAGTGTACGCAGTATAGGCGACTCAGCCTTTTACAACTGCGTGTTGATGTGCGAGGTAATCGGTATGGAGTCTGTCGAGAGTATCGGACCATCGGCCTTTTTTCAGTGCGGACTGCTAAGCTTCATTTCGTTGCCGGAGTGCCTGAAAAGTATTGGTGAGCAAGCGTTTTTCGGATGCTCATCGCTTACCTCTGTAAAGTTGCCTAAAAAGGGCTGTACACTCGGAGCCGGCGTGTTCTCGTATTGTGAGTCGCTGTGCAAAGTCGAGCTTGGCGGCGTTGACAGCCTTCCTGACAGCGCCTTTGAAAAATGTCCGTCGATGACATCTGTCACGATCGGTGATCGTGTAACAAGTATAGGAGAGAGCACATTCCGAGCCTGCACGGCGCTGAGTGATGTTAAAATCGGGAAAAACCTTGCTTTGGTAGGGGCGAGCGCTTTTGAGGACACCCCCTGGCTGGACGGGCGGACAGATGAATTTGTCATAGTCGGTGCCGGCGTGCTGCTGCGCTACACAGGTTCGGCAAGCAATGTAGTCATTCCGGACGACGTCAGACTGGTGGCTGACGCCTTTTGCGGTAACACCTCGGTGCGCAGTGTGACGATCGGCGGTAAGGTCACTGATATAGGAGATTTTGCTTTTTCCGGCTGTACATCGCTCAACCGTGTGACGGTAGACGGCAAGGTGACCACAATCGGCAGAAACGCATTTTCACAGTGCGGGGCACTGGCCGTTATCTATCTCCCGGCAACACTGACATCGATAGCCGGCGGTGCATTTTCCGGTTGCTCGGCACTCGGGACCGTTAATTTCGGGGGCAACGCTGCGGCATGGAACAAAATCAGTCTGACTTCTACGGGTAATGACTACCTTATCATAGCACAGGTCAACTACTCTCAGAAGCCGTGAGGAGGGCAGATATGAAGTACACAAAGATTATTGCATTGGCGGCTGCGGCCGTGTTAGTCCTGACCTGCCTTTCCGGTTGCTCCAGCCGCTCCGGCTCGGATTTTTCTCTTCCCACGCGACAGCTGACCGATGGCGAGGAACAGAGCTTTGGCAGCTACCGTTATCGCTTGTATGATGACGGCAGTGTAATTATTACCGAGTACACAGGAAGTGAAACGTCGGTTACGATTCCCGACCGCATAAACGGAGGGCGGGTAGTTGAGTTGGGACTTGACGCTTTTCTCGAAAACAAGACTCTGCAGTCTGTAAAGCTAAATTCAAGTCTTGAGATAGTGGGCGATTACTGCTTTTATGATTGCGTGGCGCTGTCTGAAGTAACATTCGGCAAAAAGGTGTGGTCGGTGGGAGTTGCCGCTTTTGAGGGTACACCTTGGCTGACAGCACAGACTGACGAATACGTTATGGTAGGCGACAGCGTGCTGCTTAAATATCAGGGCACGGCCAAGGAATTGACGCTTCCGGATAATATACTTCATACTTCATACGCATTTGCCATGAACGACCAGCTGATTTCCATTCGTTTGAACGAGGGACTGCTGACGCTTGGTGTGAACGCATTTTCGTATTGTACAAATCTGCGGCGGATAGAATTCGGAAGCCGGGTAAAGCTGATAGGAGACGGAGCCTTTGACGGCTGTGAGAATCTGCCGTGTGTTGAATTGCCTGACAGCGTTGAGGTTATCGGAAGCTATGCTTTCAATTTCTGCAATTATCTCAATCAGGTAAAGCTCGGCTCCAATGTGCGTTCAATAGGCGATTACGCCTTCCGCAACTGCCTGCGTATGAAGCTCATCAATCTGCCGACGACGCTGGAAAGCGTCGGAGAATACGCTTTTGCCGACTGCTATTCGCTCGGCATCGTGTTCTATGACGGAACAGCCGAGCAGTTTTCGGCTCTGGAAATATCGACTTCAAACTTTATCCTTCGTGATGTTGACAAGATATATCTCAAATAATCCGAGGAGCTACGGCTTATGAAAAAACCGAAAAATCCGGTATGGCGGTTGCCTGCAGCTGTTTCGCTGATATGGCTTACAGCCATGGCGATCGTGCTGATATTTTTTTACCGTTACACAAAATACCTGCCGCTCATGCTCAGCGGACTGGTTATACTGCTCCCGGCACTGGTATATTGGTCGCTGCTGCTGTTTGGCGGGGACGGAACGAAGCCCGGTACCGAACAGGCGGCAGACGGTGCTCTTGGCGGCAATGCGGCCGGCAGTAACACAGTTGCCGGCGACGGTTCCGCGCCGCCCGCAGATGCCGCTACATCAGTCGGCACAAATGCGGATACATCCGCCGCAGCGCCGGGCAGACATGGCTTGAAACACCGCATGAGTACGGTGTTTTCGGCGGTGAGACGGTTTGCTTGTAAATTGGGCAGACTATGTGTCAGACTATATTACAGTAGCAGGACCGTATCAATAATCCTGCTTTCGGTTGTTGCGCTGTCGGCAACGCATGTTTGCTTCTGGCTGATGCTTCGCCGCGCGACCAGCGTTTACAAGCTGAATTACGTTGTTCCCGTGGCGCTTGCGGTTATGTTTGTGATGTGCATCATATTTGAAAAGTGGTGTGCGCATGTATCCGGTGCAAACAAAACCGCCGCAGCTCAGCTGCGCAACGTACGCACGGCACTTGCAATGTCAAGGCTGGTGCTGGTTGCGGTGGCGGCAGCCGCAGTGGTAAAGCTATTGGGTTTTTATGAGCTGTTGCGCTGGGTGAACATTGCGCTGGCGATAATATTTGTCTATGTGACGCTGTTTCTGGCACTTTCGCTGGTTGTCCGCAGCATACGGCGTGAGCTGTTTACGGCACCAGATCTCAGTATTCCCGTGCCGTTCAGCCCGGGACACAGCCGTGAGCTGGGAGTGCTCAGCTATCTTGAGAAAAGCACCGGCATCACCATGCGCTCACTCTGGAGCATGAAGCTGGTCAAAAAAATGATACCGTATACCGTATTTGTCTCGGTGTTGCTGCTATGGCTGTGTTCGGGAGTTGTTCAGATCGAAGCTTACCAGCAGGGGGCGGTTTACCGCTTCGGACAGCTGTGCGAGCAAACTCTCGGGCCGGGCATGCACCTGACATTTCCATGGCCTATTGACCGCGTGGTCAAATACGACACCGAAACGGTCAACACGCTGACTATAGGATATATATCGTCCGAGGATACGGACAACACCTGGACCGGTACACATGGCTCCAATGAATACAAGCTGTTGCTAGGAGGAGGAAATGAGCTGGTGTCGATAAATCTGCGTCTTGAGTATCGCATTGCCGATCTTGACGCATATTTACGTAGCTGCTCAAAGCCCGAAAAGCTGCTTGAGGCCAAGGCCTATGAGCTTGTGACCGACCGCACGATAGTCACAGATCTTGATTCACTGCTGTCAGTCGACCGCGCGGCGTTTTCGGACAGCTTCCGCAGTGAGCTGATAGAGTCGCTGTCGGACTACAACACCGGGCTTGAGCTGGTCAGTGTTGCGCTTGAAAGCATACACCCGCCGATTGACATAGCGTCGGTCTATCAGGAGATAGTAAGCGCCGAGGTCAAGGCTGATAAATATATACTGGATGCCGAGGCAGAAGCGGCGGTAAAGATAGCCGAGGCGGAAAAGAGCTATGACACCGCCGTCAACGCGGCTACTGCCGACAGCTACACCAAAATCGCTGCGGCACAGGCTGACGTAGCCGAATTTATGGCTTCCGTCGCAGCCGACAATACATATTCCGATTCATACAGATATTACAAGTATCTGAAGGCAATCGGCAGCGCGTACGGAAGTGCCCGGCTGGTCATTGTTGGCCGGGATATCGACAGCTCGGGTATTTATTTCGGAAATCTTACCGTGACCCCGTAAATCCGGGTTTGCAAAGAAAGGCAAAAGCTATGAATGAGCAAGTGAAAGTAAAACATAAGCGTCCGGTGGCATTCACCGTGCTGAAATACGTTGTTGCCGCGATATTGGTCATAATTCTGGTATACTTCGGCTTTACCTACGAGGTCAGAGAGGGTAGCTGTGCCGTCATACTGCGCTTCGGCGCCGTGCGGCAGGAGATCACCGAAGCGGGGCTGTATTTCCGCCTGCCGTGGCCGTTTGAAACCGTTGTTACATATGACAACCGGCTGCAGTATCTGGAGTCAAACTATCTTGAGACCACAACAAAGGATAAGCGCAATGTTATAATTCAGTCGTATGTGGTTTGGAGCATATCCGACCCGGTGCTGTATCATAACAGTGTCGGTTCTCAGGGCAAGGTGGATACATATATCAAGGATCAGGTGTTCAGCGCAACCAACAGTGTCATGGGAGCATATGAACTGTCGGCGCTGGTGTCGTTGGAAAAGGAGCAGATAAAAACCGAGGAGATCCAGAACGAGATATTCAATCGTGTAAAACAAAAATGCGCGGCAAACTACGGTATTGAGGTCAGTGATGTCAGCATACTGCGGCTGTCACTGCCCGACACCAACCTGGAAAGCGTGTTTGAGCAGATGCGTGCCGATCGCCAGAAGGACATTGATACGATCCTGGCCAACGCCCAGCGTGATGCCAATAAAATAACTTCCGATGCCGACGCCGAGGCGGCAAAAATAGTTGCTGACGGTGTTACGGCCGCTGCCGAGATCAAGGCCAAGACCGAGACCGAGGTCGCACGTATATATGCCGAGGCACAGGCGGCCAACCTTGAGCTATATCAGTTCTTAAAGCAGCTTGATACCGTTGTGGCATCGGTCGGTGATACGACCGTGCTGGTCGTAAAGGCGGACGAGTATCCCTTCAAGGTGCTCACCGAATACGGTGACTATCTGACCGATGAGGGCGATGAAACCGTCATCAAGGATCTCGAATATATACTCACCCAGCTGAACGAGATCGACCGCGCGGCGATGATCGACGCCGTATCCGCGCTCATAGCGTCAGCCGCCGGGGAAGGTGGCTCCAAATGAGAGAAAAGAAAAAAACCATGCTGGCTGATATACTCAACAGTGTAACAAAGTATTTTCTGGTACTGGTTGCAGTGGTGGTGGTATTCATTGCGCTGTCGGGCGTGCGTATAGTCAAGAGCGGAGAGGTAGCGCTTATTCTGCGCTTCGGCAAGCTGGTAGGCAGCAGCTATGAGGAGGCGGTTCATGAGCCGGGGCTGCTGTTTGCATTTCCGTATATTATCGACGAAGTCATAACCGTGCCGACAGGCAGCGTCATCGAGCAGAAGGTGACGACGCATTATACATCCGGAAACATGACCACGCTACACAACAACGGATATGTTATAACGGGAGATCAGAATATAGCTGTTATCAGTGCGTCGGTCAAATACATCATTTCCGACCCGGTGGCATATGCGCTTAACGTAAAGGATATTCAGAGTATAATCAATGCGGCGGTAAGCAATGCCATGATAGATGAAGCGGCGTGTATCGGCGTCGATGATCTGCTGACCTCCGGTAAGGATGCCTATGCCACGGCAGTTATGGAGCGCTCACAGGCCAAGCTCAGCGCGGCCGGGACCGGGGTTACGCTCGGCAGTATCGAGCTTACCAATGTGTCCATGCCCATGGCGGTCAAGGATACATACGATATGGTGAACTCGGCAACTGTTCAGGCTGCGACACAGCTTGAGCAGGCGCGTCAGTACCGCGAAAATCTGATACCCAAAGCACAGTCAGAGGCGAACGCGCTTATAGCACAGGCAAATTCGGACTATTCCTCCTCCGTTGCGGCGGCAAACGCCGATCTTGCCGAGTTCTGGGGCGTTGCAGACGAATATGCTTCAAATCCCGATGTCGTTCGCACGCGGCTATACAGTGTAAAGGTGTCAGAGGCGCTGGCAAAGATCGGCCGCATACGTGTGGTTCAGGACGGCGAAACCAAGATCGTGCTGAGTGGGGAATGATATGGAAAACATAAACAATATGGCGGCTAACAGCCTTGAGTCGCTGTCCCGTGAAAACCTGAGTGAAAAGGGAAAAAGAAAGCTGACCCGAGAGATCGTATGTGGCGCGGTTGCTGTATCCTGCCTTGTCGTAGGGCTTGTATGCGGTCGCATTTATCCTTCAAATACAACGCTTCCCGCACTTTTGTACACCGTTGGCTTTATTGTCGAGGGTGTACCGGTGTTTGTCGCGGCAATTAAGGGCATTATTACGAGAAACCTCACTAATGCTATGGAGATACTTGTGGCACTGGCCATAATATCCTGCTATTTTTCACAGCAGCTGATATTGGCTGTGCTCATACCGCTGATACTCAATGTGGTGCATTTTCTCGAGGAACGCAGCATTATGGGTGGACGGGACGTCATTGAGGGACTGAAAAAAATGCAGCAGTCTACCGCGATCCTGCTCGAGGGAGATGCCGAAACGCAGGTGGACGCCCGTACGCTGAAGATCGGGCAGCAGATAGTAGTACGTCCCGGCTCGGGCATACCTATCGACGGTGAGGTGGTCAGCGGTGAGAGCCACATCGATCAGAAGTCATTGACGGGCGAACCCAAGCCTGCACATGTCCGTCCGGGCGACGCCGTTTATGCGGGTACCGTCAACATTGACGGGCGGATAATTGTAAGTGTTAAAAAAGAGTATGTTGATACGTCGTTTTCCAAGATACTCAAGCTGCTGGAAAAGTCTGAAGGCATAGCAATCCCCGAGTCGCGGCTCATCGACAGATTTATGATGTATTATATTCCGTTTGTGCTGGCGGTGGCGGCTGCTGTGGCGCTTATTGAGTCCGATATTTCGCGCGCAATTGCCATACTGGTGGTGTCCTGCCCGTGCGGGCAGATGTTAGTCAGCTCGGCGCCCATGATAGCGGCATTGTCGGTAGCCACGCGGCGGGGAATACTTATCAAAAACTCAAAATTTATAGAAGAGCTTACCGAGATCAACACAGTTGTGTTTGACAAGACCGGCACTGTTACAGAAGGCGATCTGTTTCTGAACAAGGCAGTTACCGCACCGGGACAGTCTGCTGACGAGCTTATGCGGGCTGCGGCAACGCTTGCCGGGGCATCTACCCATCCGGTGTCACGCGCTGCCGCAGCTTATGTACGAGGACGTTTT
>ENA-ORSL01002107-ORSL01002107.1-human-gut-metagenome-genome-assembly--contig:-NODE-2107-length-15023-cov-6.599679_pt1 | contig 15023 bp, 14 predicted proteins | sample MGYA00242190_ERZ509157 | MGnify/ENA primary metagenome ERZ509157 (study PRJEB26280, sample SAMEA2338664) | human gut metagenome | biome: human gut; feature: human-associated habitat; material: faeces...
CATTCTGGGCACCCTGGCTGCTGCCTGCGACGCCCGCAAGGACGACTGCTACCTGGCCACCGGAGACCGCGACAGCCTGCAGCTGGTGAGCGACACCACCACGGTGCTGCTGGCCGCCACCGTGATGGGCCGCAGCAAGACCGTGACCATGGACGTGGACGCCATCCACGAAAAATACGGCATTGAGCCCAAACAGCTCATTGAGGTGAAGAGCCTGATGGGCGACACCTCCGACAACATCCCCGGCGTGAAGGGCATCGGCGAAAAGACCGCCCTCTCGCTGGTGCAGACTTTCGGCTCGCTGGAGGGCGTGTACCAGAACATTGACGACAAGCGCATCAAGCCCAAGCAGCGGGAGCACTTGTTAGAGGACAAGTCCATGGCCGAGCTGAGCCACACGCTGGGCACCATCCGCACCGACGCCCCCATCGACACCGCCGAGGGGTCCTACACCGTGGGCGAGGGCAACAAGCCTGCCGCCGTGCGGCTTTTGCAGGAATTGGAGATCCACTCCCTGATCCCCCGGTTCGGGCTGGACGGCGTAGCGCCGGAAGCTGCCGCCGAGGAGCAGGCTGTGGAGCTGCCGGAAGCCGAACTTGCTCCCCTGCCCCTGACCCCCGCCGGACATTATCTGGTGGCCCCCCGCCGTTACCGGCAAGCAGGGCACCCGCAACGTGGTATTGCAGCCGGAAAGCTGGTACGCCGTGCAGGATGCCACCGTCTATCCGCTGGAGGATGCCGAGTTGCTGCGGCTGCTGGACGAGACCGACGCCGCCAGAGAGCGGCTGGGACTGTACGGCTCCCCCAGTTTTTCCGGGGTGAAGGACGTGTCCGAGCCGCTGGCCCGGGCCGACCGGGGCGGTATGCTGAACACCAGAGAGCTGCTGAACATCGCGGGACTGCTGACGGCTGCCCGGCGGGTCTATGAGTACGACGCCGAGCGTAAGGGCGAGGCCACGGCCATTGACCGCTTTTTCAGCGCCCTGCACACCAACAAATACCTGGAGGACCGTATCCACGGGGCCATCCTGGACGAGGAGACCATCGCCGACACCGCCAGCGCCGAGCTACTGGACATCCGGCGGAAAATGCGCATCGCCGCCAGCAAGGGACGGCAGATCCTGCAGAAAATCATCTCCTCCCCCTCCTACGCCAAGGTGCTGCAGGAGGCGCTGATCACCCAGCGGGACGGGCGGTTCGTGGTGCCGGTGAAGGCGGAGTGCAAGGGCAGTCTGCCGGGTCTGGTACACGACATCTCCTCCTCCGGCGCCACGCTGTTCGTGGAGCCCATGGGCGTGGTGCAGGCCAACAACGAGCTGAAGGAGCTGGAGGCCCGGGAGGAGAAGGAGATCGAGCGCATCCTGCGGGAGCTGTCCGCTCAGTGCGCCGACGCCATGGAGTACATCCTGCTGGACTATGACATGCTGGTGCATCTGGACATGATCTTTTCCCGGGCCCAGCTGAGCTATACCATGAACGCCAGCCGCCCGGAGGTGGTGCGCAAGGGCGCCATCAGCCTGAAACGGGCGCGGCACCCCCTGCTGGATCAGGCCAAGGCCGTGCCGGTGACGGTGGAGCTGGGCGGCGACTATGACACGCTGGTGATCACCGGCCCCAACACCGGCGGCAAGACGGTGGCGCTGAAAACCCTGGGCCTTCTTTGCCTGATGGCCCAGTGCGGATTGCACATCCCCGCCGACAGCGGCTCCACGGTGCGGGTATTTGACCGGATTCTGGCGGATGTGGGCGACGAGCAGTCCATCGAGCAGAGCCTGTCCACCTTCTCGGCCCACATGTCCAACACGGTGGAGATCCTGCGGCAGGCGGACGACGACAGCCTAATCCTGTTCGACGAGCTGGGCGCGGGCACCGACCCGGTGGAGGGCGCGGCGCTGGCCATCGCCATCATCCAGCACGCACGGTCAAAGGGCGCGCTGATCGCCGCCACCACCCACTATGCCGAGCTGAAAACCTTCGCCATGACCACGGCGGGGGTGGAGAACGCAAGCTGCGAGTTCGACGTGCAGACGCTGCGGCCCACCTACCGGCTGCTGGTGGGCATCCCCGGCAAGTCTAATGCCTTTGCCATCTCCCGGCGGCTGGGACTGGACGAGAGCGTCATCGCCGACGCCAAGGCCCAGATGGACAGCGAGTCCCTCCGCTTTGAGGACGTGCTGGCCCAGTTGGAGGAGAAGCGGCAGCGACTGGAAAAGGCCCAGACTGAGGCCAACCGCCTGTGGCAGCAGCGTGAGGAGGACGCCCGCAAGGCCCGGATATTCCGGGAGCAGATGGAGAAGGCCAAGGAGAACGCCCGGGCCAAGGGCGAGGCCGAGGCCAAGCGCATCGTGCGGGAGGCCCAGCAAAAAACTGAGGAGATCTTCGCCCAGTTGGACGAGCTGCGGAAGCAGCAGACCCGGGCGGCCAACTTCCAGCAGATGAACGACGCCAAGGCGGCCATCCGCCACGATTTGAAGGAAGCCGAGGCGGTGCTCCACAGCCGGGACGAGGAGGCGGAGGCTCCCGCGCCCAGCCGTCCCATCGCCGTGGGCGACCTGGTGGAGCTGGCAGGCGTCAAGACCGCCGCCACAGTGCTGAACGTCAACGGCGACGGCTCTATGCTGCTGCAGGCGGGCAAGATGAAAATGACCGTCAAGGCCGGACAGGTGCGGCTGCTGGAATCCGCCGAGGAGATCGAGAAGCGGAAGAAGCAGGCGACCGCCGCCCAGCGGAAGAATGTATCGCCCAAGATCCAGCTGGCGGCCCGCGCCGCCTCCGAATTGGACATCCGGGGCATGGAGACGCTGGAGGCCGAAAGCGTGGTGGAGAATTACATCGACGCGGCGGTCATGGCCAAGCTGGGCACCGTCACCATCATCCATGGCAAGGGCACCGGCGCGCTGCGCAAGGCGGTGCACGAGATGCTGAAGCGGAACCGGGCCGTCAAGTCCTTCCGGCTGGGCCGGTATGGCGAGGGCGAGGCCGGTGTCACCGTTGTGGAGCTGAAATAAGGCGTTTTTTGGCAAATGTGACAGTTTTCACACTCTTTTTCTCCGGCTGGCGTTGATATTTTGTGGGAATGGCTATTGCATTATCCCTGCGATTCGATATAATATAAGTACGAGTATCGGTAGGGAAGCCGAGATTCTGACGTGAAGGAGAACGGACAATGTATACGAAGGAAGTTACCGTGAATAACGAGGTCGGCCTGCACGCCAGACCCGCCACCTATTTTATCCAGAAGGCCAACGAGTTCAAGAGCGGCATCTGGGTGGAAAAGGAAGAGCGCCGCGTGAACGCCAAGAGCCTGCTGGGCGTGCTGAGCCTGGGCATCGTGAAGGGTACCACCATCACCCTGATTGCCGACGGCAGCGACGAGACCGCCGCTGTGGACGCCCTGAGCGAGCTGGTGGAGCATCAGCTGGGCGAGTAATTTCTTGATGAACAAAAATACGCCTGACCGGAAGGTCAGGCGTATTTTTTTTGCGCGTCTTCATTGTGCGATGCCGGTGCGTGAAGCTTTATGCCTGTGGGGCGTCCTTGCTCTCCTGCAGGTATTTGTACAGCGTGGGCTGGGCGATGTGCAGCAACTCACACACGGTGGCCACCGCGCCCCGTGCGCCGAAGATACCCTTCTCGTTAAGGCGGGCGATGAGCCGCAGCTTGGCCTCCTTGCTGTCGATGTCGGCGGGCTTCATGCGGGCGATCTCGCCCAGGATCATTTTCATCACCACGTCGTCCAGGGTGTCCTGCTCCGGCTGCACCTGGGCCACGGCGGGCCGGTCGCCGATGAAGGCGTCCAGCATCTGCTGGAGGTTTACATAGGCGCTGATGTCCTGGTTGACGCACAGCACATAGTCCAGCTTGCCCTCGTCATCCCGGAAGAACAGGGACGACGAGCGCAGGGGCGTGCCCTTTCGGCTGAAGCTCTTGTAGCCGGTTGTGTAGTCAAAGCCCTCCAGGGCCCGCTGGCGGGCCACCAGCTCCATGGCGGGCAGCAGATCCTGCTGGCCCACGGCCCGGCCGGTGATGTGGCCCTGGGCGATCCAGATGATGAAGCCCTCCTTGTCATGGAGCACCACCTCCGTCTCCGGCCCCATCACATGGGTGAGGAAATCGCAGAATTTGATCAAAAGTTTCTCCCGTTCCATGGCGCTGTCCACCTTTCCGGATAAGTTTTTATCTAAATTGTACACGCGGTTGACAAGGATTGCAAGACGTGTTACACTCCAAAATGTAGAAAAAATTTATATCTATAGACAATTTTTACATATTGAGGTGAATACCATGGCATGGGAAGGGTTGCTGCGGCAGCGGAACATCGTCTTTCTCGGCGAGGCCGGGTGCGGAAAATCGGAGCTGGCCGTCCATCTGGCGCTGGAGCTGGCGGGGCAGGGACGGGAAGTCCACTTCTTCGACCTGGACCAGACCAAGCCCCTGATGCGCTCCCGTGACGCGGAAGGCCTGCTGGAAAGGGCGGGCGTCACCGTCCACTTTGAGCAGCAGTGTGCCGACGCACCCACACAGGTAGGCGGTATTGTACCCCTGCTGCTGGACGAGGACAAGACCGTGATTCTGGATGTAGGCGGCAACGACACCGGCGCGAAATTGATCGGCGGGTACGCCCACCTGCTGAAAACCTCCGACGTGTGGTTCGTGGTGAACCCCTACCGCCCCTGGTCGGCTACCACCGAGCATATCGACGGCACGTTGTCCGCCATCCTGCGGGCTTCCCGGCTGAAAATGCCCCGGTTTCTGCTGAATCCCAATCTGGGCGGCGGCACCACCCTGGCGGAATATCTGGACGGCGTCCGGCAGGGGCTGGAGCTGCTGTCACCCTACGTCACCGTAGAGGCCGCCGCCGTGCCCGCCGGGCTGTATGAACAGGCCAAGGCGGAGACGGCCCTGCCCCTGATCCCCATCACATCCCATATATCCGTCCCGGAAGCGGGACTTGAGTGATATCAGAGAATTGAAGGAGGAAACACTATGCCGCAAGTCACCATCCGCGCGGAGAGCTGCAAAAGCTGCGGCTACTGCGTGAAGTTCTGTCCCAAGGGCGTGTTGGCCGTGGGACATGAAGTGAATTCCAAGGGCTATCCCTTTGTGGTAGTCGAAAAGGCAGAGGATTGCATCGGCTGCGCCATCTGCGGCCGCATGTGTCCTGATGCAGCCATCGAAGTATATAAGTAAGGAGGGAAGAACATGGCAAGAGTATTTATGAAAGGCTGCGAGGCTATTGCCGAAGCAGCAGTGCGCAGCGGCTGCCGGTTCTTCGCCGGTTACCCCATTACCCCGCAGAATGAGATCCCGGAGTATTTTGCCCGTCGTATGCCGGAGGTGGGCGGCGTGTTTGTACAGGGCGAGAGCGAAGTGGCCTCCGTCAACATGGTCTACGGTGCTGCCCAGAGCGGCACCCGTTCCATGACCAGCTCCAGCTCCTGTGGTATCAGCCTCAAAAGTGAGGGCATCAGCTTCTGTGCCAGCGCCCGTATTCCCATGGTGTACTGCAATGTGCAGCGCGGCGGCCCCGGTATCGGCGCCATTCAGCCTGCCCAGCAGGACTATTTGCAGGCCACCCGCGCCAGCGGCAACGGCGGCTTCCGCATGATGGTCTTTGCCCCTGCCACGGTACAGGAGGCGGTGGACATGACCTACGCCGCATTCGATTACGCGCAGCGTGACCGCAACCCCGTTTTGATTCTGGCTGACGGTGTGCTTGGTACCATTATGGAGCCGGTAGAGCTGCCGGAGATGCGCTCTGATGAGGAGATCAAGCGCCTAAAGGACGAACTGAGCGATTGGGCGCTGGTAGGCCATAGTGCGGACAAGAAGGCTCTCATCCTCCCCGGCGGCTGGGCCGGTCAGGAAGATCGCTGCAAGAGAAACGCCGCCATGTATGACACCTGGGAAAAGGCCGTACAGGTGGAGGAATTCATGACCGAGGATGCCGAGCTGATTCTGGTGGCCTACGGTGTCTGCGGACGTATCTCCAAATCCGCTGTTCGTATTCTGCGGACTCAAGGCTATAAGGTGGGCCTGATCCGACCCAAGACCGTCAGCCCGTGGCCATATGCCAGCTTTGACAAGCTGGATTACAGCAAGGTAAAGGCCGTACTGGATGTAGAGATGTCCATTCCCGCCCAGTTGGTACTGGATGTAACGCTGGCGGTAAAGGATCGCTGCCCTGTTTACACCTGCCTGCGCAGCGGCGGCGAGATCATGAGCCGTGACCATGTGGTAGCGGCGGCAAAAGCCATTCTGGATAAGGAGGGTGCATGATGGAAAAGGTATACGCGAGAACGAAGGGCATCCGTGATGATATGGTGGTGGGCTTCTGCCCCGGCTGTATGCATGGCACCGTGTTCAAACTGATCGGTGAAGTGTTGGAAGATCTGGGGGTGCTGGAAAAGACCATCACCGTTCACGGTGTTGGCTGCTGCGGTCTTGCCATGGAGTATGTTACCTACGACTGCACCACCAGCCCCCATGGCCGCGCCTGCGCAGTAGCCACCGGCGTGAAGCGTGCCAATCCGGACAAGATCGTGTTCACCTATCAGGGCGACGGCGACCTGGCGTCCATCGGTCTGGCCGAAACCATGTCCGCCGCCAACCGGGGCGAGAATTTCTCCGTTATCTTCGTCAACAACGGCATCTACGGCATGACCGGCGGCCAGATGGCACCCACCACACTGGTGGGCATGAAGGCATCTACCGCCCCGAAAGGCCGTGATCCCAAGGAGCACGGCTATCCCATGCATATGTGCGAAATTCTCAATCAGCTGACGGCTCCCTACTATCTGGAGCGCACCAGCTGCAATACCCCCGCCAACGTGGCCAAGACGAAAGCGGCCATCAAAAAGGCCTTCCAGAATCAGCTGGACGGCAAGGGCTTCTCCATGGTGGAGATCGTTACCAGCTGTCCCACCAACTGGGGCCTTGATCCGCTGGAATCGCTGGATTTTCTGGAGCAGAACATGCTGAAGGAATTCCCGCTGGGCGTGATCCGGGACAAGAGCAAGGAGGCGTGAATATGGAACGAAATCTGATGGTGGCCGGTTTCGGCGGACAGGGCGTGATGACGCTGGGCAAGTTTCTGGCGGAAGCCACCTGCGACAGCACGGACAAGAACGTCACCTTTTTCCCCTCCTACGGTGCAGAGCAGCGTGGCGGTACGGCCAACTGCTATGTGGTCATTTCCGATGACGACATCGGCGCGCCCTTGGGCGACAGCATGGACGATCTGATCGTCATGAACGATCCCAGCCTCAATAAGTTCCTCTATAAGCTGGTCCCCGGCGGAACCCTGTTCATCAACAGCTCCATTGTGAAAAGTGAGATCACCCGCGACGATGTGAAGGTGGTCAAAGTCCCCGTCACCGAGATGGCTCTTGAGATGGGCAACGCCAAGGTGCTGAACATCATCATGCTGGGCGCTTACGTGGGTTATACGCAGGTCGTCCCCGAGGATGTAGTGTGGCAGACCATTGAGCAAAAGCTGGGCAAGAAGCCCAAGCTGCTGCCCCTGAATAAGCAGGCTTTTGAAGCTGGGTTGAAAATCGGCAAAGAGGCCCGGTAAAACGGCAATAAATTTCTCGATACGAAACAGAGCCCTGCGGATGTTTCTCCGTGGGGCTCTTGTGTTTCATTGAATCATTTGGTAAACTGATTAGGAGAGCGTGAAAAAATTCACAGAATAAACGTATCTGGAGGGCTTCCCTATGAAACAACTGAACCGCTGGGTCTATGCCATCGTGGGCGTGATCGTGCTGCTGTTCGCCGGTCTCGTGTACGCCTGGAGCGTGCTGAGCACCCCCATCGCCGCCGAGTTCACCAGCTGGACCAAGGCGCAGCTCAGCATGACCTTTACCATCGTGATGATCCTGTTCTGCATCGGTTCGCTGCTGTGCGGCCTGCTGAGCGGCAAGCTCAGCGCCAAGATGTCTGTGCGCATCGGCGCGGTGCTGTTCCTGCTGGGCTTCTTTCTGGCCAGCCGCACCCAGTCCGTGGCCATGCTGTACATCGGCTTCGGCGTGCTGTGCGGCCTCAGCTCCGGCCTTTGCTACAACGCAGTCATGAGCACCATGGTCCGCTGGTTCCCCGACCGTCCCGGCCTCATCTCCGGCGTGCTGCTGATGGGCTTTGGCGGCGGCAGCTTCATCATTGGCAAGCTCTATCAGGCGTGGACGCCCGACTGGATCGGCGGCTGGCGTGTCAGCTTCGTGGTGCTGGGCATCATCATTTTCGTGGTGCTGGCCATCTGCTCCTTCTTCTTTGTGGCGCCCGGCGCGGACTTCGTGGCCCCTGCCGGCAAGGGAGGGAAGGTCGCCGTCAAGACCGCCGGCCATGACCATAAGCCGCTGGAGATGGTGAAAAAGCCCACCTTCTGGCTGTATTACGTCTGGGCCATCGCCGTCAGCGCGGCGGGCCTTGCCCTGATCAGCCAGGCCAGCGGCGTGGTGTGGGAGGCCAGTGTCGACCAGGCCGCCTCCTCCGTGGCCACCATTGTGGGCCTGATCTCCATCTGCAACGCATTGGGCCGCGTGCTGTTCGGCGGCATGTACGATAAGTATGGCCGCAAGGTCTCCATGCAGCTGGTGAACGTGCTGTTCATCATCACCTCCGTGGTGCTGATCCTGGCACTGAGCACCCGCAGCATCGTGGTGGTCATCATCGGCTTTGTGCTGGGCGGCTTGGCCTACTCCGGCGTGACACCCACCAACTCCGCCTTCTGCCGCGCCTACTTCGGCCCGGCCCACTATCCGGTGAACTTCCCCCTGATCAACAGCAACCTGATCTTCGCCAGCTTCGGCAGCACCATCTCCGGTGCGCTGTTCGATGCCAGCGGCTCCTATAACGCCACCTTCTTCCTGATCATCGGCCTGGCCGCCGCGGGCATCCTGTGCTCGCTGGGTATCTCGGTGTGCGACCGGAAGAGCAAGTAAGAGCTCTGCCCCCGCAGAAGTACATAAAAAGACACGGATGCATGGCATCCGTGTCTTTTTTTATCAAGCAGATCAGCGCTGGCCCTTGTCGTAGGGGATACCCTCTGCCTTGGGGGCGCGGGACTTCTTGGAGGTGAAGGCCAGCACGATCAGGGAGATGATGTAGGGCATCATGTTGTAGATCTGGCTGGGAAGGTTCAGGGCCTTCAGGAAGTCGAAGCCGGTATACACGTTGGACAGGGCGCGGAACAGGCCGAACAGCAGCGCCGCCAAGGCGATGCGGGTGGGCTTCCACTGGCCGAAGATCATGACTGCCAGCGCCAGGAAGCCGAAGCCGGCCACGCCATACTCAAAGCGCCACTCGGACACACCAGCGGTGATGAACACGATGCCCCCCAGGCCGCCCAGCATGCCGGAGATCAGCACGCCGGCCCAGCGCATCTTGTACACGTTGATGCCCACGGAGTCCGCCGCCTGAGGATGCTCGCCGCAGGCCATGAGGCGCAGACCGAAGCGGGTCTTATACAGCACCACATAGGCCGCCACCAGCAGCAGGAACGCCACCAGCATGAACCAGCTGAACTCGAAGGAGCCGATGTTCACCAAAAACGCCTTTTTGGCGCCGGCGTACTGGATGGTGGAGGACACGTCATCGGGGTTGGCGGCGGTGTTGATGGCCTTGACGATGACGGTGGCGCCGGCGGTGCCCAGCAGGTTCAGGGCCGTGCCCACGATGGTCTGGTCAGCCTTGAAGTTGATACAGGCCACAGCCAGCAGACTGGAATAGATGACGCCGATGACCGCGGCGGACAGCAGCACCACCAGGATCATCACCAGCGCGGAGGAATCGGTGGGCATATAGCGCATGGCCAGCGCGCCGCCCAGGGCGCCCATGATCATGATGCCCTCCAGGCCCAGGTTGATGACGCCGGAATGTTCGGAGAAGCAGCCGCCCAGAGCCACCAGGATCAGCACGGAGGCGAAGGTCAATGTATATTGCAGCAGCAGTACCATTACTGATCGCCTCCTTCCTGCTTGGCAGAGGCTTCCTCTGCCGCCCTGGCCTTTTGGATGGCCTTTTCTTCACGCTTGGCAATGGCGGAATTCATGGCGTACTTCATGAACAGCACGAAGCCGCACAGGTAGATAATGATGGCGGAGATCAGATCGGAGATCTGGGCGCAGTACATGGTCTTGTCCACATACGCGCCGCCGGCGGTGATATGCTGGATGAAGAATGAGGCCAGAATGGTGCCGTAGGGGTTCAGGCCGCCCAGGAAGGCGGCGGCGATGCCGTTGAAGCCCATGCCGGGGACGGAGGAGGTGGAGCACTGCCACTGCTCGTAACCCGTCAGGTACAGCATGGCGGCGCCCAGACCGGCCAGTGCGCCGGAGATCACCAGCGTCAGGATGATGTTGCGCTTTTCCGCCATGCCGCAGTACTTGGCGGCGTTCTTGTTGCCGCCGGTGGCACGCAGCTCATAGCCGAAGCGGGTCTTGTTCAGCACCACGTCCACCAGGACGGCGATGACGATGGCCAGCGGGATGGCCAGGCCCACATACTTATTGTCGCTGAACAGTGCGCCCAGGCCCAGAGAGGGCAGCAGCGCGGAGGGATTCTCGTTGGCCAGCACGATGGTGTAGGGGCTGGCCGCCTCCTTCACGTTGGTCAGCAGCATGTTGGTCAGATAGAGGACGATCCAGTTCAGCATAATGCCGGAGATGACCTCGTTGACGTTGCAGTAGGACTTCAGCAGGCCGGAGATCGCGCCCAGCAGAGCGCCGCCCGCCATGGCCAGCAGCATGCAGGGCAGCCAGCTCCAGTGCCACGCCAGCGCCGCGTACAGGCTCAGCGCCACGCCGGCGCAGTACTGTCCGGCGGCGCCGATGTTGAACAGGCCCACCTTATAGGCAAACAGGATGGCCAGGGCGCACATCAGCAGCGGTGCGGTCTTGACCAGGGTGTTGCCGAAGTATTTCATCTGGGTATCCGCCCGGTTATAGGTCAGGAAGTTCTTGATAACGGTGATGATGGCCTGGCCCGCGCCGGAGGGGTTGATGAACAGCAGCACCACATAGCCGATCAGCAGGCCTAGGATCACGCAGGCCAGCGCCGCCAGCAGTGACTGCACGCCGTTATTCTTGAGGATGTTTTTCTTCATGCCTTCACCTCATCTCTCTTGGCGCCTGCCATGTAGAGGCCCAGCTCCTCCTGGGTGGTCTTTTTCGGGTCAAGCTCGCCCACGATCTCACCCTCATACATGACAAGGATGCGGTCGGGCACGTCCATGACCTCGTCCAGCTCCAGGGAGACCAGAAGCACGGCCTTGCCCTCGTCGCGCTGGGCCACCAGCTGCTTGTGGATATACTCGATGGCGCCCACGTCCAGGCCGCGGGTGGGCTGGACTGCCACCAGCAGCTCGGGATCCTTGTCGATCTCGCGGGCCACGATGGCCTTCTGCTGGTTGCCGCCGGACATGCTGCGGGCCACGGTGATGGGTCCCTGGCCGCTGCGGACGTCGTACTGGTCGATGAGCTTTTCCGCGTACTTACGGATATTGTCCCGGCGCAGGAAGCCCGCCTTGCTGGTGAACTCCGGCTCGAAATACCGCTGGAGCACCAGGTTGTCCTCCAGGGTGTAGTCCAGCACCAGACCGTGCTTATGGCGATCCTCGGGGATGTGGGACATGCCCATGGTGCTGCGGTGACGGATGCTGGCGTGGGTGATATCCTTGCCGCACAGGCTGATCTTGCCGTTTACCAGCGGCTCCAGACCGGTGAGGCCGTAGACGAACTCCGTCTGGCCGTTGCCGTCGATACCGGCGATGCAGACGATCTCGCCCCGGCGCACCTTCAGGGACACGTCCTTGACGGCGTTGTTCTTATGTACCTTGCTGGCCACGGTCATGTGCTCCACATCCAGCACCACGTCGCCGGGCTGGCAGGGCTTTTTCTCCACATGGAAGCTGACGCTGCGGCCCACCATCATGGAGGACAGCTCCTCGATGGTGGTGTTCTTGGTCTCCACGGTGCCGATGTACTTGCCCTTGCGCAGGACGGTGCAGCGGTCGGCCACGGCCATGATCTCGTTGAGCTTGTGGGAGATGAAGAGGATGGACTTGCCCTCGGCCGCCAGGTTCTTCATGATCTGCATCAGCTCGTCGATCTCCTGGGGGGTCAGCACGGCGGTGGGCTCGTCGAAGATCAGGATCTCGTTATCGCGATAGAGCATCTTCAGGATCTCGGTGCGCTGCTGCATACCCACGGTGATATCCTCGATCAGGGCGTCAGGCTCTACATGCAGGCCATATTTCTCGCTGAGGGCCAGCACCTTCTCCCGTGCCTCCTTTTTCTGCAGGAAGCCGTGCTTCGTGGGCTCCACGCCCATAATGATGTTGTCCAGCACGGTGAAGCATTCCACCAGCTTGAAGTGCTGGTGCACCATGCCGATACCCAGGGCGTTGGCGTCGTTGGGATCCTTGATGGACACCACCTGGCCGTCCTTCTTGATGACGCCCTCCTCCGGCTGGTACAGGCCGAACAGCACGCTCATCAGCGTGGACTTGCCCGCGCCGTTTTCACCCAGCAGGGCGTGGATCTCGCCCTTCTTCAGCTGAAGGGTGATGTTGTCGTTGGCGATAATACCGGGGAACCGTTTCGTGATGTTCAGCATTTCAATGGCATACGGTGATTCCAAGTGTTTCGCCCTCCTTCCGTTTTATGGCCCGCCGCAGTTCGCACAATGCGGGGACGGAAACCAATGATATAGTGCTAGTATACTATACTTCCCGCCGTAAAGCAAAGTTTTTTTAGCGGTATCAACATTTTTTGAAAAAAAGAAAGACCGCCGAAGCGGTCTTTCTTATGTAAGGTCTGTGAATTAGCCCTTGATGGAGCCCTGATCATCAACAGTGATGACAGTGGCGAAGTCGGAAGCGGCCTTCTCGGTATCATTGCTGACAACCAGAGTGCCGTCGAACATAGCGGCAACCAGAGCCTTGTAGTCATCCTGAGTGAAGCTATCGGACCACTGAGTGCTGTCCATGGGGATTTGCACGTAGTTGGCGGTAGGATCATCAGCGGAGACCAGACCCAGAGTGTCGATCTTGGCAGAGTACTTCTCCCAGTTACCGTTCACGATGACGTCGGTCAGGGTGTCATAGGTAGCGGGATACAGACCCTTCATAGCGGAGGTGACGGTCAGAGCCTTGAAGCCCTCGACGGTATCAGCGTCGGCGCCCTCGCCGGCAGCGTAGTTGGCGATCACGCCAGCCTGGTCAACGTCAACACCGATGACCTTGGCGCCCTCGACCTTCTTGGCAGCGTCAACAGCGGAGGTGTAGATACCGCCGCCGCAGGCGAACACGACCTCGGTGCCCTTGGCATACCAGGTATCCATAACGCTGGTGATGTCAGCATCGCCGAAGAACTGGCCGCCATAGATGTAGTTCAGGGTGACGTCGGTCAGACCCATGTCGGCAGCAGCAGCGTCAACGCCCTGCACGAAGCCGTAGCCATAGCGGACAACAGCGGGGACAGCCATGCCGCCCAGGAAGCCCAGGCTCTTGTAGCCCAGCTTCACAGCAGCGTAACCGGCCATGTAGCCGCACAGCTCTTCCTGGTACACAGCGCAGTACACGTTGCTCATGTCAACGTACTTGTTCAGATCCCAGTTGCTGGGGTTGTAGTCATAGGACTCACCGGCCTTGGCAACAGCGGTCTCCAGCAGGTCGCCGGCAGCCACGTCCAGAGCGATGAACTTCACATCGGGGAACTCGGGAGCGGCCTCAACGATGGCGCCGCCGAAGGCATAGCCGGGCATGACGATGACGTTGAAGCCTTCGTCAACGGCCTTTTCGATCATGGCGACACGGTCGGCGGTGTTGTCGCCGGCGGGCCTGAAGTAGCTGAACTCGATGCTGTTGTCCTCGGCAAACGCCTTGCAGGCCTCATAGGTGGTCTGGTTGAAGGACTGGTCGGTGATGTCACCGTAGTCGGTGATCATTGCGACCTTATAGGCGCCCTCGTTCTCAGCAGGCTGCTCGGTCTGGTCAGGTGCATCGGTCTTGGTATCGTCGGTCTTCTTATCGCCGCAGGCTACCAGGGACAGAGACATGACCAATGCCAGAGTCAAAGCAAGAAACTTCTTCATTGGAATCTACCTCTTTCATGTTTTCTCCTTTTAACGTCCGCTCCCGCTCTGAAACGCACCGTGCCGTGTTCCCCGGAGGGATCACAGCCTATGTATGGCTTCGGAAGCCGGGTGCAAGCTCTTTAAAAGGGTCGACCTCAAGGGTCTATGTCATTATAACAATTTCACCCGGGCAATGCAATAAGAAACCCGAATTGTTTTCAATTTTGCCATATCTTTCACGCATAAAAGAACACCCCGCCCGGGCGGGGTGTTCCCTTCAGGAAGCGTTAACAGTCTATCGGTCTCAGTCCGCCATCTTCACGGCGACTTCCAGCGCAATCTTCATCATGTTGGTGAACGTGTTCTGCCGGTCCGCCGGGGGCAGCTCCTCCCCCGTCACCAGATTGTCGGAGATGGAGCAGATGGCCAGCGCCCGCTTGCCGGTGTAGGCAGCGTTGCAGTACAGGGCCGCAGCCTCCATCTCCACGGCCATGACGCCCATCTTCTGGAAGCGCATGTTCCGTCCGGCGGCATCGTAGAAGGTGTCGGAGGAATAGAGGTTGCCCACAGGCATCTTCACCCCCAGCTCCTTGGCGCTTTCCACTGCCGCCATCAGCAGGTCGAAGTCCGCAATGGGGGCAAAGGTGCCGCCCAGCTCATACTGCTCTAAATAGGCGGAGTTGGCACAGGCGCCCTGACCGGCCACCACGCTGCCCAGCTCCAGATCTGCCCGCAGGGCTCCGGCGCTGCCCACGCGGATGATATTCTCCACATCATACTGGGTATACAGCTCGTAAGAATAAATACCGATGGAGGGCATTCCCATGCCGGAGGCCATGACGGACACCGGCACGCCCTTGTACGTACCGGTATAGCCCTGCACGCCACGGACGTTGTTCACCAGCACAGGGTTTTCCAGAAACGTCTCGGCAATGAACTTGGAGCGC
>ENA-ORSL01002116-ORSL01002116.1-human-gut-metagenome-genome-assembly--contig:-NODE-2116-length-14982-cov-3.941180_pt1 | contig 14982 bp, 10 predicted proteins | sample MGYA00242190_ERZ509157 | MGnify/ENA primary metagenome ERZ509157 (study PRJEB26280, sample SAMEA2338664) | human gut metagenome | biome: human gut; feature: human-associated habitat; material: faeces...
TATATTTTTTATTTCTTATAATATATTTATGTGGTTCTATATAACTTAAATTAACACCCTCAATGTTTATTATATGTCCTTCTATAAATTCATATTTTGCATTATTAAATCTACAAGCAAACTTAATTTTATTCTCTAATTTCTCATTTCTTTTTAAATATACTGATTTTTTTACCATTTTTTCTCCTTATCTATGGCAAAATAAAAAACACGGATTTTCCTTTTAATTCCGTGCTTTTTTGTATATTTACTCCTCAAATTTGGAGTTTCTTTACTTCTGGCAGGGGTAGAAGGACTCGAACCCTCCCCAACGGTTTTGGAGACCGGCATGCTACCACTGACACCATACCCCTATCAGATTGGCACAAATTAATTATATAATAAAGTTAATAATAAATCAACTTTTTATACATATTTTCTATAAATGCATACAATAATATAGGTGAATTATATGTTAATTAAATATACAGATAAAGAATTGGATTTATGTGCAAGATTAATGAGAGCAGAAGCACTAGCTGAAGGTGAACTTGGAATGCTTATGGTAGGAAACGTAATTGTCAATAGGGCAATCGCTAACTGCCTTGATTTTAAAAATATACGAAGTATAACTGATGCTATATATCAAAAAAATGCATTTGTCGGAGTAAATAGTAATCTTTTTAAATCAAAATCCACCACTAAAGAAAAAGAACTTGCCAAAAGAGTATTAAAAGGAGAATACTACCATCCAGCAACTAATGCGTTATGGTTTTATAGTCCTAAAAAAGGAGAAGAATGCAAAGGTACTTGGTTTAAGCAAAGAAATGCTGGTAGATATAAAAATCATTGTTTTTACGCACCAGATCCAGGAGTGTGTCAAGAATTATACTAAATCTATTAAAATATTAAGTTTCATGATATAATGTAAAAACAAGGGATGAAGTATATGGAAATATTAAATGATATAATCACTACAATAGGTAACTTTTATTTTACCGGGAATAAAATATATAAAATAATAGGTGTAATATTAAGTATTATGGTTTTTCATAAAGCATTTTACTTCGTTATTGGTATGTTTTTTACAAGAAAATTTAAACCTGCTAAAAAGAAACATAAATATGGAATACTAATTGCTGCTAGAAATGAAAAAGCAGTTATTGGGAATCTTATAGATAGTATAAATAAACAAGATTATCCAAAAGAATTATATACTATATTTGTAGTTGCTGATAACTGTACTGATAACACCGCAGAAATTGCTAGGAGTAAAGGTGCTATATGTTATGAGAGATTTGATGATGCACATAGAACAAAAGGTTATGCATTAGAGTTTCTACTTGATAGAATAGAAGAAGATTATAAAAGAGATAGTTTTGAGGGTTATTTTATATTTGATGCTGATAACTTACTTAAATCAAACTTCATTTCTAAAATGAATGATGCATTCGATAGTGGACAAAAAATAATAACATCTTACAGAAATACTAAAAACTTTGATGAAAACTGGATTGCTTCAACTTACGCACTACACTGGATAAGATCAATTAGAACAAATCATAGAGCAAGAAGTGTTCTTAGACTTGCAACCAATATTCAGGGAACAGGATTCTTATTCTCAAACGAAATAGTAAAAGATGGATGGCATTATACATCATTAACAGAAGATAGAGCTCTTACTGCTGATGCTGTTGCTCAAGGATATCAAATTACATATCAAGATGAAGCAGAATTTTTTGATGAACAACCAATTAGTCTAAAAGTAGCATTAAGACAAAGACTACGTTGGTCAAAAGGACACTTACAAGCATTTGTTGAAAGTGGTCCATATCTATTTATAAATATATTTTTTGGTAAAAGATTTTTAAAAACAAATTGGAACAAAAATAAGAAAAAAGTAAAAAGAGAAAAAACATTCAAAAATGTTATGTTAGATATATTAGAATCAATAAGACATAGGTTTGCATCATTTGATACTCTATCACAACTAACACCAATATCATTCATTAATTTATGTAGATGGTTACTATTCTCAGTTATTATATACTCTTGCTACACATATACTACTGGTATATATGGAAGTAATGTGTTTAGTGGAAACACTACTCTTGCTAAATGGTTAAGAGGAATAACTGATATAGAAGTTAATGTAGGACCTGGATACTTAGCAATGTTACTTGGATTTGTACTTGCTGTATGGTATAGGTTATTATGGAGAATGGGAATATATTTCTCAAATATGTGGATGGCAATATATATATTTATTATTGAAAACAAGAGAATTAAAAAGATATCTCTTAAAAATAAAATATTATTTACACTTACATGGCCAATATTTGATATTATCGGTAGATATACAACTTATATAGCATTATTTATGAATGTAACTTGGAAACCAATACCACACGAAAGTAAAGTAACAATAGATGATATAAATAATAAGGAAGGTGCCTAAATGAAAGAATATTTAAAACAATTTTACTCAGAAGGGCTTGCTAACACATTTTATGTAAAACCACTTAATTATTTAAAAAAGCATATTAAGAATAAAAGTATATTAAAGTTATTTTCTATAATATTAAAAGTCATATATACTATATTCTGTATAGTTCTAGCAATTATATTATTTAAAGTAATTTTTCCATTTTAAAAGAAGCATATTTTGAATAGTGCTTCCTTTTTATTTAGTCTTTTTAAAATAATCAAATTTTAAAGTTAAGTCATTCTTTTTAGTAATTCTAGTAATAAAATAGTTTTTATTCTCTAACTCTTCTGATGATATACTCTTACCATTAGTTATTTCGCCTTGATATACGTATACATTACCATCGTACCATGAATAATCACTAAAGAATACTATAGGTTCATAATCACTATCTAATGCATCTGTTTGTATATAATTATTTTGATTAAATTCAATTCCAAATAAATTCAATACTGTTGGTAAAATGTTTAATTGAGAAGTTACTTTATTAATAGTTTTTTTCTTCATACCATCTTTCCATATAAAGAATGGAGTGTTATTTATTAAGTTGTTATCTGTTTCTTTATATTTATCAAGAATGGTTTTATCTTCAATAGTATAAAGATAATGATCAGCATAAGCAACTATAACAGTATTATCAAGTAAATCTTTTTCTCTTAACTTATCAAGTAATAATGAAACCATATAATCAGTTTCTTTTGCTTGTCTTCTAGCACATTCTTCTTCAGACATCTCTGTAAATTCTAAACTCTTTACTTTTTCATCTTCATTTTCAATTTCAGAGTTCATTTCTTCAATCTTTTTTTCTGTATCTTCATTATATAGCATTTTACATACGCCTTTAGTATTAGTAAATGGCATATGTGCTGAATATGTAATTAAATAATCTACAAAGTTTCCTTCTTCAGGGAACATTAAATTACTAAATTCTTCATTCAATATCAATTCTCTATCAAGTTCATATGATTTATCTTTATAGTCAAACATATCAATAAGTCCATAATAATTATCATATCCCCAATTTAAATAATTAACTTTTCTTGAATAATACTCGCCACTATTCATGTGAAATGCGTTTACTGAATAACCAAGATTTTTAAATATATTAGCCATTGAGTTTGGAAATTTATTCTTATTAAATGTATATGCGTTTTTATTGTATGAAAGTGGTGTTATTAAACCTGTATTAACAGCAAATTCAGAATTAAATGTACTACCTCCACCATTATAATATGAATAATGATTAGTAAAATTATAAGAATGATTCATCATATTATATAAAGTTGGGGTATCTTCTTCAGTAATTAACCATTTATCAATACCTTCCAATTGTAAGAAAATAACATTGTTTCCTTTGAATTTTCCAGTATATTTATTTTTATTTGATTCTTTCAACATATATGATTCTTCTAAAAAAACTATATCTTCTTGATTTTCTTGCTCTTTAGTCTTTAAAAATGTCATATAGAAATTTCTAACAGTATACTCATATATACCTGTAATCTTCATACTTTTATTATTATCGTTAAAAGATACATATATATTTCTAGGATTCTTCCAACTAGACCAAGTTAGTTCTTTGTTTTCATGACCTAATGTAATAGGTATAAACAAATGTAGTATTACAAATGCACAAACTACAATCGAAATATTCTTATAATTATTTTTCTTTTTGATAGGTATATTTTTGTAACCTATTATAAATGTGACAATTATTATTATAAAAAATATATATACTAGTACATTGCAGTTTTTAAGCGTATCTAAAAAATATGGTGCTCCTTCACTTGCTGATTCCATCAATCTAAAATCAAAGAAAGTTTTAGTAAGTGAAAAGTAAACATTATTTACTAAAAACATTATCATAAATAATATTCCAAATACTAAATACAATACTCTACTTACAATTTTATTACTATTAATAGAAATGCCTATAAATAGTCCTATGTATATTAAATCAAATAATAAAGGTGCATAGAACCTATAATTAATATAATCAACACTACTTCCTAATATGAATGTAAATAAGTCTATTAATGCAAAAGGCAAGCACATTAAAATAATAAATTTATATCTAATAATGAATTCTTTTATCTTTTTATAGTAACTTTTTATTCTTTTAGAAAGCATGATTTTTTTAACTTTATTTAAAAATTTCATATAAATCACCATTCGTATATTCATTATACTAGTATTTGTATTTTTTTTCAATTAGAATATCAGAATAAATGTAAACTTCAAATAAAAAAGTGCATTTAAGCACTAGTTGGTTGGTATTAATAAAGATTGTCCAATTTTTAGTGTTGATGTTGATAAATTGTTTATTGTCATTAGTTTTTTGACAGTTGTTCCATATTTATTCGCGATTTTCCATAAAGAATCACCTTTTTGAACCAAGTATGTATTGTAATTTGTAGACCCCGGTATCTTTAGTACTTGTCCTATTTGAAGAGTATTTGTTGATAAGTTGTTAAGACTCTTTATATCGTTTACAGTCGTGTCATATTTATTGGCAATTGTATATAGATTGTCACCTTTTTGGACTATATAATTAATTTCACCTGTTGATTTAGATGGAATTATTAACACTTGACCTATTTTTAGAAAATCACTTGTCAGATTGTTTGCTTTTTTAAGTTCAGATGTAGTTATTTTGTTATCATATGCTATTTGAGATAACGTGTCACCGCTTTTTACCGTGTATGTTTTTTCAGCACTGGTCTTTTTAGTTTTAGGAAGAAGTAATTGTTGATTAATTGTTAGTTTGTCAGTATTTAAATTGTTTATTTTCATTATTGTACTAACAGTCGTACCGTATTCTTTAGCTATCTTAGATAAATTGTCACCATTCTTAACTTTATATACAAGATAATCATCTGGAATAATTTCTTCCTCTTTAGATGATACTTTAAGTGTTTGACCTACTTGTAGTACATTGGATTTTAGATTATTTAAAGATTTCAATTTGCTTACAGTTGTTCCATATTTGTTAGCAATGTCCCATAATGTGTCACCTTTTTTAACTGTGTAATAATCACTTCCTAGTGGTGCTGTATATTTAATTCCTTTGTAGTCAGCAACTGCTCTAACGACCGCTTCTGCATATTCTTTGTAATTCTTTTTAATTTGTTCAACGTCGTCTTTTGGACTATCTATAAATCCATACTCAACAATGACTGTTTCATTGTTTGGTGTGTCTCTATGCATGAAATAGTAATCTCTTGATGGGTTGCTTGGTAACCTTAGTTGATAATACTTTCTAACGTTTTGGCCTTCTTTTTCGAGTTCGTTAAGTATTTTTTTAGATAATGTTGAGGAGTTTCTTAGGGCGTATATTACTTCGGCGCCGTCGCCACCACCTGCATTTAAGTGATTAGAAATAACAACAACATCTTTACCATCACCATAAAAATTTTTAACTTTATTAGTTCTTTCTCTAGGTGATAAAGTCACATCAGTGTCTCTTGTCAGTTTTACAGGCACACCTAATTCTTTAAATCTATCATACATGTATTTACTAATTAATAATGTATAGTCTTTTTCTTTTAAATTATTTGCTACTGCCCCTGGATCAGAACCACCATGTCCTGGATCAATAACAATACCTTTCAAAGCCATAAAATCACCTAATTTATTTTATGACAAAACACATAATTTGCTATAAATTTTTGCATTTTTACTGCAATACTAAAATTTTATTATTTGCAAGCAAAACAATTCATTAATCTTTTTCATTTTTTAGTTTAGATTATTGACATTTTACTTTATTAGTAATAAATATGATTTAATCTTGTTCATTGTTTACTTTTTGAGCTACATTTAAGTAATAACAAAAAAACACTTTACTCGCTCATAAAGTGTTTTTCAATATGATTTATACACATAACATTATAAAAATGTATAAATTTTACTATTTATCAAAATATTTTCTTATCAAACTATTTAACTCAACCGATCTAATTGGTTTTGGTAAATATTCATCAAAGCCCTCATTTAGATACATCTCTCTCATACCAGAAATAGCATTAGCAGTCAATGCTACTACTGGTGGTATTTCATACCCTTCTAATTTTTTTATTTTATGAAGAGTTTCAATTCCATCTAAGTTATGCATCATATGATCCATAAAAATCATATCATAATGTTTTTCTGCTTTTATATTGTAAATACATTCTCTTCCGCTTGATAATGTTTCAATATTAAAATTGTAAGATCCTAAAATTCTTTTAGTTACTTTTAAACTTAATTCATCATCATCTACTATTAATATTGTGTATTTAGAGCAATCTATTTTTTTAATTTTTTCTTTTGCTTGCACTAAATCACCAACATCTCCGATTGGATTACTATTAATTATTTTTTGTTTAATATCTACATAAAAAGTGCTTCCTGCCCCATACTCACTATCAAAAGTAATTTTTCCGCCCATCAAGTCAACATAATTTTTTGTAATAGCAAGACCAAGACCAGTTCCTTCTACTTTTTTCGAAATATTTGAATCAAGTCTGTTAAACTTTACAAATAATTTATCATAATCTTCTTTTTTAATACCACATCCAGTATCAGAAACTTTTAACATTAATAAACATCCATCAGCAGAATTTTGACATTTCACAGTCAATTTAATCTTTCCTACATCTGTATATTTAACTGCATTTGTTAACAAGTTTAACAATATTTGATAAATTTTATTATAATCACCATAAAGTCTACTTGGTATTGAATTATCTATATCTAATAAAAATTCTACCTGTTTTTCTCCTAATCTAGTATGTATAACGCTAACTAAATCTTTAATTATATTTACTATTGAATATTCTTTCATATCAAGTGTATTATTACTAGATTCCAAAGTCGAAATATCTAAAATATTATCAATTATATCAAGTAAACTACCACCAGCAGAAGAGATTTCACTAATATATTTTTTAGTTTGTTCTTCACTATACTTCTCTTCATTCAATATCATATTACTATAGTTCATTATAGTATTCATCGGATGAACTATTTCATTTGACATATTTGACAAAAAGTCTGATTTTGTTTTATTTGATCTTTCTATCTCATCTTTTACTGTCTCTAATTCTTGAACATTTTTAATATCAGGATTCTCTATATTAAAATATAGAAAGAACATTTGTATTGATGCCCCAACTGCTTCAAAAGCTATTTCTGGAAATAGTACTTGCAAAGCAAGAACAAGAGTAAGTCCTATAACTTGGGCATATATTGCCATTCTTTTACGAATGTCTATTGTTTTACCATAAGTAATTGTATAAATAACTACACAAAGTATAGATATAATACAATAAGATAAAATATAATAAGATGCTGGTCCTGGCAAATAAGATATTTTATCTAACTTAGTAAATGGAAAGAAAAAATAACCAATTGATACAATTATAGAAAATATTGTCATTATTTTTGTTCTCTTATTCAAGAATACATACTCTTTAAAAGAATTAACTTGAATATCACTAATAAAAGCTATGCTATAAAAGTAAAGTAAATAAAACCATATTATTCCTGTATACCAATGTATTCTTGATGTAATTGATTTAAGAGCATAACTATCAACATAATAAATAACTACACTCGAAACAACCTCAGTAAGCAATAATATAATAACGGTTATAATCATATATTTATAAAGTATAGTTTCTATAGTTTTCTTATTGTTCTGGAAAAAATATACCATAAACAATAGTAGCATAAAGAATATACTTCCTAAAGTTAAAATTAATCCAGGTATCATTACATCACACCCTTTCCATTAAGATAATTTTCAACAAGATTATCTATTGCTTCTTTGCTTATAGGTTTGTAAATAATATCATTTATATATTCTTTTGGTTTCTTTATTTTCTCTTCACTCATTTCAATCATGATAGAACTAATACTATATTCTTTAACCAATTCATCAAAACTATCATCAAAATACTCACTATCTATAAAAAACAAATCATATTTTTTTAATTTAATTTTGCTTTCAAATTCATCTTTTGTGTATGCACTTGAAATATTAAAATTGTATTCATTTAAAAGTCTTGTTATTATCTTATGATTAATTTTATTATTATCAAATATTAATATATTTTTAGCATTAGAATTATTTTGATCTATTTGTTCTTTAGTTTCACTTCTTTCTTCTACTAAATCTTCATCATTTGTAGTATTCGTTTCAATTTCATTATTGTTTTCTTCATCTAATTCATCATTTAACTCTTTTTCAATATTTTTTTCATCTTTTTGATGAATGTTATCATCTAATTCATCATTATATTTAGAATTAGTTACAGCGTTTTGAACTATAGATATATTGCATTCACATACATTTTTATCATTATTAAATACTACTTTACCATTTAATAAAGCAATATATCTTTTTGCTATTATAAGTTTAAGTTCATCATTATTGATTGAATTATCGTTGTTTTCACCTAACTTTACAAAATCATTAAATTCAATATCAAATTTCTCTTGTTTGATATCACAATTATTACTTATAATGTTAAATGTTAACTCATAATCTTTATTTACTATTTTTTTATAATCTATGTCTAAAGTGATTTTTCCTCTATTAGTTGCTTTTATAAAATAATTCACTATATTTATAAGAATTTTATGTATTTTTTTTACATCACCATTAAATTCTTTTGGTAAATTATTACTCACAGTAGTTTTATATTCTATTTTGTTTCCTATCATATCTAATATTTCATTTTCTAAATCAAACACTAAATTTTTAGTATAATAGTTTTCATTAAGAATAGTTTCTTTGTTTGTCTCTAATGCTGATATATCAAGAATTGCATGTATTAAATCCATAAGCATAGTACTTGCTTGATTAATACTTTCTGTATCTCTTTTTGCCACATCTTCAAGTAAAGGTTCTTCATTTAATAATATTTCACTAAATCCTAAGATTGTACTCATAGGTGTTCTTATTTCATGAGACATATTTAATAAAAATTCAGTTTTTGCTTTATCTGCCATTGCCGCTGCTTCTTTAGATACTTCTAACTCTTGAACTAATCTACTGTCTTGACTTTCAATTGTAAAATATAATGTAGCTATCATAAAAGCAAATATAAATGTAACAGTATTATAATCATATTCAAATACTAATTGAAGTGTGATAAATGTAACAAATGTAACAAAAGAGAAATAAATTGGTTTCTTTTGCTCCTTAGGTACACTTTTATTTTTGATAACTAATACTAGACACATTGCTATAAATAATAATATACCATCTATATAGACTACCGCAGTCGCAGGACCTCCAAAGTTATATAATCCACTTTTTGAACTACTGTAATCTAATGGTAATGTGAATGAAACAGCAGTAATTACAGAAACTAAAACTATTAATAATAATGCAGTTACTAAATTATGTTTTCTTTCTTTTTCTTTATCATCATTTTTTCCTAACAAAGTCATCAAATAAAACATTAATAAATTTATCCACAATAAGTTACCAAGTGTATATAATCTACATAAAAACTCAGTCAATTTTGGTTTTGTATCTATTATTGATAATCCATAAACATATGCAATTTCACTAAAAGTTAATGCTATTGTTAAAATAAGTAAGGCAGTAAAAATTTTATTTTGTGTATCTCCTAACCTTTTTTTATATAAATACATTAATAATATAAGAACAAGATAACACAATGCACATATAGCAAGTCCCATACTTCCAAACATTTTTAAGTCCACTAGTACCACTTCCTTTAGTATTCTATTATTCAAATATAATTTTACTATAATTATAAAGAAAACTCAATTATTTTTAACATCATGTTAATCTTTTTTAGAGATTATACCTTTATCATAGTAAAATGTATTTTATAAGGAGGTATATTTATACATAATAAACAATATGCATTAAAAATTGTTAAAGACAAAATAAGTGGTTTAAATAATTATTCTTATTCTCAAATTGGTTCTCTTACTGGATATATAAAATTACAAATTATTAACTTTTCTAAATTGTTAAATAAAAAGGATATTGATTCTATTTTAGTTCATGGCTTAACTAATAAGCTTTCTAATAATTCACTATCCAACAATGAAATTGAATTTATTAAGAACTTTAAGAATAAATATCCAATTATTGGTATAACATAATTTCAAGATATTTATCATTAAGATATTATTTGGAATTCTAATATGGCTAATATAGTAAAAGAGAACAAATGAGAATAGATAACCAGAAACAACTTGAACAAATTTTAAGAGATAGAGATGATAGATTGAAAGCAATAGCGAACAAAGTGAGTTCATAACACTCTTGCTTTTTAGATTTCAGCAATTATAATTTTCATCTAAACAAAGTTCAACTTTGTTTGTTATCTATAATTATAAATCGGTATAATTTTAACTAATGTTTAACATTATTTTTAACATCAAAAAAGCACAATTTGTGCTTAATCTATTTCTTGTAATATATCATCCATAATAGAATATAAATAAGTATTGACTTTTTTATTTGAAATACTTTCAATATATTTTTTGTATATTTTAAGTTGATTTTTATAATTATCATCATTTATATTTTTTAGTTTATAATCTATTATATTGATATAATCGTCATACTCTAATAATAAATCAATAATTCCATGATATTCTACCCCATCTATTTGAGTTATAAATTCATATTCTTTATATATTTTACAATTATTAATGTCGAAATGTCTTAAAAACGATAGTATCTGTTCATTACTAGCATTCTTAAAATCAGTATGTTCAAATAACTCATGTATTTTAGTTCCATACTCTAATAATTTAGTTTCTTCTAATGTTAATAACTTGTTAATTTTTTTAGAAGCGTGATCTTCATTTATTATTTCATTGTTAATAAATATTTCATTAACTTTTATTAATTCATTATTAATATCAACTTTTTTACTTGAAGTATGATTATAATTATAATCTTTAGTTAATTTTATTTCATTAATATTGACTATTTTATCACTTAATTTGTCTTTTATAGATTCCATTATACTAAGAAAAGAATTATATTCTAATTTTAAACTATCATTATATAAAATATCTTCATCAGATAAATTTAATACCATTATCATTTTTTCTTTTGCTCTAGTTAGTGCCACATAGAAAAGTCTAATTCTTTCAGATATGTCCTCGTAATTATATTTACTCTTATATAGTTCTTTTATGATAGTATTGCCTATTCCATTATCGTAAAAAGGTAATATAAATCCAAGTTCTTTATCAAAATTAATAAGATTGTTTATATCTTGTCTATTAAATTTATTAGAATAACCAGCAAAGTAACATATAGGAAATTCAAGTCCTTTAGATTTATGAATATTCATAAGTTTAACATTATTCGGAACACTAGCACTCATTGATATAGTAATATCACTATCACTAGTTATCATATTTTCTAAATACGTATTAAATTCAAATATATCATAACCTAATAATGATAAGTTTTCTCCAAGTGTTTTTAAATAATCAAGTCTAATGATTACCTTTTTTATGTCACCCACCAATATAGATTTTTCATAAAAATTAAATTCTTTTATTATTTCATCTATAATAGTTCTATTATTTAAAGTATCTAACTTTTCAGCAATATTTTTACATTTTTTATATATTTCACTATCTTTAAAATTGTTATTTATATAGTATTCTGCAAATACTTCATCACTATTACTAAATAAATAGCTTCTAAAAATAGAATAAAAATCGTACTTGAATTTTTCATCATATATTTTGTTATATATTCTTATAATCAAATCAATTATATTTTTAATTATAAGAACATCCTTTTCATTAGTTATTTTTTCATCATAATCAATAACTAAAGGTATAGATAAGTATTCAAATATTTTTTTGTATAAATCAAAATTAGATTTTCTATCGATTAGTATACAAAAATCTCCATAATTAACTTTTCTTAATTTAGAAGTTTTTTTATCTATAACTAAGTATCCACTATTTATTTTATTTTTTATATCATTTGCTATAATAAATGCTTCATATTCACCAAAACTATACTTTTTATCATCTCTTTTATAATTATATATCTCTAAATTAAAATTTTGATCTGGATGATTTTCAGTATACACGCTATTTCCAAATACCATTTGATGCGTTGCTTTATAATTTGCTCCACCTATATTAGTATCCATAATAATATTAAATATATTGTTAATATCGTCCAATACTTCACTTCTACTTCTAAAATTATTTAATAAATCTATTTTTTTACCACCAATATGATTAGAATAATTTAAATATTTATTTTTGAATATATCTGGATTAGCATTTCTAAAACGATATATTGATTGCTTAACATCTCCTACCATATAAACATTATTGTTGCTTATAAGATTGATAAAAGTTTCTTGTATGTCAGATGTATCTTGGTATTCATCAACCATGATTTCGTTAAAACTATTTTTCAATTCTTCTAAAGCAGATTTATTATTTTTAACAACGTTAATAGCCATCATAGCGATATCATTAAATTCATATTCATCACAAGAACTTTTATATTGATTTAATCTTTTATCCAGTTCTTTTATTATATTTATAATAGCAATACTGTAACTTTTAGTCATCTGTAAAGTTTCTTTAATATGTAAAGTACTTTTATAAATTAATGACTTTTTAATATTTTTTAACTCAGTCATTATTTTTTCTTTGATTTTTTAGAAGTTTTTTTCTTTTTACCTTTATTTGCTTTTTTCTTTTTTGTTGTTTTCTTTTTAGTATTTGTATTTTTAGTAGTCGCCTGCTTTTTAACTTCTTTATTAACTACAGGTTTAGCACTAGTTTTTTTATTCTTAACTGGAGCCTTCTTATCAATAGATTTTTTAACATTAGTATTCTTAACACTATTTTTAACCTCAAACTTTTTAGAAAGACTCTTATAGGTATCCTTAATAACACCTTTATACTTAACTACAATATAACCAACTCCAGCAACTGCTACTACCAAAAAGATATATAAAGCATAATTAACAGACTTATATTTAATAGTTATCTGATAAGTTGCTCTTGCTCCATTTTCTGCGGTAACTATAATCTTTATTACACTACCCTCAGTTAAATTATCATTACCTTTAATAATATAAGATGCACTATCATCTTCTAGAGTAGGAGTAATATCTAACTTATTAACATTCTTCTTTATTTCTAATACATAATTCTTAACTCTCTTGCTAAACTCTAAACTATACCCATCTATCTTTAAATCAGAAATATAATTATTACTAGAAGCATTTTTTATTGTCTTGGTTATAAAAATAAAATAAGTTCTTATATTTCCATTATCATCTTTGAGTCTTATTTGTACAACATTATCACCATTTAAAAGTTTAATAGTTTGCTTACCATAATTCTTAACAAACTCACCATTTCCTGCCTCTGGACTTATTTCTAAACTTGTAACACTAGAGGTAACATTTAAATAATACTCATAAACATCTGGCTTAAAATCTATAATTAAATTATTGTTTTTATTATCTTTGATTAAAATACCATTTAAACTGCCAGATTGTATTTTATCATCTTTATAAAATCTTATTAATACAACCTTCTGATTTCCATTTTCTGATAAAACAGTTATTGGCACAATAAGTTCATTACTATCTTTTGAAAAAGTATAATCCCCAGCCCCAGTTATAGTTGCAAACTCATTTTCTAAAGTTACTTCAATGTTAATTTTTTCATCTGAAGACTGCAGACTATAAAGTTTCTCTGTATTAGTAAATCCTTCAAGAACCTTTCCATTAATTTTTATCTCCTTAATATTATTATTCGTAGAAATTATTTTGACCTCGCTATTTACATCGTCATATGTCAATTCCGTATTATTACTAGAATTCTTAGATTTTATATTGATTAATTTAATAGAATGAATTCCATCTGTTTTTGCCTTAAATAACAAAATACCATACTCTTGCAAACCACTTTCCTGTGTATCACTTTTTGTCTTAGCACTTATTGTTTGCTTATCATTAGTTATCTGCCAAACTTTTTCGTAATTACTTCTAACATCAACAAGTTCAATTCCATCATCAAATTCATAATTAAAATCGATTTCATCATAAGATGCATCTTGATTGATTGAAACTCTGCAAATAAACTGATCATCTATATAATAATTACCTTTATCACATTCTAACACAAATTCATCTTTTGCAAAAACCATAATTGGAAATAATAAAAATGATATTAAAAAAAAGAATTTCTTTGACATAATCTCACCTAAGAAAATTATATCATAAAATTCTTATTTATATTCAAAAATATATTTAGTTTTTTTATCAATTCCGTATAAAACTAACTCTTCATTTGCTAATACAAATATATCTTGTGAAACTTTTGCTTCATTTATCTTTCCATTACCATCTAAAGAATAAAAATATTTATTTGCTCTAAGTTTTAAATAAGTATTATCCACATTCATTACTTCAAAATCTGTCTTACACGAATCACTTTTATCAAAAGATAGTTCATACCCAGTTAAAACATTATAA
>ENA-ORSL01002127-ORSL01002127.1-human-gut-metagenome-genome-assembly--contig:-NODE-2127-length-14947-cov-4.046535_pt1 | contig 14947 bp, 14 predicted proteins | sample MGYA00242190_ERZ509157 | MGnify/ENA primary metagenome ERZ509157 (study PRJEB26280, sample SAMEA2338664) | human gut metagenome | biome: human gut; feature: human-associated habitat; material: faeces...
CATATAAATTTGATCATAATATTTGCCATTTACAAATATCACTTTTCTTCTTCTTCCAAATTCTTTGAAGCCCGCTTTTTCATAACATCTTTTAGCCCTGTTATTGCACTCAATAAGAGTCAAGCCAACATTATTCAAATTCAAATAATTAAAAGCAAAATCAAGTAATAGCTTAATTGCCTCTGTTCCATATCCTTTACTTCTATCATCATTTTCCCCTATTAATATTCCAAGATTTGCTTTTCTGTCAATATAGTTAATTCCAATAAGGCTAACATTTCCTAACAGTCTATCTCCATCAATCGCAACAATATCAAAAAGCATATCTTTATTCGAAGAATACTTAAGTTTGTCTTCTAGCCATTCTCTTTCTTTTTCAAGAGAATATACATTTGAACTAACTCCAGTATAATCTGTTATATTAAAGTCATTCATCCATTTTGTATATGCCTCAACATCTTCAAATGTTGCTGGTGATAAATATACATTTTCACCCAATATTTTCTTATAATAACTCAATTACTACACCCCCAAAATATTTTTTTCATTTTCCTTGCTTTAATTTGTTTTTAACTATACTATCATATCTTTTAATTTTATTAAATAGTTTGTGGTTGATAAGAAAGATGAAAATCTCTCGCATAAAAAAAATAAGACGGCAGAACGCCGTCTTATTCATCTCCAAACTTCCATGCAAGTACACAAACAATAGTAACTATAGCTGCTGTAATCAAAATCCAGTTTGGCACAAATCCATTCAAAGTTGCAACAAGAATTATTAGCCAGAATACTCTCTTTATGAACCACCATATTCTTCCGGGATTTTTTCCCCGTATCATTAGCACAATAGCAATAACACATATAATTCCAATGATTGCTGTTACTGGTATTTGATTAATAAGTTGACCAATTCTACTCAAAAAGTCATTCATTATCTTTCCTCCTTATGCTGTAAGAGCCGCAAATGTACCAATAGCAACAATGATAACTGCAACAAGTTGTATAGTTGTTGGAACTACTTCTGCCATAATGGAAAGCACGAACATTAGCACAAGGAAACCGACATATGTCTTAATCATTCCTGTTATCTTATGTCCTCTAACAAGTTGAATTAGAATTAAGACAATAAATGCAACCAGCGTTACTTCATTCAGCAAGATTAACCGAAGAAAATCAGAAATTGCTTGACAGATATTCATTGTATCTGCCTCCTTTTCTTTTTTATGTCAATTTAATTTTATAATATTTTAAAAATTATGTCAACACTTATATCATTCTTCACCTAATGTTATTCTATAAATGTATATTCTCAAATATGTAAAAACCCTTACAAGTTTTATACATGTAAGGGTTCATCATTATTGGTTGCGAGGGCTGGACTCGAACCAGCGACCTCCGGGTTATGAGCCCGACGAGCTGCCAACTGCTCTACCTCGCGATATTTACTTATTACAGTATATGCAGTTTTCTATATTTTGTCAAGTATTTTAGTTAAATTTGTTAACAAAAAACTTTTATAATTTGTAATAACAAGAAAGATAAAATTCTTTTGACTCCCGAGAGTTTTCGAATGAAAGGAAGAAAATTTCTTGCATAAAAAAAGTGGCTATATAAGCCACTTTTTTTTGCTTTTATACAGGAATATAGTCAAATACTACTCTCGTATTATTATACTTAAAGACCTGATATCCTTTATTTCTGTTTTCTTCCCTGAACTCTGCGAAATGTTCAAGAGCACCTTGCACTTCTTTAAGCGTCTTATACCGAGGCTTTTTAAGCCACTCGGCTTGTTTGATGTGAAATTCATCCGGACTAAGCTTAGTAATCGCTTCGACATGTACTTCAATGTCATACTCATCAAAGTCTCGCGTAAGTTCCATTTCAATCACGATCTTTTTGATACCATTTTCCCGACACGCTTGGACGAAATCGTAAAGATCTTCGGAACAAAGTTCCTTGGAGGTTACTTTTACAATCACACTCATGTCGCCTTCACTATACTTATTCAAGAGACCACAAACATCCTGAGAGAGACGGTTTTTTGGGGTCACAGCCATAGTTAACTTCATGATGTCTTTCCTCCCTTTCCTTTTTTACCAGCCTTTTAATTGTAGAGCTGAATCTTAATTCATCTGTACCATGGGTATAGAATATCACATAATTACTTAAACGTCAATATTTATCGCCGAACTACAAATTCTAACTTGTTTTATTCTATTAATTTCAAAATCTCTTTTTTTGTAAAATTATATTTTGTATTACAAAAATGGCATACCGTTTCAACATTTTCATCCTTTGCTAATTCCTCTATTTCTTTTTTGCCTAGACTAATTATTGCTTTTTCCATTCTTTCCTTTGAGCAATCACACTTCCACTGTACCTTTATATCTTCTACTAAGAATGTATTTAAATCATCTGAAACATAAGTTGCTATTTCATCCAAACTCATTCCACTTTCTAGCATTTCAGTAATTGATTTACTTTCTTTGACTCTTTTTTCTATTAGAACAAGTATTTCTTCTGGAGTATCTGGTAACGCTTGAATTATATAGCCACCAGCTCTCTTTACTGTTCCATCTTTATTTACAAGCACCCCCAAAGAAACTACAGTTGGTATCTGCTCAGAAGTGGCAAAATAATACGCGAAATCCTCAGCTATTTCTCCCGTTTGAAGTGGTACTGTACCTACATATGGTTCTCCAATACCTATATTTCTAATTATTCTTAATTCTCCTTTTCCCACAATAGCACTTACATTTAGCTTACCATTTGGTTTTACCTCAGCTTCTGCCATTGGATTGCTTACATAACCTTTCACATCCCCATTTGATTTTGCACTTACTAAAATAGAGCCTAAAGGACCGTCTCCAATTATTTGAAGTGTTAGTCTATCTGTTTCATTTTTCATCATGGTACCCATCAATGTTCCCATAGTCAACACTCTTCCAAGTGCAGCTGTTGGCGTTGGATTTAACCCATGAACCTTTCTTGCCTCTTCTACTATGTCTGTTGTATCTGCACATGATATTTTTACCATATCAACATGTGCCAAAAATTTTTTTAATGTTCCCATAGAGTTTTCCCTCCGTTCTAATTTTAAAATTCATTTTAATATTTTATAAGTTAACTAAAAAGAGAAAAATTCGCGCAAAGAATTATTTCTATTTATAATACACTTTCTAACCGTATATGCTCTGTTTGCAAAAAAGTCACATAAATATTAAACCTCGCATCATCTGCGAGGTTTTAATCCGGGTTTATATATAATTACACTGTTGCAATTGTTGTAACATTAGCAGCTTGAGGACCTGCTTTTCCATCAACTATATCGAATTGAACTTCTGCGCCTTCGTCTAATGTTTTGTAACCGTCCATTGAAATAGCTGAGTAGTGAACAAATACATCAGTACCACTTTCTCTTTCAATAAATCCAAATCCTTTCTCAGCGTTAAACCACTTAACTTTTCCTCTTTCCATCTTTTATTTCCTCCACTTCTTTAGTACTATAAATTGCCACTTGCAATTTAGCTTAGTTTATCATAGTCAAATATCATTGTCAAATTTTATTTTATCATTTCTTTTATTACTTCAACAGCTTTATCTAACTGTTCATCATTTTCTGTTTCTGGATCGTCTTCCACAACGTAATCTGGCTCTACACCAATCTTATTTATTTTATTTCCTTTTGGTGAAAAATATTCACATATTGTAACCTTTACATACGTTCCATCTCTTAGTGATTTGAATTCTTGTACAAGTCCTTTTCCATAAGATGTTGTTCCAACAACTTTTCCGTTATCAGCATCTTTTATTGCTGCAGCAGTTATCTCAGAAGCACTTGCCGAATTTTCATTCACAATTACAACTATAGGCATATTAATACATTTTGAATCAGAATATATATATTCCTTATTTCCTTTTTTGTCTACAGTATATGTTATTACTCCTGTTGGAAGTAGTTCATCAGCTATTTCACTTGCTGCTGTCAACAATCCACCTGGATTATCTCTTAAATCTATGATAAGTCCTTTTATTTTATTTTTCTTAATCATTTCTTTTAAAGCTGTTTTAAACTGATCTGCGACTTTTTCATCAAACGATTCAAACGCAACATATCCAATATCATTATCTAAAACCTTATAAGTAAAAGGATATAAATCAATTTTTCTTCTTTCTAGTTCCTTCTCAAACTTTTCAACTTTTCCATTATCGTCTATTCTCGCGAATTTAACCTTAACTTTTGTTCCACTCTTACCTTTTAATCTTGAAGCTACTTCTTCTAAAGATGCGGATGTAACATCTTCACCATCAACTTCTGTTATATAGTCTCCCGTTTTTATTCCTTCCTCGGCTGCGGGTGAATTTTTTATAGGTAGAAGAACAACTGGCATATTCTTTGTTGTATCAATTGTTAAATACATTCCTACACCATCATATTCGCCTTCTGTTTCTGTTAAAAATTCTTCTGTTTGTTCTACGTTAAAGTAACTTGTATATGGTTCTTTTAGTGCGCTAAGCATTCCCTTTATAGCGCCGTCTTCAAGCTTTTCAATATCATAATCAAATAAGTAATCTTCTTCTAATATTTTTAGTACTCTCGATAATTTTCTAAAGTTATCTCCAGAAGTCGAATAATAATCAATGTTATTTGCATTTTTTAAACTAATTTTTGTGTAATGATATGACATTACAATATAAACAACTAGACCTGCAATAATCATCCAAATGATTGTATCAAATGAAAAGCTTTTTTTCATCTTATTATTTTCTTCCATATTCTCCTCCTTTATTGCCACCGCACAATAGCAAACTTGTAATTACCGTAGTAAAAGGTATTGTGGCTACAAGTCCAAAACTTCCAGCAATAGCTCTTAAAACTTCTTCTATCATCATTTCTTGATTTATAACCTCATAAAAAGCAAGATTTGCTCCCATGAATATCATTATAGTTATTATTGCACCACCCGTATACGCTAATATTAATGTATTTGTCATAGTTCCCATCATGTCTTTACCAATATTCATTCCAGCTTTTATCATTTTACCAACCGTGATATCTGGTACTTCACATTTTAATTCGTACAAAGCTGAAGCTATTGACATACTAACATCCATACATGCTCCAAGTGCTCCTATAATTATTCCAGAGAATAATATACCTTTAAAATCTATTGTTGATGTATCCATTACTCCAATAAGAAGTCTTGCGTCTTCGCACACACCAGAAAGTTGCATTAAGTTTCCAAAAATCACTGCAAAAATTCCTGCTATTATAAAACCACCAGACGTACCTATAATTGCTGCTAGTGCCTTTTTATTAAACCCTGCTATTATTACCAAACTTATGATTGTGATTAATATCGAAACAAAAATAGTAATTAGTAGAGGATTTGTTCCCGCCATTATCTTTGGAATTACAATAATAAAAATAGCTAACACTGTTATTATTAAGCTAACAAGTGCCTTTATTCCTTTAACGCCACCTATTATAACTATTGCTCCTGCATACAATAATACAATAGCGAGTAAATAGCCATTGTTATTCTTATATGATATTTCAGTGCTTGTTATTTTTCCATTCTCAAAAGTTGTATATACATAAACCTTATCACCTTTTTTTAGAGGTTGATTAGTAATTGTAACATCACTATAATACGATATTGAATATTTTATAACTTTAGTCGTTGTATAACCTTGATCTTTAATAAACACCTTTACATCTTGATATTTAAAAGTATCATAACCAACAGATTCCTCGTAGACTTCACCAGCCTCTACTACTTGACCTCTTAAAGTCTTAAATGTATATTCAGGTAAATCGTAATCACCACTTGCAAAACATACACTCGAAATACATAAAAGTATCATAAATAGGCATAAGATTTTTTTCACATTATCACTCTCCAAAATTTATCATAATACCTATTTATTGTACTACTATGTATAATTAAAATCAATTTATGCATAAAAGTTTTCACACAAAATACACTTGTTTATTTTATTATTTTTTATAAAATAAACCATCAACATTTTTTTCAATAAAGCCTTGCATTTCCAGTAGCATAAGTTTATATTGAACATCACTTATTTTCATGTTTGTCTTCATGCATATTTCATTCACACTCATACCTTTATCATTAAACTCACAATATACATTTAATAACTCATTTGGTACTGCGACGCTTTCAGAATATATTTTTATTTCATCATTTTTGGGTAATAATTTTGAAAACTCCTGAAAGTTTTGAGCACTCACATAACCATTTTTTATTAACAAATTGCTTCCTTTATAATTTATATCATCTATTGCTCCAGGCACAACAACAACAGGTCTTGAAAGCTTTCTTGCATACTCAACAGTAATAAGTGACCCACTTTTTTCTTTCGCTTCTACAACCAAAATAATATTTGCAAGAGCTGCAATGATTCTATTTCTTAGACTAAAATAATATTTTTTTGGAGATTCCTCTGGGGAATGTTCAGAAATTATTGCTCCTCCATTTTCTATAATTAAGTCTATCAATTCTCTATTCCTCTTTGGGTATATGTTTTCTAATCCACTTCCTATTACAGCAATCGTTTTAGAAGAATTCTTTACACACTCTCTATGTGCGACAGAATCAATACCTCTGGCAAAGCCACTCACTATAACAATACTTGATTTAGCAATTCCTTCCGAAATGTTTCTTGCAATTTTCATACTCTCAAATCCGCACTCCCTAGCACCAATTACAGCAATCATATAATCATTTAAGATTTTTTCATTACCAATGACATATATTCTATCAGGGCAATCTTTTAATTGTTTTAGTTTCTGAGGAAACTTATCACTATCTTTTTCTATTATTTTTATTTCATGTTTTTTTCCCATCATAATATCTTTCACACTCACAATGGACAATCTTCTATAGCTCGTTTAATATGAATTATTCTAAAATCTTTTTCCGTATAAAAATACACCTCAACAACATCAAGAGTTATATCTTTTCTATCCACATTATTTTTTAATATATAATATTCACTTGTTTTATACATATGTTTTTTCTTGATATAATTCACAGCTTCGGCTGGAGTGCCATAAGTAATCTTCTTTCTTGTTTTTACCTCTATAAAGCTTAATAGTCCTTTTTTCTTTGCTATTAAATCTATCTCACCAAATTTGCATCTAAAATTTTTTTCTAATATTTTATAACCATTTCTTTTTAAATATGTAGCCACAATTTCTTCGCCACTTTTTCCCAACTCCTGTATTTTACTCATCTAGTTATCCCACCACTTTCTATCTAATGATCTGTACTGTATCGCCTCAGCAACATGCTCTGTCTTTATTTTTTCACATTCTTCCAAATCAGCAATTGTTCTTGCAACTTTTAGTATTCGTGTATAAGTTCTAGCCGTAAAGCCAAATTTATCAAACGCCATTTGCAATATTCGCTTTGAATCACTATCCAACTTGCAAAACTTGTTTATCATTGCAGGAGTCAAATCCGAATTTGAAAATATCTTATAATCTTTATACCTCTCTGCTTGTATCTTTTTTGCTTTATTAACTCTTTCTCTAATCATTGCTGAAGTTTCATTTTTTTTATTATTATCAATTAACTTTTCATACTCAACGCTACTTACCTCTATATGAAGATCTATTCTATCTAAAATCGGTCCACTAATCTTTTTCATATACTTTGAAATTTCATTAGGTGAACATGTGCATTTCTTTTTGATATCTGTAGCATATCCGCATGGACACGGATTCATACTTGCAACAAATATAAAATTACATGGATACGTTAATGTGCAGTTCATTCGTGAAATAGTAACCTCTTTATCCTCCAAAGGACCTCTCATAACTTCCAAAGCTCTTCTATCAAACTCAGGTAATTCATCTAAAAATAAAACCCCATAATGTGCTAAGCTCATCTCACCTGGTTTAGGTATCCTGCCACCACCAGTTAGCGCAATGCCAGAAGTAGTGTGATGCGGTGATCTAAAAGGTCTTGTTGTTATTAAAGGTTTATCACCTGGTAATGTTCCCGCTATACTATGTATTTTCGTGACTTCCAATGCTTCCTCAAAAGTCAAATCTGGTAATATTGTAGTAAGTCTTTTAGACAACATTGTTTTTCCAGAACCTGGACTACCTATCAATAAGCAATTATGTGCACCCGCAGCAACAATTTCCAAAGCTCTTTTAACGTTTTCCTGTCCCATGACATCTGAAAAATCAATATTGTCATAAGGCACATTTGAAAATAAATTATCTGTATCTACTATAAAATTTTCAATAACGTTTGTACCGTTTAAATGTTCTACAACCTCTGTTAACTTAGCTGCAGGATATACTTCTAGTCCTTTTACAACACCAGCTTCAAATCTATTTTCAAAAGGAACTATTACTTTCTTTATACCAAGTTTATAAGCTTCTATGCACATTGGAAGAACTCCATTAACTCTATTCAAATTTCCATCTAGCGAAAGCTCACCAATAAAAACATATTCACTAATTTTTTCAAAGTTTATTATACCAGCATTTTCCAACATACCTACTGCTATTGGCAGGTCGAAAGAAGAACCTTCTTTTTTAGTGTAAGCAGGAGCTAGATTAATTACAATTTTTTTGCTTTTAAAATCATATCCAGAATTTTTAATTGCGGTTCTTACTCTTTCTTTAGATTCCCTTACACTCACATCTGGTAGCCCAACAATTTCCCAAGAAGGCATACCTAGGTTTATATCCACCTCAACTTTAACAAGATATCCATTTAAGCCATTTAGAGACATGCTGTATGTAGTTGATAACATTACTCCACTTTCCTTTCTAAATTTAATATTTAATTTCAAATTTTTAATTTTACATTTTCAAAAACTATTGCTAATGTTATAATATTCATGTGTACAAAGGAGGACTATTATGAAAAATAATAAAGGTATTTCACTTATGTCGTTAGTTATTACGATAATCTTAATCTTGATAATCGCCAGCATGTCAATTTATTACGGAGTATCAAAAAACATAGATACAGCTACTGATACGATATCTTACAGCGAAATTCTAGATGTTAGTGAAGCTGTTTCACAACGTGCCCTAATGAACAGATTAAACGCTTCATTATATCCACTCATCGGAACACCTTTGAGTGATTCAAATCCTATAAAAATACAAAATACAAGTTATGGGGATAATTGGTACAGATTAGAAGATGAAAATTTTTCAGATTTAAGCTTAGAGAGTGTAAAAAATGTTTATATAGTAAACTACGAAACAAACGAAGTTGTTTCTACATCACCAATTGTTTATAATGGAAAAACTTATTATGACTCAGAAGAAGTACGAAACGCAATTACTGGAAACACCACTTCACAGTTGTCAAACACTTATGATGCGGTAAAAGGTGTCAACAAACCTATTCTTGTTTCAGGAATGATTCCAGTAAAAAATCTAAATGGTTCGTGGGTAATAACAAATTCCGAAGATTCAGAATGGTACGATTATTCTTCACAAAACAAAATCTGGGCAAACGTCATGCTTATGGATGATATAACGATTTCGGGATATACAAATTCTGAGATTCGTTCAGTATCACTTTCGGAATTAGAAGGAAAAGTTGTTACTAACAACGGAAGTATGCTTGTTTGGATTCCAAGGTATTCTACAAATTCTGCAGGTGAAATTATATATAGCAATATTTTGAATGACTATACAAAAAACGGATTTTCTGTTCCAGACAGCTTTAAGAATAATACAGGAATATGGATGAGTAAATATGATGTAGAATATAAATAAATATTTGAATTTACCACTTAGAGCTACTTACAAGTAGCTCTTTTTATGCAATTGAAAAGTAATAGATTAAACCTTTTATTTGTTACCTGTCTTTTTATTGTATAAAAACTTTAATTTATACATGAGATTTTCTTCTAGATGAAAATTCTCGAAAATCGAAAGAATGAGAATCTTTGATTTTCATTCTTTCTTATATCAGGAAGGTTTTAATCAAACTCCAAATATTTAAGCTTTTCATATTAAAAACCTTCCTGATACATTTTAGAACAAAATATCTTTTCACTAAAATAACTTTTGCTTATTTTTCATTATTCTTCTGTTTCAGCAATTTCATCCTCTGATGTCACTTTTGCGATACTAACAACTTTTCCTCCGTCATTCGTTCTCATTAAAGTAACACCTTGTGTTGAACGTCCTAGCACACTGATGTTTTCTACTTCAAGCCTAATAATGATTCCATTATCCGTAATTAACATTATCTCATCATCATCATTAACAACTTTTATTCCAACAACCTTTCCAGTTTTTGGAGTTGTTTTATATGTTATTACACCTTTTCCAGCTCTAGTTTGAACTCTATATTCTGTAAGCTCTGTTCTCTTACCAAAGCCATGCTCTGTTATTGCAAGTAAATATCCTTTATCACTATATATTGGTTCCATTCCAACAACATAGTCATCATTGTCAAGTCTAATACCAATAACACCTTGTGCAATTCTACCTGCTGATTTAACATCTGTTTCTGAGAATGTTATACTCATACCTTCATGGGTAACCATTACAATGTTTCTTTCTCCATCTGTAAGTCTTACATCAATTAATTCATCATCATCTTTTAATGATATTGCTTGAAGTCCTACTTTTCTTGAACTATTGTATTCCATTAGATTTGTTTTCTTTATAATACCATTTTTTGTAGCCATCAATAGGTATTGTCCTTCTGCAAAAGCATGAATTGGTATAACTGCTGTAATCTTCTCATCACCATCAAGTTGAAGTAAATTTACTATCGCTGTACCTTTTGCAGTTCTACCTGCTTCTGGTACTTCATAGCCTTTAAGTCTATACACTTTACCCTTATTAGTAAAGAACATTATCATATCATGAGTAGATGTCACAAATAACTGTTCAACAAAATCTTCTTCTCTTGTTTGAATTCCAGTTATGCCTCTTCCACCTCTTCTTTGAGTTTTATATGTGCTTATAGGTACTCTCTTTATGTATCCAAAGTGCGTAAGAGCTACAACTGTTGTTTCCTCTTTTATTAAATCTTCCGTTTCAAATTCGCCTTCTGCTGCAATAATTTGTGTTCTTCTTTCATCACCATATTTAGCTTTAATCTCTAACAACTCATCTCTAACAATATCACAAACCAACTTTTCGCTTGCTAGTATCGCTCTAAATCTTTCAATTTGTTTCATCAATTGATCATATTCTTCCTCAATCTTTTCTCTTTGCAAGCCTGATAAAGTTCTTAATTTCATTTCCAAAATAGCATTTGCTTGTATTTCAGTAAGATTAAATCTTTTCATAAGTCTTTCTTGTGCATCATCATAAGCAGCACGAATTATTGCAATAACTTCATCGATGTAATCAAGAGCTATTTTCAATCCTTCTAAAATATGAGCTCTCGCCAAAGCCTTATCCAAATCAAACTTCGTTCTTCTAACGATTACATTTTTTCTGTGGTCAATATAACATTCTAACATTTGTCTTAATGTTAATATCTTAGGTTTATTATCAACAAGTGCTAGCATAATAGCACCAAATGTATCTTGCATTTGTGTATTTTTATACAATTGATTTAATACAACATTTGCATTTGCGTCTCTTTTTAACTCTATTACAATTCTCATACCTTCACGGTCTGATTCATCTCTTAAGTCAGATATACCATCTATTCTCTTATCTTTAACAAGATCGGCAATATTTTCAATTAGTCTAGCTTTATTTACTTGATATGGCAATTCTGTTACAACTATTCTATATCTTCCATTTCCGTGCTCTTCTATCTCTGCTTTCGCACGCACAGTAATCTTACCTCTACCAGTCTTATAGCAGTCTCTAATGCCCTCTCTACCTAGTATTAATCCTCCTGTTGGAAAATCAGGTCCTTTTATTTCTGCCATTAAGTCTTCATCTGTTACATTATCTTCTTCTATAAGTTTTATTATTGCATTAATTACCTCTGTTAGATTGTGTGGTGGTATATTTGTTGCCATACCTACCGCAATACCTGATGAGCCATTTACTAGAAGGTTTGGTATCTTTGCGGGTAATACTGTAGGTTCCATCAATTTTTCATCATAGTTTGGCATGAAGTCTACAGTATTCTTATCTATATCCGCAAGCATTTCAACAGCAAGTTTTGGCATCTTTGCTTCAGTGTACCTCATTGCAGCAGGGCTATCTCCATCAACACTACCAAAGTTACCATGACCATTTACCATTCTATATCTCAAAGAGAAATCCTGTGCCATTCTTACTAAAGCATCATATATAGAAGCATCACCATGTGGATGATATTTACCCATAACTTCACCAACAATATATGCAGATTTTCTGAATGGCTTTTCTGGTGTTAGTCCAAGTCCATCCATTGCATATAAAATTCTTCTATGAACTGGTTTTAGACCATCTCTAACATCTGGAAGTGCTCTAGATACAATTACACTCATGGCATAGTCAATATATGATTTTTTCATTTCTTTTTCTATGTCAACTTTAATTACTTTTTTTGCATTTTCTTCCATTTCTTTATCCCAACTTTCGTAAAATTTGTACTGTTCAAAACTCGTTCAAACACATCTAAATTATACTAAATCAGACTTTTTATTGCAAGTGAATTTTGGCTTTTTTCCTCTATTTTCTGCCTATTCTTTACCCCAAGAAAATACTTCATCAATAGCTTTGTTTTTAGTATTTTTAATCACTTTTTTTGTATCATTTGGAATTTTCTTGATTGTATATAATATTGAATCAGTTCCTTTTTTTATAAAAGTCTTGTAATCCTTCTTTCCTATTGATTTGAGTGCATCTTTTCCATCATTGTATACTGAAAAATTCCACTTAAATTTTTCCTTTAGAAATTTTCTAACCATAGAATCGATAAATTCTTCACCTACTCTATAAAGCGATTTCAACACCATTTTTATTTTTGAATTATTTTTTGTGTCTACAATTTCATTTGAATTACTTTTTTGAGATAATATTATCTTATTTTCTTCTTTTATATCCCCTTCATCCTTTATGCGTTTAATATTAATTTGATTATTGTCTTGTAAGGATATTTTTAATATTGTACTAGTATCTTCCAAAGTTTCATTTAATTGATTATTTATTTTATTGTTTTCCAATTCTTTATCATTCGTTAATTCTCTATTAGAATCTAAATCTATATTAATATTTGCAACCTCCTTAATAGTCTAATTTCTTTACCTTTGATGATAATAACATAAGTAATAGCATACTTATGAAGTTCCAATATAAAATTAATGTACCGAAAAGGCTTTTCTGCATAATTAAATAATTTTCGTAATTATTATTTATATAAACTAAATACACATAGATATCCAAAAAGATTAATATAAAAAGAGATAACCTTGCACCTTTAGTTTCTTGTTTTCGTTTATTCTTTTCTTCTTGCACTTCTGATATTATTTCATAATTCTTATCAATCAATTCTGTAAAGCTTCCACCGTACAAATAACAATACTGTACATTTGAAAAAAACTCTTTAAATTTATTTGCTGAAACCTTTTCTTTTATATGCTCAATGGCTTTTTCAAATCTCACACCACTATTTATTTCAATGTTAAATTTATTTATGTATGATTGCAAAGGTTCAATGGTTTCCACTTGCTTAAATGCACCTATTATATCATTATTTATTTTAGTGTAATTTTTTAATTGCAATAGAAAATTTAAAAATACTTTCTCTAATTTTTCATTTTTATTAGAACCAATTAATTTTATAATTCCAATAGGTAAAAACAAAAATGGAATTGATATTATTATCGAAAGCATTGCAATACCAAAAAATCTAAAAAATATACTACATGCGACCCCAAAGCCCACAACACCATATAATATTAGTGTTACAGAATTAATCAAAACTCCTCTTTGTATTCCAGCTTTTTCAATAATTAAATTTATTCTATATATCAAGTTCAATCTTTCTTTTAAATCTACCTTTTGATTTTTTTCTATCCTCTTAATATACTCGTCGTAGTATTTTTCGCTTTTATCTGTTATGTAGTGATTTACTTTTGATAATATTTTTTGATTCATTAAATGCTTAACAAGTTCATATGAAAAAAAACCAATACTTATTAACAATACTATGTTTTCCATACTTTTCTCCTTTAACAACTTAATTCAATTTTTTCTTTTATTCTTCCCATAGGTTCATTTAATGTAACAAATTTTCCTAAAGATTTTCCCGCCTCATATTTTTCTGTTTCAAATTTAAAAAGTGTATTATACTCAACATCATCAGTTTCTTTGTTATACATTACTTCAGAAATCTCATGTATTTTAAAGTTTTTCATAAATATTACTAAATCAACAGACATAGACAAAAGTTTCCTTAAATATTTATCTGTATAACTTTGTGCTTTTGAATCTCGCTTCATAAGTGTTACAAGTCTGTCTATTGTATTCAAACTACTATCTGAATGCACAGTAGCATATCCTCTATGTCCTGTTGAAACAGCATCAAAAAACACCATTGCTTCTTCGCCCTTTAATTCTCCAATAACCACCACATCATTTGACATTACTAGCGAATGTGCCGTAAGTTGTGCAAGAGTTATATTTTTATTATCATTCCTATTTTTTAAAATTTCCCTTTGTATTATATTGGGATGTGAGCTATACAATTCAGCTGTTTCTTCATTTGAAGTTATAGACAAATCTTCTGGAATCTTATTTATCAGATTTCTCATTAGTGTTGTTTTTCCACTTCCACCTTTTCCACTTATTATTATATTTCCACCTGCTTTAATAGCATTTATTAAGAATTTATAAATTTCGAGGTTAAACATTTCTATATCAGTTGTAAAAAGTTCTTCCATAGTTTTTATATTTTCTGGTCTATGTATTCTTATAACCAAATTGGGTGATGAAATATTAACAGGCTCAATTCCAGCTTCTATTCTGAGATTA
>ENA-ORSL01002131-ORSL01002131.1-human-gut-metagenome-genome-assembly--contig:-NODE-2131-length-14915-cov-2.623890_pt1 | contig 14915 bp, 9 predicted proteins | sample MGYA00242190_ERZ509157 | MGnify/ENA primary metagenome ERZ509157 (study PRJEB26280, sample SAMEA2338664) | human gut metagenome | biome: human gut; feature: human-associated habitat; material: faeces...
GCGCCGGCCGGTGCGGCGGCAGCCTCGCGTCTCTTTTGCAGGTCGGCCAGGAAGTCCTGTTTGGCCTTGCCGCTCTTGTAAGCCTCATACTGCGACGGGTGCATGGCATACTCGAAGAGTTCCTCGTCGTCTTGTCCCGTGTCCCAGCCTTTTTCGGCCATCATCTGGCGGTATTTGTCCAGTTCGTCCGGATAGTTGGCTTGCGGGTCGGTGTCGGAGAACTTCCGTCCTTGCGCTTCGGCCAGTGCCTTCAGTTCCGGTGCCACTTCGCCCGGCAGGCGTCCGGCCTTGCCCAAAATCATGTCCCAGATGTCGTCGGCAATCATGCTCCAGCGTTCTTTGCCTTTCTCCATTTGGATGACGTTCATCAAGGCCAGGTTTTTCACATATTGGCTGAACGGAGTCACGAGGCAGGGGTATCCCACCTTGGGCCAGATGTAGGCCACTTCGTCGAACAGCTTGACGAGCAATTCGTCCTGCGTCAGTTCGGCTTGCCCGTGTTTGGCCTTCCATTTGTTGAGCGACTCCAGGTTGGTCTCCAGGTCGGCCATGAGCGAACCCATCATGCCGCCCGGCAGTCCCGGGGCGATAAGCAGGGAGTTGTTGATGCGGTTGAGCGGATTGCAGTAGAGTCCGAGGAAGTCGTCCATCATTTCCTGTATCTGCGAGCGTACCTCCATGTAGGCCGCCATATTGATTTCTTTCACCTTGAAGCCTGCGTCTTTCAGCATGGCCTGCACGGCCAGGATGTCGGCGTGTCCCGTACCCCATGCCAACGGGGCTACGGCCGTATCCACGTAGTCGCATCCGTTCTTGCATACTTCGAGGATGGAAGCCATGTTGAAACCCGGTCCCGCATGGGAATGGTATTGCACAATGATGTCTTTCTTGTAAGCCTTGATGCCCGCACAGATTTTACCGAGGGTTTCGGGGCGGCCGATGCCCGCCATGTCCTTCAGGCAGATTTCGTCGCATCCCAAATCGATAAGCTGCCGGGCCATGTCCACGTAGTAGTCCACCGTGTGGATGGGCGAGTGGGTGATACAAAGGCTGCACTGCGAAATCATGCCGGCTTCCTTGGCGTAGCGGATGCTGGGTGCGATGTTGCGGATGTCATTCAGCCCGCAAAACGTACGGGTGATGTCCGTGCCCTGCGCTTTCTTGACTTTATAAAACAGGCGGCGCACGTCGGCTGGTACGGGACTCATGCGCAGGCCGTTCAGTGCACGGTCGAGCATGTGAGTCTGGATGCCTGCTTCGTGGAACGGTTTCGTCCATTGGCGCACGGCGTTGTTCGGGTTTTCCCCGAAAAGGAGGTTTACCTGTTCAAAACCGCCCCCGTTGGTTTCCACACGGTCGAAACATCCCATTCTGATAATGGCGGGAGCCACTTTCACCAACTGGTCCACGCGCGGCACGTATTTTCCGGCGCTTTGCCACATGTCGCGGAACACCAGGCTGAATTTTACTTCTCTTTTTTCCATTGTATGTTTTTTCTTTTAAAATTCGATGACTGTTTGTGCTTATAAGCGTTCTACCTTGCTCACGCTTCCCTTGCCTCCGGTGATTTGGCTGACAGCCTCCCGGATGACGGCCAGTGTTTGGGCGTCGATAGCCGTGGCCGTACCGGGTGCGGGCTTCCGTTTCGAAGCCACCGTTTCTTCGGGGGCTACTTTGTTGACTATCTGAATCAGCCATTTGCCCAACTGGATGACAATCATAAGGATGATGAACACCGTAACCATGCCCACCACCATGAGTTGTAATGCTAAACCTATGTTTTCCATTGTTTTGGTGATAATTTATTATGTGATTTTGTTCTTTTGTGTCTGTTTCATGTTATTGCCTGCTAAATTACGAAAATTTCTTGTGGGACGGAAGAATAAGTGTAGAAAAATATTCTTAAAAAATGCAATCTCGGTATTCGGTTTGTATGGAGGTTTTTCAGGAGTTTCCGATAACTTTGTTTGAGACAAATGACACGAAAATGTGGGTTTCTGGGACAAAAAGAAAGATAAAGACCGATTTCGGGAAGAAAGAAATCAGCGTAAAAAACACCTTTCAGACAATTTTCACTTTATTTTCTATATGTTTTTTTGCATTTTGGGCCGTATTTTAATCTTTGTTAAAGATATTGAGGCGTCAAGCACAGCCAAATAATTTTTCGTTGAGCTGAAAAAACATTTTTTTTCTCCGCAGGATGTGGAAAAAACGTCTGTCCGATGGCGTGCCGACGGGTAGAAACCGGTGTGGGGAAGTGCGTAAATCGCCCTCTTTTTCTCTATTTGGAGGTCGGAAGTTGTCGAAATCAGGATGGCACAATGAAAGGTGAATCTTCTTTGGGGCTTACGTGCTTCTTGCCTGTTTGCGCGTTGTATGCCTCATTCTTGTGCAAGAAGTAAGCAAAAGTTGTGGCGGGGGTGACACGAAGGGTTTCTGCAAATACGTGAGAATCGTTTCTTTTCTTCGTGTGTGCCTGCATGTCCGGAATATGCGATTCTGAGGAGGCGGAAGTGACAATTTGGCAAAATGATATTTAGACAAAAAGACATAAGAATAGAAAGTTAAGGAGAGACATAAGGACAAGGGGATAAAATGGTATTAAGACATAAGAACAAAAGAACAAAAAGCCTTTTAAGACTTGAAAATATGTTCTTTTGTTCTTATGTCTAAAACATAGATATTCTGTCTAAAAACAGTTCATACCGATGTTCGGGTCCTTATCTTTCCGCTTCGATTTCCACCCCGGCTTCGCGGCAATCGGCCCCCATAGGCGGATTTTCCTTGGTCAGGGTCAGACGGATGCGGCTGATGGAAGGGAAGTCGTCGAAGAGTCTTTGAAGGATTCTTCCCGCCACGTGTTCCAATAATTTTGAAGGGATATCCATTTCCGTCTTGATACTTTCATATAAGTCGGCATAGCTCACTGTGCCCTCCAACCGGTCGGTCTGCATAGCCTCATTGAAATCCGTGTCGGCTTCTATCCCGACGTGGAAGTATGCGCCTGTCAGTTGTTCTTGCGGATCCACGCCATGGTGGGCATAGAAACGTACGCGGGGCAGCAGGATGCGGCTGTTCTTCACTTTCATAGAGCCTATCCGCATCTGGAGGCGCCGCAGTGCTTACAGATGAGGCATCCTTCTTGATATACCAACGATTCGTGACCGCAGTTCGGGCATTTCATGCCTTTGGCTTCCGTGCCGTCCGTGATGTATTTCTTCAGGGCACGTTCCACACCGTTTTTCCAAGTGTTGATACTTTCGCTTTCCAACTGTAGCGAGCCGACAAGCTTGATGACGTGTTCGAGCGGCATGCGGTAACGCAGCACACCGGAAATCAGTTTGGCGTAGTTCCAATATTCCTTGTTGAACTTCTCGGAAAGCCCTTCCACGGTGGTCTTGTATCCCTTCTTGTTTTCGAACTGGAAGTCGTAACGTTTGTTGCCGTCTTCGTCCGTATTCTTGATGATACGTCCTTTCATGACACTTTTCGGAAGGACGATTCCCTCGTCGTCGTCCTGAATACCCGTGAAGATTTCGTAGGGATAGCCGTTCAACAGTCCGACGAAAGCCACCCATTTTTCTTTGTTGTTCTGGAAGCGTACCACGTCGCATTCCAATACCTGCGGACGTTTTTCCGTCACTTCGGGACTTTTGCAGGGAAGTTCCGGTTGTTTTTTCTCGTTCTTCACGGAAATCATCACGCCCGAACGCGAACCGTCGCGATAGATGGTACAACCCTTGCATCCCGAACGCCAGGCTTCCACATAGAGTTGGTTGACCAGTTCTTCGTCCACATTGTTCGGCAGGTTGACCGTCACGCTGATACTGTGGTCCACCCACTTCTGGATGGCTCCCTGCATTTTGACTTTCATCAGCCAGTCCACGTCGTTGGCCGTGGCCTTATAATAAGGAGAACGTGCCACCAATTCATCGATTTCCTCTTGCGTGTAACGTTTCTCCGTGTCGTAGCCGTTGATTTTCATCCACGTGAGGAACTTATGGTGATAGACGATGTATTCCTCGAAAGCGTCACCCGTCTCGTCAATGAAGTCGATATGTACTTCAGGGTCGTTCGGGTTGACCTTGCGCCGACGTTTGTACACGGGCAGGAATACCGGTTCGATGCCGGATGTGGTTTGCGTCATGAGGCTGGTCGTCCCCGTCGGGGCAATGGTGAGGCAAGCGATGTTGCGTCGTCCGTATTTTACCATGTTTTCATACAGTTCCGGGTCAGCCTCACGCAAACGGTTGATGAACGGGTTGTTCTTTTCGCGTTCGGCGTCGAAGATTTCAAATGCCCCGCGTTCTTTGGCCATCTGTACCGATGAGCGGTATGCCTGCAGGGCCACGGTCTTGTGCACTTCCACGGCAAAGTCCGTGGCTTCTTGCGTGCCGTAACGGAGGCCGAGTGCGGCCAGCATGTCGCCTTCTGCCGTGATGCCTACGCCTGTACGCCGTCCCTGTCCGCTTTTCTTGTATATCTTTTCCCACAAATGACGTTCCGTGCCCTTTACTTCCTCGGATTCCGGGTCGGCGTCTATTTTTTGGAGAATCATTTCAATCTTTTCCAGTTCCAGGTCGATGATGTCGTCCATCAACCGTTGGGCCAGTTGCACATGTTTCTTGAACAAATCGAAATCGAAATAGGCTTCCGGCGTGAACGGGTTGACCACGTAAGCATAAAGGTTGATGGCCAACAGGCGGCAACTGTCATACGGGCAGAGCGGTATCTCGCCGCAAGGATTCGTACTCACGGTACGGAAACCGAGATCGGCATAGCAGTCGGGTACGGATTCGCGCAGAATCGTGTCCCAGAATAAGACACCTGGCTCGGCGCTTTTCCATGCGTTGTGCACGATCTTCTTCCACAAATCCTGTGCGCTGATGTTCTTGGCCACCATGGGCGACGAGCTGTCAATGGGGTATTGCTGCGTGTAGGATTGCCCTTCGATGGCAGCGTGCATGAATTCATCGTCGATCTTGACGGATACGTTTGCTCCCGTCACTTTGCCTTCGGTCATTTTGGCATCGATGAAAGCCTCGGCATCGGGGTGCTTGATGCTGACGGACAACATCAGTGCGCCGCGCCGTCCGTCTTGTGCCACCTCGCGGGTCGAGTTGCTGTAGCGTTCCATGAAAGGAACGAGGCCGGTAGAAGTCAGGGCCGAATTTTTCACCGGCGAGCCTTTCGGACGGATGTGCGACAAGTCATGGCCTACGCCGCCGCGCCGTTTCATCAGTTGCACCTGTTCTTCGTCGATGCGGATGATGCCGCCGTATGAGTCGGCTTGTCCGTCCAGACCGATGACGAAGCAGTTGGAAAGCGATGCGATTTGGTGATTGTTGCCGATTCCGGTCATGGGACTACCTGCCGGAATGATGTATTTGAAGTGATCAAGAAGTCCGAATATTTCTTCTGCTTTGAGCGGATTCTCATATTTATTCTCGATGCGGGCGATTTCGTTCGCGATACGCCATGTCTTCGGGCGATACTTCATAAATATGACCGTATGAGTCCTTCATGGAGTACTTGTTCACCCAAACCCTTGCGGCCAATTCGTCCCCCTTGAAATATTGAAGGGCTGCCTCAAAGGCTTCGTCATAACTGTAAGTCTTCTCTTTCACGACTGTTTGAATTTAAATGGTTTACTTTAGGATTCCGTTATCAGATTTTGTAGAAGCAATAGCGGTCAATCCGGAAGGATGTTGCAAAACTACACATGTTTTCTGATATGACCAAAAGAAAAACTTAAAATCTTGTCTTTTCATGCAAAGTTTTCCATTCTTGTGTGTTATTCACCTGATTATAAGTATTATGTATTTTTGGCGAATTGGAAAAGTTATCCGAAAATGAAAATCTTATGAAATAAAAACCTTTGAAATCTAATCTATTATGAATCATTTTGTGTATCTTTGCCCGAAGTAAAAAACGAATGAATCATGGAAACAGTAAAGAACCGTAGAAGTATTCGGAAGTATGCCGGAAAACCGGTGGATGAGGAGTTGTTACGCCGTCTTTTGGAGGTATCGGAAAGGACACAGACCATGGGGAACATGCAGCTCTACAGCGTGGTGGTGACGCGTAGCGAAGAGATGAAAAAACGTTTGGCGCCGGCGCATTTCAATCAGCCTATGGTGACTCAGGCGCCTGTGATCCTGACGATATGTGCGGATTTCAACCGTACGGTCAAATGGGCGGAGCAGCGCAAGGCGCATCCCGGATATGACAATTTTCTTTCATTTTTGAATGCCGCTACGGATGCGCTGTTGTTTACGCAGACATTTTGCAATTTGGCCGAGGCGGAAGGGTTGGGGATTTGTTATTTAGGTACGACTTTATATATGCCGTCCCAAATTATCGACATTTTGCAGTTGCCCCGCTTGGTGATGCCGGTGGCGACACTCACCGTCGGATGGCCCGATGAACATCCCGAGCAGACCGACCGTCTGCCTTTGGAGGCTGTGGTACATGAAGAGACCTATCGCGACTATACTCCCGAAACTATTGACCGATATTACGGGCCGAAAGAACAATTACCAGAGAACAGGCATTTTGTGGAAATCAACCACAAGGAGACGTTGGCTCAAATCTTCACGGATATCCGTTACACCCGTAAGGATAACGAAGCTATGAGCCGGGGCATGTTGGAGGCTTTGAAACGTCAGGGGTTTTTAGACTGACGGGCGCAGGCATGCGTGGCAAGGGCGTGCCTTTTACTTTGTGTTAAATAAACTTAATGGGGGGGGGTAAAAAAGCTTTGCCTCCCTTTTGGTTTTGTCGGAGTTTCAGTATTTTTGAAGCCGTATAAAACCAACTTTAAAAAAATAAGTGTATGAAGAAGATCTTACTTTTATTGTGCTTGTTCTTAGGCATGCAGACTTATGCCCAAGACGAGGTGAGAGAGTTGACTACGGTGATAAAGGTCACCCCGTCGTCTTCCGAGCGTTTCGACGTGGCGCAGTTGCAACTTGAACTCAACGGGCAGGGGATGCCTGAGAATGGGTTTGTTTGGGATGCAACTTCCAGTAGTTTCAAGGGCAAGTTGTCTTATAACCCTTACGAGGATAACTTCATCCGGCTTTACATGCCGGACCAGTCGATTTCTTACGAAGGGCCGATTCATTTTGATTTCGGCAACCCGGAAATTACGACGGTGGAAGTGAATGCGGATTTTTCTCCTTATCATTATGTGAGTTTCACGTCGGGAAGTCCGGAGGATTACAATGTAGAGTTGGATTATATAGAACTTTCCGATGGTAGCAGTTGGAATAGCTCTTATCCCGGTGTGCAGACTCGGCAGATGGATGACGGTGAATTTCTGCGTGCGGAAGAGTACAGTTATGAACTGTCTGCGTTTACGCCCGAGGGAATCAGCGTAGCTGTGAAAAACGGTAAAGTGACCGTAGAGGATGAAGATGTAGCTGTAATTACGGCGGAGAAATTGGATGATATGACACTGGTCACTTTTCAGGTCAAAGATGCTGAGGGGAAACCGGGCGAAGCCGAGGTCATTCTTCTCCAAGCGAATTTAGATTTGTCTACCGATGAACAGGGGAGCGTGCAGGGATATCTTCAGCCCGGTACATATTACTATTATCCTGAGATGGAAGGAAACTATTTGGCTTCGCCTGCGACGGATTTGGCTACTTTTACGGCTTCAGGGAAAACTACCACTGTGGATTATTCTTTCCAAGACAAAGGGTATAAACCCGTGGTCTTCCGTACGGAAGGCGATGTGCAGTCCGGAAGTTTGACGATTTCTCCCGTCGGCATGGAGTATGATGAGTTTTATGTGAATAATATAGACTTCCCTTATACCGTTTACATGGTAGATGGTTTGTATAAGTATGGAGTGCAACCTGCTTACAATCCCCCAATGTATTTCGAAGTGGAACACGGGCTTGTGAATACGGCAGAAAACCGTGACGTGGTTTGCGCTTTCCATTCCTCCGATTATGGGACGATGCGTTTCAAGTTGAAAGGGGCGGAAGAAGGTCATTATTATGGTATCCATGTAAGGCGTGGGGAAGACGGTTGGTCGACCGGTTTCAATCAGATTGACGAGGAAAATGGCGTTTCCGGTATGTGGGAGGCTGAGTTGGGTTTGAAAACCGGAGCATACACTTATGCGTTGGAAAGGCAGGATTATGCCACGCAGCAAGTAGACTTCCTGACACTCGGTGCGTTTGATATGGAGGAACAGCAGGAGGTTGAGATAGATTTGTCAAAGACGGAGAGTGTGCCGGTCGAAGTCTCCGTGGCGAATTTGCCGGACTTCATGGAAGGGCGGTCGTTCACGTGCGAGGTCAGTACGTCCCGGGGTGAAAGGCTGTGGCAGTTCCGCATTGAAAGCGGAGAGACGAAGTTCCGGACCCGTTTGCCGGAAGGGGAATATGTTTTCAACTGGAACAGTTATTCCTCTTATTCGGGAGAAGATGGCATAGAGCTTGATTACGTGGCGCATGAGACCGTAGAAGGTGTATCGGACAAGGTGGTATTGGACTTCAGTCGTCTGGCATATGCTCGTGTGAAGACCGTTGTGCCCGACGGGTTGGAGGCGGATTATTGCAATGTGTCTACCGGAGGGGATTTCATCACTGAGATAGAATTCGAGGGCAGTAGTATGGCGACTTATGTCATACTCGACCCCGGTCAATATGACATACAGGCCACGGCTTCGGATTACGAAGGGGTTGATGTGCATGTATCCGATTTGCAGGCTGTGACATTGGAGGCAGGCCGTTTGACTGACGTGGAACTCAACATAGACCGCAAGCAGGAGGGTATCTTGGTTGAACTGGAAGTAGAGAACGTAAAAGGGCACAATCTGGCAGGGGCTACCGTGACGCTGAATGGTAAAGTGTACCGGACGAATGCTTCCGGTTATCTGACTTTGGCCGATGTGCGTGGTGACGAAATCCGCATGAAAGTGGAAGCTGAAGGTTACTTGCCTTTTGAAAAGGTGTATGCCGTGAGTGACATTTACCGTTATGTCGGAGAAACTTATATGAATGTGGTGCTTATGCCTAAGGGTGGTTCTTCTGTTTCAGCGGTCGAGACCGATGGTCTGTTAAGTGTGGAACGCACGGTCGTGGATGGTCGTATTGTCATTTCCAATGCCACGGATAAAGTCTGGAACGTGCGCTTGGTGTCATTGTCGGGAGCCGTCGTGGCACAGGACGAAGTGCCTGCGGGGACAACCGAATTGCAAGTGGGGCACTTGCGTAAAGGTATGTATCTCTTGAATTTGTATCGCGACGGAATACAGAAGACCATCAAGGTCATCAAGAAATAAGGCTCGGATATGGGGTAGGCTACCTGCCCTCCATATCCCCAAAAAACTTCCGGCGCACTTGCAGAAGCAGGTGCGCCGGATGTTTTTTTTAGATAGAAAGCTTACCGTTGTTTCAGCAGCTTTTCTATTTCATCCATTTTAGATTTGAATGCCTTGTCTACGTGCAGCCGGTCTTCTACTACGCTACAGGAATGCAATACCGTGGCGTGTGTGCGTTTTCCAATCAGCGAACCGATACGGGCTAATGACAGATTGGTATGTTTTTGGGCCAAGTACATGGCTATTTGCCGTACCTGCGCTACGGGTTGTTTGCGGCATTTGGTGAACACGTCCTCTTGCTTGACATTGAAGTACCCACACACTTTGTCGAGTATGAAATCTATGGTCACCGGTTTGTTCTCCTGTTTTACCGCACGTTTAAGAATCTGTTCCGCCAAAGGCAAGTCTATGTCGCGGTTCCATACGACGGAGTAAGCCATGAGAGAGTTGACGATACCTTCCAATTCGCGTACGCTGTCGTTCACGTTTTCCGAAACGAAGTCGATGACTTCTTCCGGTATTTTCAGGCCGTCCTGCCGGATTTTGTTTTCCAGAATATCATGGCGAAGCTGTTGGTTCGGCTTCTCCAATTCGGCCAATAATCCCCATTTGAAACGAGTCAGCAACCGTTCTTCCATGCCTTGCAAGGCTGTGGGCGGTCGGTCGGATGTCAGGATGAGTTGTCGTCCGTTCTGGTGTAAATGATTGAATATGTGGAAGAACGTGTTTTGGGTCTTGGTCAGACTGGCAAATTCCTGCACATCGTCGATAATCAGTACGTCAATAGTCTGGTAGAAGTTGATGAAGTCGTTTACGGTGTTTTTCCGTACGGAATCCGTGTATTGCACCTGAAAAAGGTGGGCGGAAACGTACAGCACACGCTTTGTAGGGTGAAGTTCTTTGATTTTGGCCCCGATAGCGTTTACCAAATGAGTCTTTCCCACACCGGAAGCTCCGTAGATAAACAAAGGATTGAATGTAGACTGTTTCGGATGTTCGGCTATAGCCTGCCCTACGGAGCGGGGCAGCTTGTTGCTTACTCCTTCGATGAAGTTTTCAAAACTGTAGTTTCGGTTCAACTGAGGATCCAAATCCTGAGGCATGGGAGCCTGCAACGGACTGGGCGCCCTGTTGCTACCCGTTGCCTGTATCTTGGCACGGGGCGTCAGAGGCTGTGTGTTGACCGGCTCGATGTCTACGGTCAAATGATGGGTCTGGTCTACCATCAGGCTATATTTCAACTGCGTTCCTTCTCCGAAAACTCGTCGTACGACGGAGAATATCAGCCGGCCGAAATGTTCCGACAAGAATTCATAAAAATACTGGCTTGGCAAGCCGAATGTCAGTACTTGCTTCTCGAAAGAGATGATCTGAATCGGTTCAAACCATGTCCTGTATTGTTTCTCGTCTACATTATTGCGAATGATGGGCAGACAACGTTCCCATAACGATTGCGCTGAACCTTCCATTAGATTTTGTGTTTATCCGATGAACTTCCTATATACTTCTACGCTGCAAATTTCGCAATATTCCGCGATAAAAACAAGCCTTCAGTTCAGGACGAGATGCTGAAGACGTTTTAATTCCCTTGCAGTCAGAATGATAAAAAATAAAAAAATAAAATTGTGCTTTTTGCTTGCTTTTCTCTAAGTGTTTGTCTTGCCGGAGGATAGGCTTTCCGGGGGTAGTCGGGACGGAAAATACAAAGCCGGACACCTTAATCGGGTATCCGGCTTTACAAGCCTTGCGACCTCTGTTTTTTCGAGGTTAGTTCTTACGTCCGAAAAGCGAGAAGTGTACGTAGCGTTTCGGATTTTCTTTCAAATCTATAAGCAGGTTATTGGCACTGCCCGCCGTATGAGTCAGATTGTTGTACAAAGCACTGTCGTTCAGCAATAGTCCCAGTGTATTGTCTTTGCGGTTCATTTTCTCGGTCATGAGCTGCACATAGCCCAATGTCGTGTCTACTTTGCTTAAAGTGGCTTGCAGATCCAGTTCGTTCATATGGTCGGTCAGGGTAATGACGTTGTCGCCTATACGGCTCATCTTTCCCGTCAGTTCCGGCAGGTCGTTACGCAGAAGCAGATTCAGTTGTCGGCTGCTCTGGTTCAGGTTGGCCGTAATGCTTTGGGCGTTTTCCATAATGCTTGGTAAATTCGGGTTGGCAGCCAACGTATTCAATGTAGTCAGCAGCGTGTCCACTTTGCCCATGATTTGTTCCACTTGCGGGACGATGTCGGCGGCCTTGTCCATCAGCCCCTTGGTGTCGTCTCCCTGTATGGTGTCGCCCGGAGCGTAATGCCCGTCTTCGGGATTGCCCAATAAAAGGTTGAGGTTACATCCCCCCAGCATTTCAGTAACCAGTGTGCCTTTTGTACCCTTGGGCAGGCGCATGCTTTCGTCTACGCTGATTTCTACCAATACGTGCCCCGGCAGTTGGTAATTATAAAGGATATCGCGCACCGTACCTATTTTATATCCGTTGGCCAACACCGGGCCGGACTTGGCCAATCCTTTGATGTCCGAAAATTCTATGTAATAGGAATTGCTGGACTTGAACAGGTTAATGCCCTTCAAGAAGTTGAGTCCGATAAAGAGTGCGGCGATAGCCACAGCGCCGGTCAAGCCGATTTTAACTTCTTTCGTAAAGTATTTCATAAGTTTCTCAACGTTTATTTGTTCTTTTTATATTCGGAGATGGCTTCAGAGAGTTCCATCTTTTGGCCGTTTTTAAAAGCCACGATAAAAGCCCCTTCAAAATCTTCTTTTATTTTATTGCGTATTTTAATGGCTTCCTGGTAGTCGGTAGTTGCCCCGTACGTGTACTTATAATAAGCCCCTTCTTTATAGAAATCTATCGGAGAAAGGTTTTTGAAACGGGAACTGCCCGCAGGAATCTGTCGGGTGGAAGCCTGGATTTGTATTTTGAATACAGGCCGGGAGTCCGTGGCCGGTTGTTCCTGCTTTTTCTCCTCCGGTTCTGAGGTTGAAGGCTTATCGCTGTTTTGGGTCAATACGCCGATGTCGCTTTCGGGGGTATCCGTTACGGCACCTTCCACGGCTTGCGTTTCATCGCTTTCCGCTTGTAGGACATCCTTTTCCGCTCCCGTTGTCTTTCCTTTCGTATGCTGTCTTTTATAAGAAAGGAAGGCGTTATAAATGCTTTGGCTCATTTTACGGATACCGTTTTGTGAGTTGAGGAAAGCCTCTTCATCGTGTGTAGAAATGTAGCCCAATTCAATCAATACGCTCGGCATGCTTGTTTCCCGTAATACGAGGAACCCTGCCTGATGCACGCCTTTGTCCGGTCGTCCGCCGGTTGTCCTGAACTCTTTTTGGATTTGTTTGGCAAAATCTACACTCTGAGCCATGTATTTGTCTTGCATCAGTTCGAAAATGATGTAACTTTCCGAAGACTTCGGGTCGAATCCCTGGTAACGTTCCTTGTAGTTGTCCTCCACCAGGATCACGGCATTTTCCCGTTTGGCCACTTCCAGATTCTCATCGGCGCGGGCCATACCCAGCGTGTAGGTCTCAGCTCCCCGGCCTATCGCCTTGCCCGGCAAAGAGTTCGTATGTATGGACACGAACAGGTCGGCATTCGCCCGGTTGGCGATTTCCGCCCGTCGTCCCAACGGAATGAACACATCGGTCTTTCGGGTATAAATCACTTTTACGTCCGGACAATTTTCTTCCACCAATTTGCCGAATGCCTTTGCTACAGACAGGTTGATGTTTTTCTCGCGGGAGAAACGGCCTATGGCACCGGGGTCTTTTCCGCCATGTCCTGCATCGATGACCAAGGTGAAACGGTCTGTTCCGGCCGGTGCGGCCGAGGCATATAAAAACTGTGTCTCTCCGGCGTATGCCAAAAGAAACACGAAAAGGACTTTTATAATCGTTATCGTTTTTTTTAGTTCCATTTTGTTGCAAAGATAGTGTAAGTCGGGTGTAATTCGGCTGGCCCGAATTTGCAGACTGCCGCCTATCTCGTGCAAATATAATAGATTTTCAGGTAAGAAACGCCTTATTTTTATGCTTTTCTGTAGGGAGTCCCTGAGATTTTAATAGATTTTATCAGTCTGCCGGTCGGGCATATCCTTTCTTTTCGCTATATTCGCACCGTCATTAACTGAAGGCTCATGAAAAATAATCTGAGGAAAACTTGTGTATGTATTTCAGCCTTGTGCATGGTCGGGGCCGTATGGCCGGTTGCCATGCAGGAGAAAGATGCCGTTTCCTTAAGTGCAGTTAGGAAACCGGAAACGAGGGCGTCTTTTTCTGCTACCGAAGAACGTCTGGGACGGGGAACCGTAGCTGTCAGGCTATCGCCCGATACGGTCATGGTGAGTTGGCGTTATTTGTCCTCCGATCCGGTGCGTACGGTATTCAATGTGTATCGCGACGGCCTGTTGGTTACTCCTAAACCTGTGGCTGTTTCCACACAATTTTACGATTATAACCCCTCCCGGGGAAAATCGGTATATGAGGTACGTCCGGTGATAGACGGTTGTGAAAAAACGTCGTCCGGCGGCAAATGGACGCTTCCGGCCGATGCCCCGTGCGGTTATGTAGACATCCCGTTGCAACAACCGGAGCCGCAGACGATGCCCGACGGTGAGGTTTGCACCTATACGGCCAACGATGCGTCTGTCGGTGATTTGGACGGCGACGGGGATTTTGAGATTGTACTGAAGTGGGAGCCTTCCAATGCCAAAGACAACTCCCACAGCGGTTTTACCGGAACCGTGTTTTTGGATGCGTATGAATTGGACGGCACCCGTCTGTGGCGTATCGATCTGGGGCGCAACATCCGTGCGGGGGCGCATTACACCCAGTTCATGGTGTACGACCTCGATGGCGACGGACGGGCTGAAGTCACGGCCAAGACCGCAGACGGCACGGTGGACGGCCGGGGACATACGATAGGCGACCCTTCGGCGGACTACCGGGTGGGGGCGCAAGAACCGGTGGAAGGCCGGAAGGGGTATATCGCTTCGGGACCGGAGTTCCTGACCGTGTTCGACGGGAAGACGGGCGCGGCCTTGCAAACGGTGGACTATGTCCCTCCGCGCGGACGGTTGGAAGACTGGGGCGACAATTATGCTAACCGCAGCGAGCGGTATCTGGCGGCTGTGGCCTACTTGGACGGGCGGCACCCGAGCGTGGTGATGTGCCGGGGATATTATACGCGCAGTGTTTTGGCGGCTTTCGATTGGGATGGCAAGCGGCTGACGTCGCGTTGGGTGTTCGATACGGATTCCGCCCGTTGGGCTTCGTACGCAGGGCAGGGGAACCATAACCTGCGTGTGGCCGACGTAGACGGTGACGGTTGTGACGAAATCACATACGGCTCGTGTGCGATAGACCATGACGGGACGGGGCTGTACAATACCGGTTTCGGTCATGGCGACGCCTTGCACCTCACGGCTTTCGACCCCTCGTCCGACCGCTTGCAAGTGTGGGATTGCCACGAGAACAAGCGCGACGGAAGTGATTTCCGCGATGCCGCGACCGGAAAGGTCATCTTTCAACTCCCGGCGGCCAAGGACGTGGGACGTTGCATGGCGGCGGACAT
>ENA-ORSL01002132-ORSL01002132.1-human-gut-metagenome-genome-assembly--contig:-NODE-2132-length-14914-cov-12.488727_pt1 | contig 14914 bp, 8 predicted proteins | sample MGYA00242190_ERZ509157 | MGnify/ENA primary metagenome ERZ509157 (study PRJEB26280, sample SAMEA2338664) | human gut metagenome | biome: human gut; feature: human-associated habitat; material: faeces...
CTTCGGGACATTTCCCCCTGATAGGGGGAATCGGCCCCTGGAAGGGGAGCCTTTGTCCCCAACAACTGCCGTTGCGGAAATGGTCGAAGTGTGGTACTATGACACTATCACAGGGGAAAAGGAGACCCATTATGCCGCAGACATACGGATTTGAACAGACACGCGAGCGCCGCATCCCGGAGCTGGGGGCGGTGCTGCATGAATATACCCACGCGAAGTCCGGCGCGCGATTGTGCTGGCTCGAGCGCGCGGACGAGAACAAGAGCTTCTGCGCCGCCTTCCGCACGCTGCCGTACGACGATTCCGGCGTGTTCCACATTCTGGAGCATTCCGTTCTCTGCGGCTCGGAGCAGTTCCCGGTCAAAGAGCCGTTCGTCGAGTTGATGAAGGGCTCGCTCAATACCTTCCTCAACGCGCTGACCTACCCGGACAAGACCTGCTACCCGGTCTCGAGCCGCAACGATCAGGACTTCCTCAACCTCATGCACGTCTACCTCGACGCGGTCTTCTTCCCCCGCATCCACGAAAAGCCGGAGATCTTCCAGCAGGAGGGCTGGCACTATGAGCTGCAGGACGGCGTCCTGACGCGCTCCGGCGTGGTGCTGAACGAGATGAAGGGCTCGTTCGCCGACCCCGACACATTGCTTGCCAACGCGCTGACGCGCGCGCTGTTCCCGGATACGCCGTACCGCTTCGTCTCCGGCGGCGACCCGGAGGCCATCCCGACCCTCACCTACGAAGCCTTTACCGCCGCGCACAAGCGGTTTTATCATCCGTCCAACGCCTACCTCCTGCTCGACGGCAGCATCGATCTGAGCCGCTGCCTGGCGCTGCTGGACAGCTATCTTTCCCGCTTTACAGCCATCTTCCCCGATACCGACATCCGCCCGCAGACGCCCGTCTGCCCGCCGCGCAAGACGATCGAATACCCCCTCCCGGCCGGAGAACCGGCCGAGACCCGCTGGAAGCTCGGGCAGGGCTATGTCATCAGCACGAGCCAGGACGCGCAGACGCTCTTCGCCGCGCAGATCCTCTGCGACGTGCTGTGCGGCAGCAACCACGCGCCGCTGTGCCGGGCCGTGCTGGAAACGGGTCTGGCCGAGGATGTGACGCTCAGCTGCGACGACGAATGCCTGCAGCCGATGCTCCTGCTGCAGGTGCAGAACTTCCGCCGCGATGATCTGCCCGCCATCGAGCAGACCATCCGCCGGACCCTGACGGACCTTTGCGAGCAGGGGCTCGACCGCGAGCAGATCGAAGCGTCGCTCGCGAGCTTTGAGTTCCGTCTGCGTGAGCGTGACTACGGCACGATGCCGCGCGGTCTGGTGTTCTCGCTGGAGATCCTGTCCAGCTGGCTCTATGGAGGCGACCCGGCCATCCGCCTGGGCTTCGGCCCGGTCTTCGAGCAGCTGCGGCAGGCGATCGGCACGGGCTATTATGAGGAGCTTCTGCGCCGGCTGCTGCTGAGCTGCGATCACACCGCCAGCATCCTCATGCAGCCGTCCGCGACCTGCGGCGAAGCGCGGCAGGCCAGGGAAAAGGAAGCCCTTGCCGCTGTGCTGCAGACGCTCTCCGCGCAGCAGCAGGACGAGATCTGCGCCCGGCAGACCCGCCTCGCCGCGCTCCAGCAGGAGCCGGACAGCCCGGAGGCGCTGGCCACGATCCCGCACGTTTGCCTGTCGGACCTGCCGCGCGGCCCCGCCCCTGTGCCGACCGAGCTGCGGGAGGACGGGAGCGTGATCATCCACGACCTGCAGACGGACGGCATCGTCTACACCACGGCCTATTTTGCCGCGGACGATCTGACGCCGGAGGAGCTGCCGTACCTGACGCTGCTGCGGTCTGTCCTTTCGCAGCTGCCGGCAGGGGAGATGGACGCGCAGGAGCTGCAGAAGCAGCTGCGGCTGCGCCTGGGCAGCTTTTCTGTCGGCGTGTCGCCCATTACACAGCTTCGTGACCCGCAGGCCTACCGGCTCTACGCCACGGCCTCGTGCAGCGCGCTCGGCTCCAAGCTGCCGGAGGCGCTCAGTCTTGCGGCCGCGATCCTGACGAAGACCGACTTTACAAACCGCGGCAAGCTGCTGGAGATCCTCCGGCAGCTGCGCGACGGCCTGCAGCAGCAGATCGTGAGCTCCGGCTCCAGCTTCGCCATGCTCCGCGCCTCCGCCGCGCTGAACGCGGCCGGGGCCTGTACCGAGCGCAGCGGCGGCGTCGATTTCTACCGCTGGCTGTGCGCGCTCGAGCGCGAGTTTGACGCGCGCGCGGACGCGTGCATCGCTGCGCTGCAGCGGCTGAGCGAGAAGCTGTTCGTGACCGCGCGGCTGCGCCTGAGCGTGACCGGCGGCACTGAGGACGAGCGCCAGACCGTCCTGCGCGTCCTGCGTGAGGCCCTGCCCGCCGGGCAGGCGCCAGGCCCGGCGCATCCGGCCCCGCTGCTGCCGATCCGCCGGGAGGGCATTGTGATCCCGTCGGAGGTCTCGTTCGCTGCGGTCTGCGGCGACGTGCACGCCTATTCCGGCGCGCTGCGCATCGCCTGCCGCGCCGCCTCGCTCGGCCATTACTGGAACGAGATCCGCGTGCAGGGCGGCGCCTACGGCACGGGCCTGCTGCTGCGCGACACGGGCCTTGCCACGGCCTATACCTACCGCGATCCGGACTGCGCCCGTTCCCGCGGCGCGATCGGACGCACGGCCGCGTATCTCGCGGCGGCCGCCTCGGAGCCGCAGGAGGCCAATATCATCGGCGCCATCAGTGACGCCGAGCCGCTGCTCTCGCCGCGCCTGCAGGGCGCTGTGGCCGATACCTGGCTGCTCAAGGGCATGACGCAGGCCGACCGCTGCCGCCTGCGCCACGAGATGCTTGATACCTTGCCGGAGCAGCTTGCTGCCTGCGGCGCGCAGATCGGCCGGGCGCTGGACGAAGGCGTTGTCTGCGTCCTCGGCCCGCGCACGCAGCTCGAGGCCTGCGGCGATCTCGACGTGCAGGAACTGTAACAGGATTTCTCGCGGAAAAACAAAAAAAGGGCTTGCATTTTCTGACCGACTGTGCTAATATAATGGGGCGCTGAGGAAGCGTGGTATGCGCCGGTAGCTCAGTTGGATAGAGTGACTGGCTACGAACCAGTAGGTCGGGGGTTCGAGTCCCTTCCGGCGTACCAGAAAAGCGGTTGATCTTTGATCAGCCGCTTTTCTAATTTTTTTACGCAAAAAGATAATCCCCGGCTGGCGGCGCCAGCCGGGGACTTGCTTTGCAGGGCTTACAGGACGTAGGTGGAGATGGTGCGGCCGAGGGCGCCGATGTCGACGCTGCCGCGGAACTCAAATTTCGCGTTGAAGCCGTTGGAGAACATCAGAAGCAGTTCGGAATCCGACACCAGCTCGGCAAAGCCGGGCGTCTGGATGGTAAAGAACTGGACCTTGGAATAGGGCATGATGGCAAAGGACTTCTTGAGCCCCGTCAGCCCCTGCACGTCGATGGAGATGATGCGCTTGTTCGTGAAGACGAGCTGATCGCGGATGGTGCGGAACGCGGCGACGATCTCCTCGCCCTCGATCAGCAGGCCGAAGACCTGCGTCTTGACGGACGACACGTCGATCGGCTTGAGGTTCCATACGGAGTCTTCGTTGAAATTGATCATGGGAACTTTCCTTTCTATGTCTTATGAAAAGAACCGGAGCGGATGCTCCGGTTCGAGACTGTCAAAAACTATGAATGGCAGCTGGATGATAGAGCAGCAGGGGAAGAGTGAAGGGGGCAAAGAGCCCCCTTCGCGTTCAATCAACCAGTTTTTCGAACTTTAAAAAGTTCGAAAAACTGCCTCAGCGGGGCGAAAAGTCTTTTTCGACACGCTGAGAACCGGAGCGGATGCTCCGGTTCTTTTGGAATGCTTAGATGTCCAGCGGGTCCATGCTGAGGACGGGGTGACCGACCTCGGACAGGAAGGCCAGCAGCTCTTCCGGATCGCCGTTCGGGCAGTTGGTCTCGTCAGCGACCATATCGGCAAAGTTGTCGATGTCGTACATATCCTTGGCAGTCTCGTTGAGCTTGTCGCGGATCTGATCCTTGAGCTCCTTCGGCAGCCAGACCAGACGGCCGACGCCGCCCTCGGCCTTGAGGAACTTGTGGGAGGCGATGTAGTGCTTGCCGTGGCCCATGAAGCCCGGGGTCTGCACGCCGCCGCCGGTCATGGAGGCCATCTCGGAGAAGGTCATGCCGAGCGGGGTGATGCCGGCGTATTCACGGCAGGTGATGACGACGCCCATCGAGCACGGCTCGATGCCGCAGATGCACTCGAAGCAGCCGCAGGAGGTCATCGGATCCTCGAGCAGGGAGTACAGCGTGACGTGCTCCAGCGCGCCGTGCGAGTACTGCGCGACAGCCTCGTCGACGTCCTCGTAGCGGCCGGTGCGCTCGTCGATGCAGCGCTCCTTGGTGACGACCTGGCAGGGACCCTGCGGGTCGAGCTCGTTGGTGGCCTTCGCGTCCAGCCAGGACACGGCGCCGCACAGACCCAGACGTTCCGGGGTGACGATGCACACGTGGCTCGGGGAGAACGCCTGGCACATGATGCAGGAATAGAACACGGGCACGGATTCGTCGGTCATGGACTTCAGACGCTCGTCGCGCTTGTCGAAGACCTCGTTGGCGTGCTTGCGCAGCTCGGCGTTCGGCTCGTCGCCGACGACGATGCGGACCTGGCACTTGTCAACGACCGTATCGAACTCGGACTTGATCTTGGCATAGAGCACCTCGCCGATGTGCTTGAACTTGAAGCCGGCTTCGAAGTCCGCCTTGCTGATACGCACGCGGATCATATCGCGCTGGCCGGTGTGCATGAGGCCTTCCACGCAGTTGAGGAAGGAGTGGATCTTACGCTCGAAGACCGGCTCAAAGTCGGGCTGCATGGCCTTGCCTGCGACCTCGACGGTGTAGCTCATGGAGATCTTGGAGCCGACCGGGATCTCGTCGATCTCGGGGCCGACGACCTCGATCTTGTGATCCTCGACCTCGGAGGCGTCCTTGGTGGTGACGAGCTCGAAGCAGTCCTTGCGGGAGCCGTCGATCTCGACCTGCATGTCGCCCTTGCGGATGATCTCGCCTTCGAATGCGGAGGAGAAGGAGACGGGGATGTCGATCTTCGTGATCTTCAGCTTGATGCCGCGGGCCTCGATGGAGGTATCGATCCAGTCCTTGGTGTCATCGTAGATGATGAGGGACTTCGGCACGGCCCACATATCGTCGTGGTCGTTGGTGATGACCGGGAAGCCGAGCTTGATGGCGCCCGCGCCGCAGGCGACGGTGATGTCATTGACCGGCTTGTACGCGTTGACAAACGCGTTGATGCGGTCGAAGGTGTACTTGTGGAAGCCCTCGACGTCGCCCGGCTGGATGGCACCGAAGATCATGGCCGCGCGCACGACCAGGGAGATGACGTGACCGACGGACCAGATCTCCTCGCCGACCGGAACGACACGGACGGGGAAGCTCATGGAAAGACCGGCCTCGACAGCCTGCTCGATGATGCCGCCGATCAGGAACACGAAGATACCGCGGGACTGATAGCCCTTGATGGTCTCAACCGCTTCCTCGGTAGACGGAGCCGGCCCGATCATGACGACGAAGCCGGGGATATCGCCGGTGACAAGGGGAACGCCCAGCTCACGCACTTCCGCGTCGGTGAAGTGGCCGTGGTAGTTGGTGCCCTCATACGGGGTCTGGGTCTTGACGTACTTGCAGGCCTCGATCATCTCGGCGGCGATGGCGGTGCCGACGCCGGACTGGAAGATGGAGTGCGTGCGCGGCTCGCGGAGCATCATGGCCTTCACGTCGGCCAGCGCATCCTGCAGCTCGCCGGTCGTGGTGACCTTCTTGCCGATGTAGGCATAGATACAGGCGCAGAAATAAGCGGTGGAGGGAAGCGTCAGGGGAGCGTCGCGGCCGACTTCAGCCACGATCTTGTTAACTTCTTCCTCGGCCTTGGCGAACATCTCGTCAGAGCCGTTGAAGACGCGTTCAAACAATGTCTTCATTGTGGTTTCATTCCTTTCAGATTCATTCTTTGGCGTCGATGGCAGCCTTGATGGCGCGGATCTCGTCGAGCGCGTCGGGGCTGCAGTCGTAGGGGGAGAGGCCTTTGCGGTCCGCGTCGATGACGGTGGGACTGTAGCTGATGAAACCGAGCAGATCCTCGGCCGGGATGCGGCTGCGGATAAATTCGCGGTCGGACTCGTCGCGGATCTTGTTGGCGACGACGCGCACCTTCGTGATGCCGATGTCGCGGGCGAGCTCCTTGATGCGCACATAGGTCTGTACGCTCCGCGCGCCCGGCTCGATGACCACGATGAACTGGTCCATCATGCTGGCCGTGCCGCGGCCGAGATGCTCGAGCCCGGCCTCCATGTCCATGATGACGACGTCGTCCCTGCGGAAGACCAGGTTCGTCATGATCGCCTTGAGCATCACGTGCTCCGGGCAGACGCAGCCGGTGCCGCCGGTGTCGACGGTGCCCATGACGAGAAGCTTCACGCCGTGGATGTCCTTGGCGAGCTTGTCGGGCAGGTCGGAGACGTCGGGGTTGAGCTTATAGAAGCTGTTCTGGTCGTTGGCGCCGGTGCGCTCCTTGGCCAGCTGCTTCATTTTGGACACGGGAACGATGGAGTTGACTTCTTCCTCGCTCAGCCCCAGCGCCAGACCCAGGTTCGCGTCCGGATCAACGTCGGCGGCGAGGACCGTGCGCCCTTCGTCGGCGTACAGCCGCGCGAGTGTGGAGGCCAGCGTCGTCTTGCCGACGCCGCCCTTGCCGGTGATAGCTACTTTCATATCGGTAAAGACCCTCCGGGAGCTTCGCTTAGATGCCGAGAGCTGCGCGCTTGGCCTCGATGGCGGCGATCATCTTGTCGCCGAGGCTCTCGATGTTGGTATCGACGACGAAGTGCGCCTCGACCCACTCCTTGCAGCCGCGGGTCTCGCCCTGCAGCAGCTCGGTGATCTCGCTGGAGCCCTTGGAATACGGGTCAACGCCGAGGTAGGTGTCGATGCCGGTGGCCACGACGTAGTTGCCGATGGAAACTGCCTTTTCAGACATCCATTCCGGCGCGCAGCCGCAGAGCGGAATCTGGGAAATGTTGATGCCCCAATCCTTTGCAAGATCGGAAGCCAGGATCATCATACGGGAGATATCCACGCAGGAGCCCATATGCAGGATGGGCGGGATGCCGACCAGCTTGCACACGCGGCGCAGACCCTCGCCGCAGTATTCGGCGGCGTCGAGGTCCATGAGACCTGCCTTGGCGGCAGCCTGTGCCGAGCAGCCGGAGACGATGACGATGATATCGTTCTTGAGGAGCTTCTTCATGAGCTCGATGTGGGCGGTGTCGGGACGGACCTTGGGGTTGTTGCAGCCGACCATCGCCACTGCGCCGCGCAGGACGCCCGCCTTGACGACATCCGCCAGAGGCTTCAGCGTGCCGAACGCGTCGACGTGGGTGTTGCAGACGCCGTCGAGCTCTTTCTTGATGGCCTCGACCGAGTAGCCGACACGGGCCTTGGTCTTGAGGTTCGGAATGTTGACGAGCTCGGGCTTGCGGTTTTTGAAGTTTTCGATCGCCATCTTGATGATCGCCTTGGCGTTGTCCGCCGCGGTGTCCTCATGGAACTCGATGAAATCGGAGTCCGGCATGCGGGCGATGGGGGAAGTGGTGATGAACTTGGTATGGAAGCACTTCGACAGCGGGCCGAGTGCCGGGAAGATGCACTGCACGTCGACGACGATGGCTTCGCAGGCGCCCGTCAGAACGACGTTTTCCTGCTGCAGGAAGTTACCGGCCATCGGGATGCCCTGACGCATGGCGACTTCGTTGCCCGTGCAGCAGACGCCGGCAATGTTGATGCCCTTGGCGCCGACGGACTTGGCGAGCGCGATCATCTCGGGATCCTGCGAGTACATGACGATCATTTCGGACAGGGACGGATCGTGGCCGTGGACGATGATGTTGACCATGTCCTTTTCCATGACGCCGATGTTGGCGGTGGTGTCAACGGGACGCGGGGTGCCGAACAGAATGTCGGAGAACTCGGTGCCCATCATGGAGCCGCCCCAGCCGTCGGACAGACCGGCGCGCAGGGACTGCTTGATGAGAGCTTCCGGCAGCGAGGAACAGCCCATATGCGTCATGTGCAGCGACTGCGAGACCTCACGGTCGATCGCGCGCGGCTCGATGCCGGCGTCATGCCACAGCTTCTGGGTGTGCTCCGGTGCGCGCTTGAGGTAGCGCTGCACGCCGAACGGCTTGCCGTACTCGAGAAGACCCGTCTCGGCGACCTCGTGGGCCAGATCGTAGATATCCTTGCCCTCGGTCTCGATGCCCCACTCGGCGGCGATCTTCTTCAGCTTTTCCGGATCCTTGACCTGGTAGGAGCCGCCCTCTTTCGCCTGATAGAGCGTGTGGCAGATCTGACGGCCATGGTCGGAGTGCGTGGCTGCGCCGCCTGCGGTGAAGCGCAGGTAGTTACGGCCGACAATGCCGTGCACGTCGCAGCCGCAGATGCCGCGCGGGGCCTTCGGCGTGATGCGGCAGGGGCCCATGGAGCAAATGCGGCAGCAGGTGCCGGCTTCGCCGAAGCCGCAGTGCGGCGTCTGATTCTTGACGCGCTGCTGCCAGGAATCTGCGCCAACTTTTTTGCCGGTTTCGAGCAATTCGTTGGTCGCTGCTTCCATCTGTTCAACTGTGATTAAGCGATCCCAATCCATCGATGATGTATCCTCCTAAATTTTGTTCTGGACCGGCCCGCGCAGCAGCTGCCCAGGCCGAAGGGGGGGTGGCGTGTCCGTCCGGACAAACCGAGCGGGCGTATTTTCGCCTCGAAACCAAAAGCGACGCAATACGCCTCATACAGCTTGGGTCTATTCTATCAAGCCCCCACGGGAAAGTCAACCGATCCGAACCCCGGCGGGGGGTTATCGGCAAACGCGGAAATCAGACGAAATCGAAATAAAAACAACAAATAAAAAGTCAGAATCGTCGACAAAAAACGGACGATTCTGACTTTATGCACAAAATGATATACGATATTCGGATATTCCTTTTTTTATGATTCCATATGAACATTGATATGCGGATACGTCATGGTGATCCCAGCAGAGGAAAAGGCTGCCTGCAGGCCGTCGAGGACGTCATTGTAGCAGGTCCAGTAATCCTCCGTGCGGGCCCAGAAGCGCAGGACGTAATTGACCGCGCTGTCGCCGTAGCCGGTGACGTGGGCCTCGATGGGCCGGTCTTTGAGGACCTTCTCATGCGCGGCCGCGGCCTGCGTGAGCACGGCGCGGACGGTGTCCGCCGCGTCGTCATACGAGGCCGAGACGTTCAGGTCGATCCGGCGCGCAGGCTCGGCGGTCTGGTTGACGATGGCGGCCGCGGTGACCTGGCTGTTGGGCAGGTAGATGCGCTGACCGTCATACGTCCGCAGGCTCGTATAGACCGCGCCGATGGTGAGCACCGTCCCGGCCTTGTCTCCGATCTGCACGTAATCCCCGGCACGGAAGGGCTTGGCCGTGAGGATCATCATCGCGCCCGCTACGTTGGAGAGCGCCGTCTGCAGCGAGAGCGAGACGGCCAGACCGGCGACGCTCAGGATGGCGAGCAAAGACGTGGTATCGACGCCGAGCGTCCCCGCCACGAGCATGATGGTGATGAAGATCAAAATCGCCTTTGCCGACGTGCGCAGGAAGCCGAAGATCGTATGGTCGAGCTTCGAGCGCGAAAACAGCTTGTCCGCCGCCCGTAAGATCAGCCGGATCAGCACCGCGCACAAAACGAGCAGCACCGCCGCATACAGCAGCTTCTCCAGCGTCAGCCGCGAAAAAAACGACTGCACCTGCTGCTCGTCGATGGTCTGCGTATCCAGAACGGAAGAAAAGATCATAAACGACCCTCCGGGTGATAAAAAATCTTCATAAGGCTCCCCTCCCAGGGGAGCTGTCTGCGAAGCAGACTGAGAGGTTGTCGCAAATTTGCTGCAACCTCTCCGTCCCGGCTTACGCCGAGCCACCTTCCCTCCCAGGGGAGGCTTTGGATCTGTGCACCCCCATGGCTTCCCCTATGAGGGGAAGCTGTCAGCCGTCAGGCTGACGGATGAGGTGGGCGCAGCTGCGTAACGAAACTGCCCCCACCTCATCCGTCACGGCTCCGCCGTGCCACCTTCCCCCTCATAGGGGAAGGCATGGATAAACGCCACGCCCCTGCGCGGCAGGGGCGTGGAAAAGGTCAGTCGGAGGCGGACGGCGCGTCTTCCTGCGGGGCGTCCGGGGAGGCGGGGGCTTCCGCGTCCTGCTCGTCCTGCGCAGGTTCGCTGCCGTCGGTCAGCTTTTTGTTTTCCGCGTTCACGTAGGTCATGAACTCGTCGCCGGTGATGGTCTCCTTGGTGAGCAGATACATGGCGATCTCGTCGAGCAGCGCCCGGTGCTCGGTGAGAAGCCGCTTGGCGTCTTCGTAGCAGTCCATGAGCAGCTTGTGGATCTCCTCATCCGCGGCGGAGGAGGTGGAGTCGGCGCAGTTCATCATCGTGCTGCCGTCGAGGTACGGGTTCGAGACCGTGGACAGGGCCATGAGCCCGAGCTTGTCGCTCATGCCGTACTGCGTGACCATCTTGCGGGCCAGCTCCGTGGCGCGCTCAATGTCGTTGGACGCGCCCGTCGTGGCGATGCCGAAGACGATCTGCTCGGCGGCGCGGCCGCCCAGCATGGTCTGCAGCTCGACGATGAGCTCTTCCTTGCTCGACAGAAACTTCTCCTCCTCCGGCATTTGCATGGTGTAGCCCAGCGCGCCGGAGGTATGCGGCACGATCGTGATCTTGGAGACCGGCTGCGAATGCTTCTGCAGCGCCGCGACCAGCGCGTGGCCGACCTCGTGGTAGGAGACGATGCGCTTTTCCGTGTCGGTCAGCACCGTGCCCTTCTTCTCCGTGCCCGCGATGACGAGCTCGAACGACGTCAGCAGATCCTGCTGGTTGACGGCCTTGCGGCCCAGACGCACGGCGCGCAGCGCCGCCTCGTTCACGAGGTTCGCCAGATCCGCGCCGACCGCGCCCGCGGTCGCCTGTGCGATCTTGTGCAGGTCGACGTCCTCGGCGAGCTTGATGTTCTTCGTGTGCACGCGGAGCGTCTGATAGCGCCCGGCGAGGTTCGGCCGGTCGACGATGATGCGGCGGTCAAAGCGGCCCGCGCGCAGAAGCGCCTTGTCGAGGATCTCCGGCCGGTTCGTGGCGGCCAGAATGACGACGCCCTTGCTCGAGTCAAAGCCGTCGATCTCGGCGAGCAGCTGGTTGAGCGTCTGCTCGCGCTCGTCGTTGCCGCCGAACTTGGAGTCTCTCGTGCGGCCGATGGCGTCGATCTCGTCGATGAAGATGATGGCCGGGGCGACCTTCGCCGCCTGCTGGAACAGATCGCGCACGCGGCTCGCGCCGACGCCGACGAACATCTCGACGAAATCAGAGCCGGAGATCGAGAAGAACGGCACGCTGGCCTCGCCCGCGACGGCCTTGGCCAGCAGCGTCTTGCCGGTGCCCGGAGGGCCGACGAGCAGCGCGCCCTTCGGCAGCTTTGCGCCGATGGCGGCATATTTCTGCGGGTTATGCAGGAAGTCGATGATCTCGACGAGCGATTCCTTGGCCTCATCCTGACCGGCGACGTCGGCAAACGTGACGCCGGTGGACTTTTCCATGTAGACCTTGGCCTTGCTCTCGCCGATGCCGCCGCCCATGCGCTTGGACATGCTGCGCATCAGCAGGCTGAACAGGGCGTACATGATGATGACCGGCAGCAGCCATGTGACGACAAAGGTCACGATGGGGCTGGCCTGCTCGACGATCTCGGTGTTGTAGATGACGCCCTGCTTGTCCAGCTGCGCCTTGAGCTCGGAATTATCGTAATTGGGGATGATGCCGGTGTAGTACATCCGCTGCTGCGCAGCGGGCTTTTTGGCCTCCTCCCGCGTCAGGATGACGATCCGGTCCGACTGGAACTCCAGCTCCGCGATCTCGTCCTTGTCGAGATACTCCTGGAATTCGTTGTACGGGATCTCCGACAGATAGGCGTTGGCGATGGAGGTATAGACGGAATTGATGAGCAGCGTGGCAATGAGCGCCGCGACCATCAAAAAGACGATCCGTCTGCCCTGCCGTCCATCGTCGCCGTTCTGCGGCTTATTGTCCTGCGGCTTTTTGCCCTTGGGGTCGTTATTCAAAAACGCACCTTCTTTCTGCGAAAAACATGGGAAAATTTAGTATTGTTTTTCCTTTTTCAAATCTTATCACACCCGCCCGGCTTTTACAAGAAAGAACCCGCGGCAGGGCGGTAAATTTTCTGTGAATTGTGAGATTGGGATTGAGCTTTGCCGAAGAAGCTGTTATACTATACCATGAAATACTATGAAAAGAAATTCTGACGAAATCACTTGGAAGCTGGAGAGATCATGGAACAGAAAAAATGGAACCGCAATGACCGCCGCCCGTCCCTGCGCCGCGCGCAGGAGCCCTCGGAGGCGGCAGAAAATATGCTCGAGGGCCGCAACGCCGTGCAGGAAGCGCTCGCTGCCGGCCGCCCGATCGACAAGCTCTATATCGCCGCCGGCGAGACCGACCGCGCCCTTGCCCGCCTCGCCGCCATGGCGAAGGAGGCTGGAGCTGCCGTCGTCGAGACCGACCGGCGCAAGCTCGATCAGCTCTCCGCCACCGGCGCGCATCAGGGCGTCGTCGCCATGGTCGCGGCCCACGCCTACGCCACGGTCGACGAGATCCTCGAAAACGCGAAAAGCAGGGGAGAAGCGCCCCTCATCGTCCTGTGCGACGATCTGTCGGACCCGCATAACCTCGGCGCCATCATCCGCACGGCGGAGTGCGCGGGCGCGCACGGCGTCATCATCCCGAAGCGCCGCAGCGTCGGCCTGACGGCCGTTGTCGGCAAGGCCTCGGCAGGCGCGCTGGAATACCTGCCGGTCGCCCGCGTGTCCAACCTGGTCAGCACCATCCGCGACCTGCAGAAGGCGGGCGTCTGGGTCTTCGGCACCGCGGCCGACGGCGATACCGGCCTTTACACGGCCGATCTCAAGGGCCCGGCCGCCATCGTCATCGGCAACGAGGGCGAGGGCATGAGCCGCCTCGTCTCAGAAGCGTGCGACTTCAAAGTCAGTATTCCCATGCACGGCCGCATCTCATCCCTCAACGCCTCCAACGCCGCCGCCATCCTCCTCTATGAGGCAGTACGGCAGAGAGGGTGACGGAGGAGTCTTGCGTGGTGCGCACGCAATGCCTTCCCCTCATAGGGGAAGCCTTGGATGTGCGCAGCCCCAAAGCCTCCCCTTCCAGGGGAGGTGGCTCGGCGCAGCCGAGACGGAGAGGTTGAGCCGGATTTGCGACAACCTCTCAGTCTGCTTCGCAGACAGCGTCCCTACCACCTTTGTCCCTTCGGGACATTTCCCCCCTGATAGGGGGAATCGGCCCCTGCAAGGGGAGCCTTTAGATGATGTTATCCACATTTCATTTTGGAGCAGCCTATGAAACAGACCAGGCGTCCGGAGGACGAGGAACAACTGAACAAGACGCCTGAGACCCCGGCTGCAGCCGACGCGCCGCAGGAGGAGCCTGCCTACTCGCTCGAGGAGATCATGAACGAGTTCGGCGGCTGGACGAAGCGTGACGCGCCCACGCCCGCGGAGCCTGTCACCGACGAGACCGTCCGTCTCGCGGTCCCCGCCGCGGAGGCGAAAGGGGAGGAGAAGCCGGCTGAGCCGCCCGCCGGCGGCGACACCATCCGCTTCACCCCGGTCGAGGAAGAAAAAGCGCCCGAGCCGGAGCGTCCCGCCGTCTGGACCTACCGCGGCGAGCCCGACCCGGAGCGTCCGGCCCCGGACCCCAAGGAGGCCAGAGAGCTTGCCCGCGCCGAGCGCCGGGAAAAGCGGCAGGCGGAAAAGCGCCGCCGCCAGCTCGAGCGCTTCCAGAAAAAAGAGGCCCGGAAAAAACGCGCGCAGGAGCAGCCGGAGCACACCTTTGCCTCGCCGGAGGCCGCGTATGCATTCTACGCGGCGGCGTCCGGCACGCGGCTGCGGCTGCTGGTGAGTACGCTGCTGTGCCTCGGGTCGGTACTGCTGCTCGTGCTCTCCACGCCGCTCATCACCGGCGCGTTCAGCGATCATGCTGCGGTCTTTTCCGCCGCCATGCTGGGGCTTCTGCTCCTGCAGGCCGTGTGCAGCTATGATGTGTGCCTGTCCGGCGTCATTGCGCTGCTCCGGTTCCGTTTCGATCAATATAGTATGCTGTTTCTGGCGCTCTGCGCCGTCGTCGCCGATGCGTTTTTCGCCGTGGCGGAGGGGCGCACGCCGTTCTGCACGGTCGCAAGCATCCTGCTGCTGCTTGCCCTGTGGGGCAGGGACCTGCTGTATGATGCCCGCCGCCGCTCGCTGCGCGCCATCAGTAATATGGACGAGCCCGTCGCCGCCATCCGCGAGGAAAAGGCCTGGCACGGCTACGACTGTATCTTCCGCGCCCCCGGCGACGCGGAGCAGTTCGCCGTGCAGATGGAAATGCCGGACGCGGGCAGCCGCATCATGCGCGTCTGGGCGCCGGTGATGACGGCGGTGACGCTCGCGCTGTCCGTCCTGACGTCGCTGCGCACGGGCGAGCACTTCCTCTGGGCCTGGTCGGCCATGCTGCTCGCAAGCTTCCCGGCCGGGATCCTGATCGCCTACGCCAAGCCGTTTTCCGCGCTGGCCCGGCGGCTCTACCGCGCGGGCGCGGCCATTGCCGGCTGGCAGGGCGCGCGGATCTTGTCCGGTGAGGCGGGCCTGATCGTCGAGGACGCGGACCTGTTCCCGCCGCAGAACGTCACGCAGGGCGGCATGAAGCTCTACGGCAGCCGCCCCGC
>ENA-ORSL01002137-ORSL01002137.1-human-gut-metagenome-genome-assembly--contig:-NODE-2137-length-14880-cov-3.375987_pt1 | contig 14880 bp, 11 predicted proteins | sample MGYA00242190_ERZ509157 | MGnify/ENA primary metagenome ERZ509157 (study PRJEB26280, sample SAMEA2338664) | human gut metagenome | biome: human gut; feature: human-associated habitat; material: faeces...
AATAACACAAAATACTTGTATAAGATCGCGGTTCAAATACTGCATCGCAATAATCAAAGAAACATCCGTGATTTTTTACAATTGACTTCATTTTTTATGTAATCTTAATTTCAAACACAATCCCTTTTAACCGTTTTAATCTCTTCTGTGGTATGATTATGGACACAAGGAGGGCTTGTTATGATGAGCATCAAAAAATCAATACATGAATGGACAAATCGTTTTGATAAAAGAGCGGAGATGTTTGCTTTTCATCATCCGTATCTTGCATACTTTGTCATGTTCATTGTAACGCCTGTCCTTGTTTTGGCTGCTGTCTTTATTGGCACTGCAATCATCGCTTTTCCGATGGCTTGGATCATGGGCTGGCTGTGAACACAACAATACTGAAGGTGGTGTTTCCCATATGACACAAAAATCGATGCATGTGATGCTGTACCATTCAACAGCTCGTATGCCTATCAGAAAAGCGGATACAATTCGCGGTACAGATCGCAAAATACCGATGTGATATTAAGGTATATTAGAAATTGTTGTTTAGCAGGATCAAGACTATCGAATGGCCGTTTTGAGTCAGCATTTATGGAGAAAAAGATATGCATTTCATAACATTTTTTATCGGCATATGCGCTGTGGCGCTGCTGATATACTACGTTTACATTTTAATGAAGGGAGATACACAGTAATGGCTTCGGTAATACAATACATACTGTATCTTGCCGTTTTGGTGCTTTTGGCAATTCCGCTCGGTGCATACATCAAAAGGGTCATGTACGGTGAAAAAACATTATTTACAAAGATTTTGACCCCATGCGAAAACCTAGTGTACAAGGTGATGCGCGTGGATAAAGAGGAGCAAATGAGCTGGAAAAAGTATCTGCTCAGCGTGCTTATCTTTAACGGAATCGGTCTTGTATTCCTGTTTCTGCTCCAGCTTTTGCAGGGAGTGCTGCCCGGAAATCCGCAAGGACTTTCAGGGGTAAAATGGGATCTGTCTTTTAACACAGCTGTCAGCTTTATTACAAACACGAACTGGCAGGCGTACAGTGGTGAATCGACACTGAGTTATCTTACACAGGCACTGGGACTTACGGTTCAGAACTTTGTTTCCGCTGCAACAGGAATTGCTGTACTGTTTGCTTTGATCCGCGGATTTGTCAAAGTAAAAACCGATGGACTCGGAAGCTTTTGGGTGGATATGACAAGGATCATCATTCATGTTCTGATTCCGTTAAACCTTGTCATCTCTCTTTGCTTAGTCGGCGGCGGTGTGATTCAGAACTTCAAGAGCGCAGAAACGGTATCTCTTGTGGAACCGATTGCCGTCAGTGACGAAACCTTTGCGCTGGATACCGATCACAATATCATTGAAAACGCAGAGATCGATACAGAAAACGGTGTCGTCACCGTGGACGGAGTTACTATAGAAAATGCAATTATCGTCTCAAAAGGTGATGTGCTCGGCAGCTACAAGCGAGGCAGCAGTGTACTGAACAGCGATATCCTTGCAGACTCCGAAATATCCAACATCTCTGACGACGAACGCACAGGAACCGTGGTCTTTGACGGACAGAAAATTGCAGTAAACATTGTCACTGAACAGTTTGTCCCGATGGGACCTGTGGCAAGCCAGGTTGCGATCAAGCAGTCCGGTACCAATGGCGGCGGATTCATGGGCGTCAACTCAGCGCATCCATTGGAGAATCCCAATGCGTTTACCAATCTCATCGAAATGATTTCGATTCTGCTGATTCCTGCGGCGTTGTGCTTTACATTCGGTAAGGCAGTAAAGAACAAAAAACAAGGCATTGCAATTTTTATGGCAATGTTTATCTGCCTTGTGTTCGCCCTTGGCGCGATAGCCGTCAACGAACAGTTGGCAACTCCGCAACTTGCCCAAAACGGAGCAGTGGATATTTCCATGATCGATCAATCAGGCGGTAACATGGAAGGCAAGGAAACCCGTTTCGGCATCGCTACATCTTCGACATGGGTGGCATTTACGACGGCTGCCTCCAATGGCTCCGTCAACTCAATGCATGACAGCTATACGCCTATCGGCGGTATGGTCGCAATGCTTCTGATGCAGCTTGGTGAGGTGATATTCGGTGGCACGGGATGCGGTCTGTACGGTATGCTGGCGTTTGCCATCTTGACAGTCTTTATTGCCGGTCTGATGGTAGGCAGAACACCGGAGTTTCTGGGAAAGAAGATCGAACCGTATGAAATGAAGTGGGCGGTACTTGTCTGCCTGGCAACGCCGATTGCCATTCTTGTCGGCAGCGGTATCGCGGTTGTATGGCCGACAATAACGGAAAGCCTGAACAACAGTGGTACGCACGGACTTTCTGAAATTCTGTATGCGTACTCGTCCGCAGGCGGAAACAACGGTTCTGCATTTGCAGGCTTCAATGCAAACACGGTATTTCTGAATCTGAGTCTCGCCTTTGTGATGCTGTTCGCCCGCTTTCTTCCGATCGTCGGCACCTTGGCGATTGCGGGAAGCCTTGCAAAAAAGAAAATGATCGCCACGACCGCAGGCACACTTTCCACAACAAACGCCATGTTTGTATTCCTGCTGATCTTTATCGTTTTGTTGATTGGCGCTCTGAGCTTTTTCCCGGCGCTGGCGCTTGGACCGATTGCGGAATTTTTCCAGAGTATTATGTAAGGAGGTACTGTTATGGCATCAAAAACAAAAAGTGCTTTTGCCGATAAAAAGATGCTCGGCAGAGCCATAAAAGATTCATTTATCAAACTAAATCCGAAAACGCAAGTAAAGAATCCCGTCATGCTGCTGGTTTATATTTCGGCTATCCTGACGACAGGTCTTTGGATCGCATCCTTGTTTGGGCTGAAAGATGCATCAAGCGGCTACATTCTTGCCATTGCCGTTATCCTTTGGTTCACCGTCCTGTTTGCCAACTTTGCGGAAGCGATTGCCGAAGGCAGAGGCAAGGCACAGGCAGACACACTGCGTGCGTCCAAAAAAGATGTGGAAGCGCATAAAATTCCGTCCGTAGATAAAAAGGACAGTGTGACGGTCGTCCCGTCCGTCAACCTGAAAAAGGGCGATATCGTCATCGTCAAGGCGGGTGAACAAATACCCGCCGACGGCGAGATCATTGACGGTGCCGCATCGGTAGATGAAAGTGCAATCACCGGTGAATCCGCTCCTGTGATCCGTGAGGCAGGTGGTGACAGAAGCGCCGTCACAGGAGGCACCACGGTGTTGTCTGACTGGATCATTGTCAGAGTTACAAGCGAGGCGGGCGAGAGCTTTTTGGATAAAATGATCGCTATGGTCGAGGGTGCTTCCAGAAAGAAGACGCCGAATGAGATCGCATTGCAGATCTTTCTCATAGCACTGTCAATTATCTTTATTCTTGTTACCATGTCGCTGTACACCTACTCGGTTTTCTCTGCCGATCAGGCAGGAATCAACAATCCGACATCCATTACCACGCTGGTTGCGTTGCTTGTGTGCTTGGCACCTACCACCATAGGTGCTCTGCTATCCGCTATTGGCATTGCAGGTATGAGCCGACTGAATCAGGCAAATGTCCTGGCAATGAGCGGACGTGCCATTGAAGCCGCGGGGGACGTGGACATTCTGATGCTGGATAAAACCGGTACGATAACGCTCGGCAACCGTCAGGCATCGGAATTTATCCCCGTCGACGGTACGGATATCAAGGAACTTGCCGATGCGGCACAGCTTTCCTCCCTGGCAGATGAAACACCGGAAGGCAGAAGCGTTGTGGTGCTGGCAAAAGAGCAGTTCGGCATCCGCGGCAGAAGCCTACAGGACAAAGGCATGGAATTCATTCCGTTTACTGCGGCAACCCGTATGAGCGGTGTGAACTATGACGGCAATGAGATTCGCAAAGGCGCAGCTGACGCCATTGCGGCATATGTAACCCATGCAGGCGGATCGTACTCCGATGAATGTGACCGGGTAGTAAAATCCATCGCATCCAAAGGCGGAACACCTTTGGTGGTCGCCAAAAATCACAAGATTCTCGGTGTGATTTACCTCAAGGACATCATTAAGCAGGGTGTTAAGGAGAAGTTTGCCGACCTACGCAAAATGGGTATCAAGACCATTATGATCACCGGCGATAACCCGATTACCGCCGCGGCAATTGCCGCGGAAGCAGGTGTTGATGACTTTCTTGCAGAAGCAACGCCGGAAGGCAAGCTCAAAATGATCCGCGATTTTCAGACCAAAGGGCACCTTGTTGCCATGACCGGCGACGGTACCAATGATGCGCCGGCCCTTGCACAGGCGGATGTTGCGGTTGCAATGAACTCCGGCACGCAGGCGGCAAAGGAAGCCGGAAACATGGTAGACCTCGATTCTTCACCGACGAAGCTGATTGATATTGTCCGCATCGGTAAGCAACTGCTGATGACAAGAGGCAGTCTGACCACATTTTCGATTGCGAATGATGTTGCAAAATACTTCGCCATCATTCCGGCATTGTTTATGGGGTTGTACCCGGGACTTGCGGCACTGAACATTATGGGGCTTCATTCCCCGCAAAGTGCCGTGCTCTCCGCCATCATCTACAATGCACTGATCATTGTTGCGCTGATCCCTCTGGCACTCAAGGGTGTCAAGTACCGTGAGGTGTCGGCAGGAAAACTATTGTCGAGGAATTTACTCGTTTACGGTCTCGGCGGACTGGTAGCACCCTTCATCTTCATCAAGCTGATAGATATGCTACTCGTACTGCTCGGTCTGGCATAAGGAGGTTTTGTTATGAAGACATTCAAAAATGTACTGCCTAAGGCAGCGATTATCTTTCTGATATTCACCTTGATCTGCGGTATCGCGTATACCGGTGTCGTGACCGGTATCGCACAACTTATTTTCCCGAAACAAGCAAACGGGAGTATCATCGAGGTGGACGGTAAAAAATACGGAAGCGAATTGCTCGGACAACAGTTCACCGACGATAGCTATATGTGGGGACGCATCATGAATATCGATGTTTCCACTTTTACGGATGAGAACGGCAAAATGCTGATGTACGCGGGTCCATCCAATCTCTCTCCGGCAAGCCCGGAGTATGAGACATTGGTAGCAGAGCGTGTGAAAAAGCTGAAAGCTGCCAATCCGGATATGGACGAGACGGCAATTCCTGTTGACCTTGTAACCTGCTCGGGCAGCGGTCTTGATCCTCATATTTCACCGGCTGCCGCAGAATACCAGGTGGCACGAATCGCCAAGGCGCGCGGAATATCGGAGGACGAGGTCAGAAGTGTGATTGAAAAATGCAGCTCGGGTAAATTCCTCGGTATATTCGGCGAAGAAACCGTCAATGTTCTTGAGGTCAACCTGGTACTGGATGGAATTTTGGAGAAGTAATCACACCATGAACATTATCAAAATCATGATTCCTGCAAGACCGGGCACAGCCATGAGATTTGTTAGTTAATATATGAAAAGCAACTGCAACGAATTCCGCCGTTGCTTTTTCATTTTCTTCGTTTTCCCGGAAAGACATACTCTCCCTATCGCTTGATATCGCTCTATTAGAGTTTTTGGAGCATCTTAATGCAATCTTAATACCCATTGCGCTATCTTAACACACATTTAACTGAAATTAAGATAAAATAAAGGAAATACAATTGGAAGTTGTATGCGCTAAGGGGTGTTTTCATGAGAATAGGACATGGTAACAAACATATTTCGACTTTCCAGATCATCATATTGAGCTTCGTTTCCGTCATCATGCTCGGGACGCTGCTTTTGATGCTGCCGATCTCGACCAAAGAATCGGGACACGCTTCTTTTACCGATGCCTTGTTTACCTCAACATCTGCCGTGTGTGTAACGGGACTTGTGCTTCATGACACGGCAACCTACTGGTCGTACTTCGGGCAGTTTGTGATCATGCTTCTGATTCAGGTAGGCGGTATGGGCGTAGTGACGACTGCCGCCGCGGTCGCCATTTTCTCAGGACGAAAAATCGGTCTGATGCAACGCAGTACGATGCAGGAAGCCATTTCCGCACCTCATGTCGGTGGAATTGTCCGAATGACCGGTTTCATTCTGAAGGTAACCATCATTACGGAACTGATCGGAACGGCACTGCTTGCCATGGTATTCTGCCCGGAATATGGGCCTTTGAAGGGCGCGTGGTACGCTTTGTTTCATTCGGTTTCGGCTTTTTGCAATGCAGGCTTTGATCTGATGGGGATCAAGGGACCGTTTTCCTCATTGACTTCCTATTCGGGAGTGTGGATCGTAAACGCCGTTGTTATGCTCCTGATCGTCTTCGGAGGCATTGGCTTCTTTACATGGGATGACTTCAGAAATAACAAATGGCATTTCAAACAGTATAGGATGCAGAGCAAGGTGATCATCACCGTGACGGGTATTCTGATTGTTCTGCCTGCGATTTATTTTTTCTTTTTTGAGCTTTCAGGCTATCCGCTACCGGAACGAATCCTTGCTTCTCTGTTTCAGTCCGTCACACCGAGGACGGCAGGCTTCAATACAGCAAATCTGTCGGCTTTCAGTGAGACAGGACAGGTATTCATCATTGTGTTAATGCTGATCGGCGGTTCTCCGGGTTCCACGGCGGGTGGTATGAAAACCACAACGATTGCCGTGCTGTTTTCATCCGCTATATCGGTTTTCAGGAAAAAGGAAGATACGCACTTCTTCGGCAGAAGAATAGACACAGAAACCGTTCGCAGTGCCGCAACCATTGCACTGATGTACATCACCTTGTTACTTACAAGCGGGATCATCATCAGCAGGGCAGAAAATGTGCCGGTTCTTTCCGCCTTGTTTGAAAGTGCTTCGGCAATCGGTACAGTCGGACTCTCACTGGGTATCACACCGGGGTTGAGTTTGATTTCGCAACTCATTCTGATTTTGCTGATGTTCTTTGGCAGAGTAGGCGGACTGACACTGATCTTTGCAGCATTCTCAAAATCAAATTCAGGATATTCCAAATATCCGCAGGAAAAGCTTACAGTGGGTTAAAGGAGATAAAACGATGAAATCGATTTTATTGATCGGACTTGGCAGATTTGGCAGGCATATTGCCATTAAGCTTCACGAATTAAATCATCAGGTCATGGCAGTGGACAAGCAGGAGGATCGTGTTGAAGCGGTGTTGCCATATGTTACTAACGGACAGATCGGCGACGGTACAAACGAGGATTTTCTCCGCTCTCTCGGTGTCCGGAATTTTGATGTCTGTATTGTGGCAATTGGAGACGATTTTCAAAGTTCTTTGGAAATAACCTCGTTTTTAAAGGAACTCGGCGCGAAAAAGGTGGTATCAAGAGCGGCTCGGGGGGTACATGCGAAATTTCTTCTAAAAAACGGTGCCGACGAGATCGTGTATCCCGAAAAGCAATTGGCAGACTGGACGGCGATCCGATACAGCTCTGACCATATATTTGATTACATAGAATTGGACAGTGACCATGCCATCTTTGAAATAGCCGTTCCTCAAAGCTGGATCGGAAAAACAATCGGGCAAATTGATATCCGAAAAAAATACAATATCAATATTATGGCATTGAAAACAGACGGCAAGCTGGACATGAACATTTCGTCAGACACTCGTCTGAATGAGGCAAACACCATGCTTGTACTCGGAGATATGAAGAGCATCCATAAATGCTTTCATATCTGACAGGAGGAAAATGTTATGGAACTGGGGCAGCAGACCTGATGGGATCAATGAAATGTGCCAAAGAATAATACTCCGTTTGCATTGAAGTAAAGGGTAATTTGTGATATAATCTTTATGGAATCCTTATCCGATGACCCACTTATTTTCACCATATTTAAATGATGTCAGGTATAATAACAGCATGCAAAATGAATGGAGGCGATCAATGTGGGAGATGAAAGACAAAACCCGGATGAACTGCTCCGAGCGATTCAACACGAGGAAACAAGAGACAACCGGGGGCACTTGAAAATCTTTTTCGGTTATGCTGCCGGAGTCGGTAAAACTTATGCGATGCTGAAAGCAGCGCACACGGCAAAGCACCGAGGGATTGATGTCGTTGCCGGGTATATAGAGCCTCATGCACGCCCGCAGACGACTGCTTTGCTGAATGGACTGGAGTGCCTTCCAACCAAGACAGTTGATCACAACTCCATCGTGTTGCATGAATTTGATATAGATTCAGCCATTGCAAGACATCCGCAACTGATCCTTGTGGATGAATTGGCGCATACCAATGCGGAAGGATGTCGGCATGCCAAGCGGTATCAGGATGTAGAGGAGCTTCTGAATGCCGGCATTGACGTATATACCACGGTCAATGTACAGCATATTGAAAGTCTGAATGACCAGGTGGCATCTATTACCGGCGTAATGGTCAGAGAGCGGATTCCGGATTCGGTATTTGATAACGCCGATCAGGTGGAGCTTGTGGATATTGAGCCACAGGAGCTGATCGAACGCTTGCAGACCGGAAATGTGTATCAGGAAGTGCAAGCCAAGCGGGCGGTTACTAATTTCTTTACCATTGATAATCTGACCGCCCTGAGAGAGATTGCCCTGCGCCGCTGTGCCGATCGGGTGAATCTGATCACTGAGCAGGCTCGTATCAAGAAAAACGGCGATTATCACACGGACGAACACATTTTGGTCTGTCTGTCATCAGCACCGTCCAATGCAAAGATCATCCGGACAGCCGCAAGAATGGCAAACGCCTTTCACAGTGCTTTTACAGCTTTGTTTGTGGAAACCCCGGATTTTCCTGCGATGAGTGAGGAAAACAAGAAACGTCTGCGGGCAAATATGAGACTCGCAGAGCAACTTGGAGCAAAAATAGAAACGGTATACGGCGATGATGTGCCGTATCAGATTGCCGAGTTTGCAAGGATCTCCGGCGTGTCAAAGATCGTCATCGGCAGAAGCGCCGTCACAAGAAAGCACTTGTTCAGCAAACCGACCCTTACAGAAAAGCTGATTACCGATGCTCCGAATCTGGATATTCATGTAATCCCTGACGCATCCTCGGCGATATCGGCCTACCATGCCGCCAAAAAGGCACGAAGAAACAGTGTAGTGTTCTCAGCCTCGGATATTCTGAAATGTATCGGAATTTTGATTGCGGCAAGCCTGATCGGTGTTGTATTTGACCGCTTGGGATTTTCCGATGCCAATATTATTACAGTCTATATTCTTGGTGTCCTTGTCAATGCAGTTGTAACCAAAAACAGGATATACAGTCTGATCTCATCCGTTGTCAGCGTCTTTATTTTTAATTTCCTGTTTACCGAGCCGAGATATACCTTTCACGCCTATGAAAGCGGATATCCTATCACCTTTCTTGTCATGTTTATAGCAGCTATGATTACAAGCTCGCTGTCAATCAAACTCAAGAACCATGCAAGACAAGCGGCGCAGGCAGCTTTCCGTACAAAAATTCTGTTTGACACAAACCAACTACTTCAGCGCGCAGTGGATAAGGATGAACTCATTTCTGTTACCGCCAATCAGTTGGTCAAGCTGCTTGACAGAAATATTATCATGTATCCGGTGCAAGGCGATGAGTTGGAGACTCCGCGTATCTTCAGTGTGTCCGATGAACCGATCAGTGAGGAATTGACTTCCGATAACGAAAGAACGGTTGCAAGCTGGGTTCTCAAAAACAATAAACACGCAGGTGCAACGACCGACACCTTAGCCAGCGCCAAGTGCTTATATCTTTCCATTCGCGTCAATGAGCATGTTTATGGAGTTGTCGGCATCGTTATCGCCGATGATCCATTGGACGCTTTTGAAAACAGCGTTATGCTTTCTATTCTCGGCGAAAGCGCACTTGCAATGGAAAACGAAAAAAACGCCAAGGAAAAGGAAGAGGCGGCAATTCATGCACGGAACGAACAGCTTCGTGCCAATCTGCTCCGCGCGATCTCGCACGACCTTCGTACACCCTTGACCTCTATTTCCGGGAATGCAAGCAATCTGCTGACCAACGGAGAAGCATTGGATGGTGAAACAAAGCATCGTCTTTATTCCGACATTTACGACGATTCGATGTGGCTGATCAATCTGGTTGAAAACCTGCTTTCAGTCACCCGGCTGGAAGACGGCAGAATGAACCTGCACATATCCGCCGAGCTTGTGGAGGATGTGGTGGCAGAAGCGTTGCGCCATGTGATCCGTAAAAGTGTAGAGCACCATATCACAGTGGAACATAAGGATGAATTTCTCCTTGCGAAAATGGATGCGAAACTGATCGTCCAGGTTGTGATCAATATCGTAGATAACGCCATTAAATACACACCGCCTGGGTCAAATATTAAAATACTGACAGAGCGCCAAGGGGACAAAGCTGTCATTCATATTGCGGATGACGGACCGGGTATTCCGGACGATGCGAAACCGCATATATTTGATATGTTTTACAGCGGAGCCAATAAGGTCGCAGACAGCCGCCGGAGTCTGGGACTCGGTCTGTCTCTGTGCAAATCCATCGTTACGGTTCACGGCGGAACGCTTACAGTAAAAGATAATCAGCCGCAGGGAACGATCTTTACCTTTACGCTCCCTGCAGAGGAGGCATATTTGAATGAATAAATATTTGATTTTAGTTGTGGAAGATGATCCTTCCGTTAAAAGTCTGATCACGACGACTTTGCAAATGCATGAATACCGATATGTCACGGCATCGGGCGGAAATGCCGCTATCATGCAGACAACATCACACAGACCGGACATCATTCTTCTGGATCTGGGTCTTCCGGATATGGACGGAGTGGATGTGATAAAAAAGGTCAGAACATGGTCTAATGTTCCCATCATCGTTATCAGCGCACGCAGTGAGGATACCGATAAAATCGATGCACTGGATGCCGGAGCTGATGATTATCTGACAAAACCCTTCTCTGTCGAGGAACTGCTGGCAAGACTGCGTGTAACGCAAAGACGGCTTGCCATCATGCAAAACGAAAACAAAACCGATGAGTCTGTCTTTACGAACGGAGCGCTTCGTATCGACTATGCTGCCGGCTGTGCATATATGAACGGCGAAGAACTTCACCTGACTCCGATTGAGTACAAGCTGTTGTGTCTGCTTGCACATAACATCGGCAAAGTATTGACCCACACCTATATTACACAGAAAATATGGGGAAACAGCATGGAAAGTGATATTGCCTCACTTCGTGTTTTCATGGCAACACTTCGTAAGAAGCTGGAGTCGAATCCCAACTCGCCCCAGTATATTCAAACCCATATCGGCGTTGGATACCGGATGATGAAGGTTGAGGAGCCATTGCAAGAGTTGTGATACCGGCCTGTCCGGATTCATTGCCACAGATGTAAAGTTCAATCCCAAATTTCATAGTGATCCATGATAAATTTTTGAATTAAAAAAAGCTACCGGCGTCACACATTGCGTAATGCCGGCAGCTTTCTTTTTAGGAGAAAATATCTTTTCTTGTGTCTATTAGCGACGGTACTCTCTTGCCCGACGAGGCGGCAGAACACGCCGACACCGTGATGACCGGACCTGCCGACAGAATCTGGCGTGAGTTTATCAAGGATTACGCAAACGGAACCCCGAAGAAGCGTTACGACGGAGAACACTGCGACATCGGTGCGGCAAACGTCATTCCTCGGCGAGATCTGATGAAAAAAAGCAAATATATCTTTGCGCCCACGGTAATTTCCGATTTCGGTTGCACGAATCACTGCGAATTTTGCGTGATCAATTCCTTTTGGGGCGGCAAATACAGCGCGAGGAAGATCGAGGACGTCATAGACGAGATTCGTTTACTGAATAGCAAGTATATTCTGTTTCTCGATCCGTCACCAACCTCCAAACCGATTTGTGCAAAAGCCTTTTTTGAAGCTCTGATCCCGCTGAAGATCAAATGGGCAGGGCTTTGCACCACTGACATTTATGAAGACGAGGTGCTTTTTGATCTGATGATCAAGAGCGGCTGTATCGGAATACTGATGGGCTTTGAGACCTTTTCCGAAGGCAGCTTACAGGAAAGCCATAAGAAAAATAAGGTTGAAAAGTATAAGGCGGTCGTGGATAAGTTTCATAAGAACGGTGTCAGCGTGCTTGGTACGTTTATGCTTGGCTTTGACGGTGACACTAAGGAAAGCATTATGAAAATGCCCGATTATATTGACGAGATCGGAGTTGATATCCCGCGCTTTGCAATTTTGACACCCTATCCCAACACCCCCACGTTCAGAAGGCTCGACACCGAGGGGCGCATTATATCGAATGATTGGAACGATTACGACAGTATTCACGCTACCTTTTCACCGAAGAATTTTTCGGCGCGGGAGCTTGAAGAAATGCTCGTATCCGTTTCGAACGAGTGTTATACGTGGAGGCGCATCTGGAAAAGGGCTGTGAAAAACAGATATGGCGGCGTCATCAAGCTTGGCGTCAACCTCGGATTTAAAATATATAACAAAAAGGTAGCCAAGACTCTTGGAAAGGATTGGAGCAAAAAAGCATGAAAATAACATTTATTCTCCCCGCGATCGGCAAGAAATCGGGAGAGACATATCTACGCAGTTGGCTGATGGAGCCGCTGACCATAGCTGTCCTGAGCTCTATGATCCCCGAAAGATTCGAGCGAGAGTTTTTCGACGATAGAATCGAGAATATCAATTATGAAACCCAAACGGATATTGTTTCTATCACGGTTGAAACCTATACGGCTAAACGTGCTTATTATATTGCATCCGAATTCAGAAAGCGCGGCAAGAAGGTCATTATGGGCGGTTATCACGTCACGCTTTGTCCCGAGGAGGCTATTCTGTATGCCGACAGTATTATGGTGGGTAATGCTGACAGAATCATTCCGGGCGTGCTTTCGGATATTGAAAACGGCACACTTCATCCGAGATATGATGGCGGTGCCTGCATCATGTATGAAATGCCCGACAGAAGCATTTACGCCGACAAGATGAAAAAGTATCTGCCCGTATCCCTTGTGGAAACGGGGCGTGGATGCTATCACAACTGCGAATTCTGCTCAATTGCAGGATATTATCACTCTCACTACATACACAGAGAGGTAGCGGATATTATCGCCGAGATCAAGTCCTGTAAGCACAAGATATTTTTCTTTGTTGACGACAGTATTTTCTCAAACAAGGCCTTTGCAAAAGAGCTGTTTGAGGAGCTGAAAAAGCTGAATATCATCTGGACGACGCAGATCACACTTGATATTGCCAGAGATGACGAGATGCTTCATTTGATGAAGGAAAGCGGATGTGAAATGGTGCTCATCGGTTTTGAGTCAATTGAGAGCGATAACCTCAAGCAGATGAACAAAGGCTGGACCGAAAAGCTTGGAGAGCGAGATGCGTTGATCGAGAAGATTCACGACGTTGGCATCAGCATCTATGCAAGCTTTGTATTCGGCTTTGACTCGGATAATGAAGATACCTTCAAGGCAACCCTTGCGTTCTGCCAGAAGCATCAATTCTTCGTAGTAGCTTTCAATCATCTTCTTATTTTCCCTAATACGAAAACCTATGAATCCTTCAAGGCGGACAATCGTTTGCTTTCGGAGCAGTGGTGGTTGCAGAGCGGATATACCTTCGGTACGATCACGTTTACTCCCAAGCAGCTCACCCCCGAATCCCTGCGCACGTTCTGCAAGCAGTATAAGAAGGAATTCTTCAGGTTCGGTTCGATTTTGGGGCGTGGCAGAACCATGTTCAAGCGGACTCACAAGTTTATGATCAATCTCGCATATTGGTTTATCAATATTCTTTTCCACTCTGAGGTGGACAAGCGTTCTGGAATTCCGATTGGCGAAAATCTTGAGGAAAAGAAAAAATGAGCGAGTCTAAATATTTGGCATACGCCGATGACGGAAAAGAAATATTGCGGATACTTGAAAGCTCTGCCGCAAAAGGAAACATCGAACTGATCTATACACGCGGTACCGATGCCTATGAGTCCTATATGAAGGAGTCGGGTGAAGCACGCGTGTTCATTTCAAGAGATGGTGAGCGTGCTATCGGTACGTGCGCTGAGGTCATCCGAGAGGTATATATTGGCGGCGAGGTTTGCCGAGCGGCTTACATCTGCGGACTGAAAAAGGATGCGGAATACGATGGCGGAGTTGGATTTGGTGCTAGATTTATCCGTGATCTCAGACTGGATAATATTGATTTTTATTTCTGCTCGGTTGTTGCCGAAAACACAGATGCCCGAAGAATGTTTGAAAAAAGTCGACGGCTTCTTGACATGAAGCAAACGGTTGGATATAAAACCTATATCCTAAGTCCAAAAGTCAAAGTAAAAGCAAAAAAGCATAACTTTACTTTCCGCAGGGCAACAGGAAACGATACCGAGAGATTGCTCCATTTTCTAAACGCCGAGGGAAAGAAAAAGGATATGTTTCCCGTTGTAAAGAGCTTTGATGAGTTTTACAATTTGAGAGCGGAAGACTTTTATTTGCTTCTCGACGGGGAAAGCATTGTGGCAACCGCAGCTCTGTGGAATCAGACCGAGTATAAGCAATACGTGGTAAAGCGATACAGAAAGATCATGAAGCTTGCACGCATATTCAATCCGCGCCTTTCTGCATTTCGTTATATCAATCTTCCGAAAGAGAATGAGCCGCTTGATTTTCCCATGCTTGCGTTTTTCCTTTGCAAAAACGATAACACGGACAACTATTTGATCTTTCTTAATGATATCAAACGTGAGGTCTCCAAAAAATACGGAATGTTTGTGTTTGGACTTCCGGATGGTCATTTTGCAAGACCTTTTGCAGATAAGCTTCCGAGCATCAGCTTTGAAACAAAGCTCTATGAAATCAAATTTCCGTGGATTAAACATACATATAAAACCCCGGACCCCAAAAAATCATTTTTTGAATGCGGTCTTTTATAAAAA
>ENA-ORSL01002139-ORSL01002139.1-human-gut-metagenome-genome-assembly--contig:-NODE-2139-length-14874-cov-8.790202_pt1 | contig 14874 bp, 19 predicted proteins | sample MGYA00242190_ERZ509157 | MGnify/ENA primary metagenome ERZ509157 (study PRJEB26280, sample SAMEA2338664) | human gut metagenome | biome: human gut; feature: human-associated habitat; material: faeces...
ATGAAAAAGAGCTCACGGGCATTCTGGATGCTTGTGAGCTTTCGTATTTCGAGCCAGAGGTGGCACGCGTTTTTGAGAACGCTATTGAACGGCTGTTTTACTCGGACAACCTGCGCATCGGGCAGGCCGTTCTGCCAAGAAGCCGGGTACGCTCACGACTGCACCGGCTGAACTATTTTGTCCTGCAAGAAGCGGAGAACAAGCTGCACGCGAACCGGAATGTGCCGGTCAGGGATTCTACGAAATACGTTATGTCAACCATATACAACTGCATCACGGAAACGGAAAGTGACCTGCTGGTCGATCCGTATCTCAATTCGCTGCGCTCGCCGCCGGGAAAGGGGCGTGGCTGATGCTGCTGACGAAACAGCAAAAGTATCTGCTGGCCGTGTTGGCGAAGCTCGGCTGCGCAGAGCAGCGGCAGCTTGCCGCGCTGCTGCAAAAGATCTTTGCCTTTTCTTCGCTCGATGATGCCGTGCGTGTGACCGGTGCCTGTGTGCGGCAGATGCAGATGGGCGGGCTGCTGCAAATCGCAGACAATATCGTCGCACAAGTTGGAGAGCATCCTGCCGCACAGCGGATAGAAGCCATTGACGTGATGCTGGAGCTGTCTGCGGCGCAGCCGGAGGATTTCTTTGCCGTGGACAAACATACTCTGCTCCGCTTCTCGCTTGGAGAACCCAGTTTCAAGCAGTTTGTCATCGTGTCCGGCAGTGATCCGCCACCGGAACGTGAGATCCGGCGGGACGAAAAAATCATCGTTCTGCTGCCCGATGGTACTAAGCCAGAGACATTTTCATACACCAGACCCGTCATTTTTGCCATCCGGCAAGAAAACGGCACGCACCGCTTCTTTGCCAGAAAATAATTATTACAGGAGGAACTACATATGCCCAGAAAGAAAGCCGAACCCGAAGTGCTGCAGGAAGAAACCGTACAGCCAGAAATCGCCCAAGTCGAAGAAACGGTCACCGCAGAACAGCCAGTATTGGAACCGCAGGTCGAAGAACCTGCAATCACAGAACCTGTACAACCCTATGGAGAGGACGACGTGCCCGCAGCGGCAGAAAAATCTGAATCTTCCGAACCGGAGAAGAAATCCTTCTACAATCTGGACTTCCGTGCGCTCGATCAGGATCTCTCGCCGGAGCAGCGGCAGGAGTGGAACACGATCTACGCCTCCTTCCGCAGCCGAAGTGTCATGCGCGGCACGATCATCGGCGTCGATCCGCATTCCATGACCGTCCGCAGCGCACAGACCGGTCAGGTCGAGACCAAGCGGATGTACTGTGCGGTCATTGTGCCGTTCCGCACCCGCATTTTGATCCCGGAAACGGAAATGTGGGCTGAAAATGAGGAACGCCCGGCGTTCGTTTTACGGAACATGCCGGGTGCTCAGATCGATTTTGTTGTTACCCATGTGGATCGTGAAGCGGGCTTCGCCATTGGCTCCCGCCGTCTGGCGCTGGCCTCTCGACGCTATTTCTTCTCCACGCAGCCGCTCCACCAGCCGGGCAGCCGTGTTCCGTGCCATGTGCTGGCTGTCGGCCCGCGCCGGTGCCTCGTTGAGTGTTATGGCTACGACGTGAACCTCTCGCAGCGCGATATGAGCTATGCTGCCATCCCCGACTTGCGGGAACAGTACCATCCGGGCGATGAGCTGACCTGCGTGGTCAAGCAATTTGACCGCAAGACCGGTACCTTGGAAATCTCCGTCAAGGAGACTGTTCCGAATCCCTTCGATGAAGCCAGCCTGCGCCACCCCGTCGGCTGCCGCCGCAGGGCGAGTATCGCAGGTAAATACGCCGGAGGTGTGTTCTGCAACCTCCCCGACGGCGCGGTTGTCATGTGCCGCTACTCGTTCCACTACGAGGACTCGGACTTCAAAACTGGCGATACCGTCATGGTCGTGATCCAGCGGTATGACGAAGGGAAGAAGCAGATATTTGGAAAAATCGTCGGCCGCTGATGCACATGGAATTACATCTTAGTGCTATTACGGAAACAGCATCACCCGCATTTCGTGCGAGTGATGCTGTTTTTTATAAATGATTCTTTTTGGACCGGTGCTGTGCCGTTTCATAAACCTCATCGTCAGCTCTTGCGCCGATGACAACGACCAGCATTTCTGTTTCTGTTCGGATCAGCTTATATACGACACGGATACCGGCATCCCGGAGTTTGATTTTCAAAAAACCGGTCAAATCACTGCCCTGCTTATTTCCCAACGGCTTCCCGTAGCCGCCTTCCGTTACAGGCAGCGGATTTTGAAGAACCTTGCAGATTGCCTTAATGACCATCAATCGCTGATTCCCGGCAAGGTTCTTCAGGTCCTTCGCGGCTTCCGGCAGGTACACCAGCTTCCAGTTCATTCGATGTCTACCTCACCAACCGCGTCCAAAGCATCCTGCGTGATACCAAGCTCATCGTAAAGATGCTCCGCCGGAACAAACGCTACGGGATCTGCCTTTGCCATGCGTTCGGACGCTAAGGTAAGCAGTCTGGCATCATTTACTTCGTCGATCAAGCTCATGTATTCCTCGGGAGAAAGAAGAACGCACTCTGCAGCATTGTTCTTCATAACAACTTTTGCGCCGCTTTGCTTGACCTCGTCAAAAATCTTTCCGGCAAGCCCTCTGTTAAACAGTGAGATGGGGATCGTGTTCCGAATTGCGCTTGCTATATTGACCACTTTGATCACCTCCGTGATTCTATTGTAACACCGCCAAATTAATTTGTCAATAATTTTACTGTTAAATTCACTGATGTATTTGCAGCTGCTATGCTGCTACTACGTTTACCTACGCAGTGTTTTGCCTAGTATCCTATGGAATACAAGTAGTGCAGCTTTCATTTGCTGATCTGTGATTTCTCCCCTTGCCCAACAAGCAGAGAGCGTCTTTGCATAGTCGGAAACCGGAACGCCTTCAATCGCATTGATCGCGTCGGCTGCCTTGACAGCAGCAATCCGGCGGTTTTGCATTTGATCCATGACAGTTGCTCCTTTCGAGGCTTGGACTCTGCTATCCAGTATAGCCGATTTGCTTATCAAAATCAAATTTCTTTAAGTATTTCTTTTCAAAATCTTATCCTGCAAGAATGCGATCTGGATCAGCTCCTCAGGCGTTACATCAAGCGCGTCGGCGATGTTAAAGAACGCTTCCATGGAGAACGCACGGACCATATTCGGTGCTTCAATCGCGCTCAGATGAGAGCGGCTGATGCTTGCTTTTTCGGCTAACTGTTCCTGTGACATCCCGCGCATCTTCCGCAGGGAGGAGATCGCAATGCCCATCTGGATAAATCGGTCCCGGTTTTTGAAGCTGATTTCGTCTTTGCTCATAGTAAACGCCCCCTTCTGTGAAAATTATAGAAGCTGCGGCGTCTTGGTTCAGCTTCATCTATAAAGCGATTGACTTATTTATAGAGCGTTATATAATTATATTATGCAATTCGCCGAAATATATGGCGCATGCGCTTTATAATAAGCAGACAATCGTTCTGTTGAAATGGGAGCGGAGGGAAACAGCTATGATTTGCGCGCTAATTGGAGATCAGACGATCAGAAATTTGAATGAGGAGCGTTTGGAACTGCGGCTTCGTACGCTGATTGAGCAGGAGCATGTTTCCGCGTTTGTTCTTGGCTATTTCGGTCTGTTTGAGCGGCTTGCGTTCCGCGTGATCCGGCGCTTGCAGCAGGACTATCCGCTGCTGGACTATACAGTGATCCTGTGCGGACTACGAAAAGAGAGACCGGCAGAGCCGGAGCTTGACTATCTGCACACACTGTACCCGCAGGGCTGCTGGCTCTGGCCAGGACGGATCGGGTTGACGCAGAAGCTGTGCTATCTTGCGTCGGCGTCGGACATGATCGCTTATTATGACGATACGGAGCAGCGCAGAGCCGCAAGCTGGATTCGTCGGGCAGCACGGAGAAAGCGGTTATGCGATACAACACTTGAGTAATCCGCAAGTTTGCACCCGCCTGCCGTCGCGCTACAATAAAGCTGTATTCAGGTCAGAGCAGTATCAGGGCGGAGCAGATGAAGGGCGGAGGTGAAAACTTGGGGACAGGTATGCCCCGGTTCCGTGCGCAGGCCAGTGAATACCAAAATACAACAGGACCAGTAAGACCGTAATTGCCGCTTGGCAGTTACGGTCTTTTTGCGTCCAAAAACGATGAAAGGAGTGAAACCATGAATGCCAGAAAAGAGCCGGCTCATGCCAATCAGCTACTACAATCCCAAGCAGGAGATCCGTCTTAGCGCGTATGCGGACACGATCATTCTCGAACCGGATGGGCAGAAACAACACCTTCGGGCGATCCGCTTCGGTGGGTACCCGGAGATGGTGCGCGCCATGTCGGACGCGATCTATGCCGGTGCGACGCTGGAAACGGAATTTGCCGGTGAAACAGCCATGCTCACCTGCGAACCCAAGAAGTACGAACGCCATCTGAGCCACGACGGAATTTATGCCGAGGCGACCATCCTCTCACTGGATGACGAAGACGCTGCGGCAAAAAAGGACGAAGATGCACAGGCGGGCGGGCAGACGAATGTAGAGCTGCCGCCGAGAAAGTGCATCCTTTTTTGCCCGGCCGGAGACCGGCAGGCGCTGTTTGAAGCGCTGGACCGGAAAACGGCTGTGCCGCTTATCCCGGAGTTTCAGGACTACGTTCTGGACGAACTGCGGCGGCGCGGGATACTCAGGCCGCTGCGTGTCATTTCCATTCGGGAACGGCTGGAGGCGTGGCTGCTGCTGTGCAAGAAGGACGACGCCAATATCGTCAAGGTGCTGGAGGATGGCCTGAAAAGCGGCGCAATTCGTATTCCCGGAACAGTTCAGAACCTCAACGGCTTTGACAGTGTGCATTCTGTCACCAGCTACCTAAGCGCGTTCGGCGTGACCGTGGCAGAGCGAATCCGTAATCAGTTCCAACCGCTGTTTGACCCCGCTGCGGAGCAGCTTTCCCCGGAGATTTTACGCATCAACGACCATATCCGCGAACACGCGGGCTACAGCCTTTACCCGGCGCAGCTTGCGGTTGCGGAATCGGTCAAGCGCAAGCTCTCGGAGGGAAAGTCTGCGTTCATCGTGGCGGAATGTGGAAGCGGCAAGACGAAGATCGGTGCGACCGCACTGGCGGCGTATCAGGCGCAGAAACGGTCAAAGACGTTCAACATCATTCTTTGCCCGTCGCACGTCGCGAAGAAGTGGGTGCGTGAAATTGCCGAAACGCTGCCGGACACCGCAGGCGTCATCGTCCGCAGCATTACGGAGCTGGACAGTTTGTACGCGCAGTACCGGCAGGGCGACAAAAGCATCTACGCCGTCATCAGCAAGGAAAAAGCCAGAGACGGCTATATGCGCCGCCCGGCTGTCCTGTTTGACGCACGAAAAGGCGCGTTCCGCTGCCCCGGCTGTGGTTCCGTCATAGAATTGCCAAGCAGCGACGATACATACGACTGGGTGACCGCGAAACCGGAGGCGTTCCGCATGGAAAACCGGCGCAATCATCAATGTATGAATTGCGAAAGTCCCTTGTGGACAGCGGTGAATCCAAGCGTGCCGTCTCCGTGGGTCAAGATTCCGGAATACGGCTGGGTGCATCGGAAGCTGGCAGTCCATGCCATGCAGAAGACGAAGAACTTCGCCGCACTGGACGTCTTGCAGACGCTTCGCGAAAACCCGGATGGGTACTTCCCGACGCGCGGCGCATGCCGGCGGTATCCGCTCAGCTCGTACATCAAGAAGCGGTACCGCGGCAGGATCGACGGGCTCATCGTGGACGAACTGCACGAGTACAACAACGACAGCGGTCAGGGCGACGCGATGGCAGAACTGTTCGGCACGGCAAAAAAGGTTATCGGCATGACGGCCACGCTCATCAACGGCTACAGCTCCGGCATTTTTCATCTGCTTTACCGCACGTCGGCGCAGCTGATGCTGGCGGACGGAAAGCCGCATGAAAAGCCCGCGCTGTTCAATACGGAGTATGGCGTCGTGGAGACGACCTACACCGAAGCCGATGAAAACTATGCAGCAAAGCGCAGATCGCAGAAAAGCGGCGTTCGGACGCGTCAGCTTCCGGGCGTTTCGCCGCTGGTGTTTTCCCGGTTCCTGCTGGAAAAAACGGCGTTTTTGTCGCTGTCCGATATGGGCAAGGCGCTCCCCAGCTATGAAGAAATTCCCATTGCCTGCCGTATGGATGAGGCCGTGCAATCGGAATACAAACGCATTGAGAATGCGCTTGTACGGGTATTGCGGTCGGACCGCCGCGCGGCACAGAAGATCCTTTCCGCATACTTGAATCTGCTGACTGTCTATCCGGATCAGCCGTATGAGCAGAAGCCCATTCTCTACCCTGACAGCGATGAACCCATCGTCGAACCTGAGAACATCGGGGACGCGGACACGCTCGGAGAAAAGGAACAGCGGACGCTGGAGATCGTAAGAGCTGCCATCCAGAACGGGGAGCGTGCGCTCATCTACACAAGCTGGGTGCGCACGGATTCCCAGCAGAAGCTCAAAAAGCTCCTGACGGATGAAGGCTATCGCACGGAGATCCTGACCGACAAGATCAAGACCACTGACCGTGAGGAGTGGGTGCAGAAAAAGCTCGCTGCCGGGATGCAGGTGCTGATCGTAAACCCGTCTCTGGTAGAAACCGGCTTGGATCTCAACGCCTTTACCACGCTGGTGTTCTACAGCATGGGCTATAAGCTCTTTACGCTGCGGCAGGCGTCGCGCCGAAGCTGGCGCATCAACCAAAAAGCGCCCGCGGTCAAGGTCTATATGCTCTACTACGAGGACACCATGCAGCAGAAATGTCTGAAGCTCATGGCCTCGAAGCTGGCGGTCGCCGGACTCATTGAAGGAAACTTCTCCGAGGAAGGACTTGCCGCAATGAGCGACGTACAGGACATGACCTCTCAGATGGCGAAGAAGCTGATGCTCGGTATCCGCGACAATGTGGAGGATATTGCGGCAGCGTTCAAGAAGATGGCGTTTGAGAATCCGGACAGAGAAGTACCGGACGTCCCTGCCAAAGAAACGTCTTTGCCGCCGGAAACCGTACCGGCAAGAATTGAACAGCCAAAGCGCGTGTTTACCGCAGAACAGGAAGAAAAGCTGCAAGCCGCCATGGTGCAGCTCGAGCAGCAGAAAGCCAAACGGACGAAGAAAACGCAGCAGGTGGAAAACCAGCTGAGTCTATTCGATTCCGTTGCGTAAAAAAGGAGGATGCTATGAAATTTACCGTCAACCGAACAGAACTGCTTGCCGCGGCGCAGAACGCCGAGCGCATTGCGCCCAGAGTCTCCACGATCGAAATTCTGCAATGCGCGTATTTGCAGGCAGAACAGGACACGCTTACCGTCGCGTCGGGAAATCTGGAAATTGCATTGGAGCAGCAGATCCCCGCACAGATTGAGAATGAGGGCAGCGTTGTTGTCAAAGCGCCGCTTCTTTCCGGAATGCTGCGCCTGCTGGATGGCGAGCGCGTGACTTTCCAGATGAAAAACGGAAAGCTCGTTGTTTCCTCCGGGAGCGCGGAATACGCCATTCCCGTCATGGACGCGGCACAATACCCGCGCATGGAGATTCCCTGCCCGGCGGCAACCGTGCCTGTGAGCGGCATTCCGTCGCTGACCAAACGAACGGCGTTTGCCGTTTCCGAGGATACGACCCGCCCCATGCTCAAATGTGTGAATCTGATCTTCGGTGCGGATGGTCTGCAGGCGGTCAGCACAGACAGCTTCCGCATTGCATCCGCCAAAGGCGACCGCGAGAGCCGCGGGAACATCAGCTTCCTCATTCCGGCCGCATCGCTGGAAAAGCTGGCGGCGCTGGTGGACAACCGCGAGAAGCTGCAGGTCGGCACGACCGGAAAAACCATTGTGTTCACGAAAGAGAACTTCTCGTTCGCCGCGCGAATTATGGAAGGGCCATATCTTGCCGTGTCGCAGGTGCTGTCCAATCTGAAGCAGCAGTTTACTGTCCTGACCGACAGCGCTCTGCTCCGCGATGCTATTTCGCAGACCCTGAGTGTCACCGGCACGCAGAACCGTTTTTCCCTGTCCTTTGCAGGAAACCGGCTGACTGTTCGCTGCGAGAGCGAATATGGCATTTCGGAGACGGCTATGGACGTGGTCGCGCTGAGCGGCGAGCCTGCGGGCGTGTACTGGTACAATCCGGCGCAGCTCATGGAGTGCCTGAAAGCGCTGAACGGAACGCTCATGCTGGAGGTCGTGCAGCACAGTGCGCTGCTTCTCAAAACAGACGAGCTTGTCTGCTTCCAGATGGCGGTGCGTGAACCGAAGGCAATCGAATCGAAACCCCAAAAGACAAAAAAGCCGCGCAAGGAGGCGGCATAAAAAAGGAGGACACGCCTATTTGAAGAAACCGACCATCTGCCGCTACTGCGGCGGGATCATCCGGCTCGTTCCGGCTGCTGATGTCTATGGCAGCTCCACGGAACGGCTTGGAATGCAGAACGAATATCTGTATCAGTGCCAGAACTGCAATGCCCGTGTTGGCTGCCACAAGGGTACCACGCGGCCACTCGGCGATGTGGCGAATGAGATTCTGCGGCTCAAGCGCATCGAAGCCCATCAGGTGTTCGACGCTTACTGGCAGAAAATGCACATCAGCCGGACAAAAGCCTATCAATGGCTGGCACGAGAATTAAAGCTCTCAGAGGAAGAAACGCACATCGGCGGGTTTGAAATTGATACCTGCCAGCGCGTGATCGACCTCTGCCGCGCGAAAATGGATAAAAAGTAAGGAGAATGTCGTATGAAGATTCGGCCAAAGGTTCCCGTATGCACAGACTGCGACCACGTTTTCGAGTACAGAGGCCGAAACCCCGGTCAGCTCGGCGGCGTGGTGGTGCAGTTTGGAGAAGCCTACTGCACGAAAAAGAAAAAGCCGCGCTTACTAAAGCGCTGGCACAACATGCTCCGCGTCCCGGACTGGTGCAAAAAACGCATCCGGCCGAGCTTGGTGCGTATCTATGATTTTGCCAGCACGGAAAGCTGGCTGATGCACGAAAATCTCTGCAAATCTCTCGGACGGGAGATCAGCCCCACGGCATCCAGATATACACTCTCCGAGGTGCGGCAGCTTGATCTGGACGCATATGCGTTCCAAAAGCAGATTCGCACAACACCTGTGGAAGAGCTTTTGAATGTGCATCTGGGGCTGCATCAGGTCGTGGAGGTCTTTGACGGCGTACAGTCCGTCATCCTCTATAAGACGCTGGACGGCTTTGTCCCGACCCCGACGTTTGACGCCGAACGCGCCAGACAGAACCGCAGAGAACAGAAAAAGGCTACCGCCTGACAAAACACACATGGAGGCATCTGCCTCCCCAAATACAAAGGAGAAAGACCATGAAAAACAATTTCACCATTTCTCAGAGAAACGCCATCGTGGAAAACCATCTGTGGTGCGTCAATGCCGTGATGAAGCAGAACCGCGCGCTCATCCGTGCGGCGAAGCTGGATGCGGACGACGTGTATCAGCAGCTTGCGCTGCGACTTATCCGGGCGGTCATGTCATATGACCCGGAAAAAGGCAATCTGGAGCAGCATATCTTTGCACAGCTTCATTTTGAACTGCTGAACTGCAAGCGTCCTTACCGGCTGCACGGCATGACCGGAATGCCGACGGAGTCTCGCGGGAATGTGATCTCGCTGGACGCCTACCGCATGAGGGATGCCGCATGAGCTTACGAGATAAAATGCTGGCTGTTATGGCCGATGTAAATGCCTCTGTTGCCGAGCGTGAAGAACTGGTCGAACTCATTGCCATTGCCCTTCTGACGCGGAAGAACCTGTTTATCCTGGGCGATCCCGGTCAGGCCAAGAGCTACGCGATCAACGCCTTTCGCAGCCGTATCACGGACGCGAAGCAGTTTGAACGCCTGCTTTCCAAGCAGACGGATGAAGAACAGCTCTTTGGACGGCTCGACCTTTCCAGTCTGATCCCCGGCTCCGTGCCGGAATCTGCATTCGAGGGCGATAGCATCTACCAGAATTTGCGCTTCGATCTGCAATGCTTTTTGAACGGTCTGCCGAAGATGAAAAACGAGACGGCAACGTTCGAGAGACTGGCAGAGGTCAGTAATAAGCTGGACGCCTATCGCAAAGCCGTCGCCGCGCTGCATCCGTGCGAACCGGTCGTACAGACCGCGGGCAAAATTCCGGAGGCCGACATTGTGTTTCTGGATGAGATCTTCAAATGCAATGACGGCGTTCTGAACGCACTTCTGACGGCGCTCAACGAGCGAAAATACACCAATGAAGGCCGGACCTATCCCATCCCGACGATCTCTTTTTTCGCCGCGTCCAACGAAATTCCGAATTTCAATGACCCGGAGGAGCGAATCCTTGCAGCGCTTTATGATCGGCTGGAATTAAAGGTCGTTACGGAGAACATCTCGGAAAAGGCACACCGGCTGGCGATCCTGAAAGACAAGCTCGGTGGCTCGTTCGGCGCTATCCATGCGACGATCTCGCTGGAGGAGCTGCACACCATGCAGCAGGAAGTCGCGGCCATCAAAATTCCGGACAGCATCCACGACCTGATGGACGATGTGCTCTGTGCGCTGCGCACACAAATTCCTGTGTCCGACCGAAAATTCCTCAGCTACTTCTCCATTGCGCAGGCAAAGGCGTGGCTGGAGGGACATACGGAAGTCACATCGACGGATCTTCTGGTGCTGCGGAATTACTTCTGGCAGCAGCCGGGTGACCGCGAATTTGTAACCGGCACGTTGGAGCGTCTTTGCGTCAACCCCATGCAGGAAAAGGTCAGCGACCTTCTTGCCATGGCACAGGACGCAAAGGACGGCTTTGACAGCGCCTGCGGTGCGGCTGAAAATGTACGCACGAAGCAGGCCGCGCTCCGCAAATTCCGCGGCGAGCTGGTGCGGCTCTACCAGATGCAGACCGAGATGGCTGCAAACGCCGGCTCTGACAGCGAAAGGGCGCTTACGGATGGACTCCTTTCCGAGCTGGAGCGCATCAGCAAGGCGGCGCATGAGGCCATTGGCTTTACTTACACGCCGCTGGAGCAGTTGGCAGTATTACAGTAATTGTTGGGAGGTCGAGGAATGGAGAGTCAAATTAAAATCAGAGCAACGGTTCCGGAAATGAATACGTTCTTCGAAGAAGAAAGCGGTGTTCGGTATATGGAAATTCGAGACCGCCGCTACTCTTCAGATGAAATTGAGCGTATGCCGGAATCAAAGTTCAACAGCAAGGTGTTCATGTGGGCTGTGAGGCTTCGGCATCCTAAAGTAGGAAAGGAACTTCACGGCATCTTTACAATTTCCGAGATAAAAAAGAAGCTGGAAGAAATGAAAGCCAAACAGGACTAATTTTCAAGGAGGGTAATTTATGCTGAATCACATTGTAGTTATGGGCAGGCTCACACGCGATCCGGAGCTTCGCAAGACGGCCTCCGGCGTTTCCGTTGCGTCATTTTCCGTGGCAGTAGACCGCGATTTTTCGCAGCAGGACGGGAAAAAGGAAACCGATTTTCTTGATGTCATCGCGTGGAGAAACACGGCTGAATTTGCGGCGAAGTATTTTACGAAGGGCCGTATGGCCGTCATTTCCGGTCGTTTGCAGATCCGGAACTGGGAAGACAAAGAAGGCAACAAGCGCCGCACGGCGGAAATTCTTGCGGAAAACATCTATTTTGGCGACAGCAAGAAGGAGGACGACGGCGGTTCTGCCCCTGCACCCACGCAGGGCTTCGGTGCGCCAGCGCAGTCGGGCGGCTTTACGCCCAACTTTGGCAGCGCCCAGCCCGGCAGCTTTGTGCCGAACTTCGGCGGAGGCTTTTAAGTGCATACCCTGCCTGCACGGATGTTTTGATTGCATAAATTCCGAAATGCTGGTAAAATAGCAGTAGAAACATTTGCAGGAGGTGACGGAAGATGATGTATCCGTTCCTGACGCTGGATGACCAGACCGAGATCGTACACTCTCAGCTTCTGGCCGATGGCAGTGTAAAGGTTTATGTAGAAAAGCCGGACGCAAAGGATTGCTTTCACTATGCGACGTGCTTTCTGCCGGGATACCGCTGGGAAGATGTTTCCGGCTTCTCTGAGGCAGAGATTCAGAAGTATCAGGAGATCATCGCATCCGCACTTTCACAAGGGCGCATGGATGAATTGCTCAAAAGGTCATAATGAGATTTGCAGAGGAATCCGGTTCTTCTGCTGAAACAAGAACGAGGGAACGCAGTGCTTATGCTGCGTTCCCTTTTGCTATCTTTATAGGAGGGTTTTGATTGAAACAATATTTTCGTACCATACAAAGCGTACTGGATTCCCGCTGGGGCAATTTTCAATATGCCGGAACACCCGCAGCACAGAAAACAGACCGTGTGCTGCAAAGCTCCAAGCTGGAAGACTGTATTTACCGCGATCTGAGTAGGGACGACGAGAACATAGAGAACATCCAGCAAGAAGCCGCATCTAAGCTGCACAGCTTTCCTGCATTGTCCAGAGATATTTTTCAGTCGTTCTATTCGTTGTTTCCAAAGCGAACCGACGCAGACAGGCTTACAGCAGAAGCACAGAAGTTCAACGCAAAGCTGCTCGACCATGTGACCGAGGATGCGGACTATCCGACAATCAAGTCGATCTGCGAAGGCCGGGAACTGCCCGCCTACGAGGCCGCATCCGAGTTTACGGCAAGGATCGGCGCGCAGCTGGACGGTCTGCTGTCGGAGCTTGGCGGCAAGGATGGTACGCTGAAAACGCTTGAAAAGCTGCAAGCAGCGCGGAATCAGGCACAGCAGAAGCTCACAGAGCTTTTAGCGCAGATGCGGGATTCTGTGCAGAATCCCACACTGGAGCAGGCGGTGATCGACGCGGCAAATCAGGCTGAAAGCAAAACGCAGCAGGCTGAGGCCGTTGCAAAGATGGTAGATACCACAGCACGGCAAAACAAAGCCGCTATATCTGAAAGCGTTTCTGCCGCCGTCGATGCGGCTGCGGAAAAGGCAAAGGAAGTCCAGACGATCCTCGGCGCGTGGAGTGATGATGCCGGCACGATGGAGAAAAATGCGGTGAACACCGAGCTTCTTCAGAAGGTGCGGCAAAATCCAGCGCTGTTGGAGATTTCAAAGCACCTTGGCCGGTTTCGTGAGATCTTCGCGCAAGGCAAGCGCAACGGCTACGCCTATGGCCGCGGAGAAACCTACGCGCTGGAGCTGGGCAATGATCTTTCCCGTGCTATCGGCTCAGAGTTCGCCATGCTTGCTTCGCCGCAGACGCTTCCGCTGTTTGTGAAGAAGTATCAGCAGCGGCGGCTCAAGCAGTACCGCAGGCGTGAACCTGTCCACAAGGGCATGGGCGACATCATCTGCTGCCTCGATGAATCCGGCTCCACGCGCGGCGATGCCGCCGCATGGGGGAAAGCCGTGGCGCTGACACTGCTGGATATTGCTGCAGAAAACCGGCGCAAATTCGCGCTCGTTCATTTTGCCGGTTCTTCTGAGTGCAAGGTGGACGTTTTTCTGCCCGGACAGTATTCTGTACAGGATAAACTCGATGCCGCCGAGACATTCCTCGACGGCGGCACGAATTTCAAACGGCCCTTGGATGAGGCGATCCAGCTCATGGACGCTGGCTTTGAGAATGCCGACATTGTTTTTCTGACCGACGGACTGTGCGAGCTGCCGGAGGACTATCTGGAAACGCTCCGCAAAGAGCAGACTGCCAGGAAATTCACCGTGACCGGCATCCTGCTGGACGCGGGCAATCCCGGCATGGATTTTAGCCTGACGCCGTTTTGTCAGAAGATCTATCGGATCAGCGAGCTGACCGAAGATGAGATCGTAAGAGGTCTGGTTACGCAGCGTATGTAAAACTGGCAAAAAGGATTGACAGTTATCCTGAAACTATTATAATAAAGAAAAAGGTACTGTATAATTGATTATGTGACTGCCTGAAAGGAGGCGTTTTTATGAAGGGTACAACGCTGAAAATTGAACCGGAATTGACAGCACAGGCCGCCGCTCTCTTTGCAGAGCTTGGAATGGATCTGAGCACTGCGACCGGGATCTTTTATCGTCAGGCATTGCGGTATCGCGGTCTGCCGTTCGATGTGCGTCTGGATGAACCGAACAAAACCACTTATGCCGCAATGGATGCCGCAGAAAACGATAATATGTATGGCCCGTTTGATACAGTGTCCGATCTGATGGAGGCGCTGAATGCTTAAACCAGAGTTTTCAGGGCAGTTCAAGCGCGACTATAAGCAGGCTGTCAAACGCGGCTGCGACCCCAAGAAATTGGAGACTGTCATTACAATGCTGTGCGCCGAACAGCCACTTCCAGCTGAGTATCGAGATCATGCGCTGACAAATTCCCGTAATTATAAGGGGATGCGTGAGTGCCATATTCAACCCGACTGGCTGTTGGTCTACCGGGTCAGACATGAGATCCTAGTCTTACAGTTGATCCGAACAGGAACGCACAGCGATTTGTTTTAGCCATTTTTCTCAAAGCGAAAAAATTTGCAATCTATAACACACAAGAAGCAGACAAGCATCGTCTGCTTCTTGCTTTATGCTTTACTTTTTAGCATGGCTTTCGTTTTCAGGATCGCTGCGCGGAAGGTTTTCTGTGCTTCGCGTTCAGCGGGAAAGACCGGGAGCAGGAAGTCCAGTGCCGCTTGAATCCGACCCAAATCGTCCTGCGTCAAATGACCATCCATCAAGTGCTGGTACACCTGTCGGTATGCCAGACGCACGGAGTCAGAAACACTTGCTCTTGAGAAATATTCTGTGATCAGGCCGCCAATAAGCGCGGATTCCTCAATAGAATACTGCATACCTGCCGCCCTCCTT
>ENA-ORSL01002140-ORSL01002140.1-human-gut-metagenome-genome-assembly--contig:-NODE-2140-length-14862-cov-8.865942_pt1 | contig 14862 bp, 15 predicted proteins | sample MGYA00242190_ERZ509157 | MGnify/ENA primary metagenome ERZ509157 (study PRJEB26280, sample SAMEA2338664) | human gut metagenome | biome: human gut; feature: human-associated habitat; material: faeces...
AAAGGAATCATAGATAATGTGAATTCATTGTATGGCAAAACAATGTTGTCTGGTAGTGCAAACAAGATGTTATACAAAGTGGATTTGGATATATCAGGAGTAATGAATCCTAGGAAATTGATTGTTTCCCAACCAACATTTCATGCTGGACGAATAAAGGATGAATGACATCGACAAAGAGCAGATCCAAAGGCTCCATATGAACTGCCCATTGTGAATACAATAGATTTGGATCGTGACAAGACAATCAAATCATATATTGCTCCTTCCATATTCTCAAGTGAATTACTACCAGAGAAGAAAGAAGAAGAATGACCTCTTTTCATGGAACTCATATGAGTAACAACACAACTGGTATTGAGATGAGTTGATATATAGTCAATTGCAGGATTCGAATCACTTGAAAGATAAATGGAACAATTTGGATGAGGTTTAGCATAGTCTTCTATCAGATGAATAATCATTGGAAACTGAGATTCTTGAAGAAAGACCTTCTTCTCATTGCTATTAGCCGCTTTCCCTCCCATTCTGAATTGAAAGGCATATTGTTGATCACGAATACTAATCGGGAATTCTTGATTCGCTTTACATACAATTCTCATTCGAGGTCTGAAAATCAATCGAGAAAAGGAGTAATAGAAACGATCAATATCTCTCGAACTGTTCACATAGCCTTTTGAAACAAGCAAATTGATTCCATCTGGTTTCTTTAGTTTTGCTATTGAATCTATTTGACTTGTAATCACTAGAGTCTCATTTAGATGACTCTTCATTTTTGTCACACTCCATGACATGTATTCAAACTGGGACACCTCACGAATAGTGGTTGGAAGATCTATTCATTTCATTATCTTGTCAATTGTACTATCACAAAACATGAATTCCATTCTTCTTGAAAATGCCTCTTTTAGATTGTTGTTTTTGACTATTCAATGAAACCTATTCAAAGGAAGCACTTCGTAAACCAAAGTTCAATACTTCAGATAGAACAACCATTCCTCGAATTCCCTGAAGATAATTGGCTAAACCACAGAAAGGATTGAAAGTGAGATAGACAATAGGTTTGTCCATTCTCCTCTGAAAAGCAAGATACTCTTCAAATCGAGAATCTGTATCTATGATCAACAATCATCAACAATCAATACAATTATCGAAGATTTGACACTCTTTTCGAGAAACCTATTGATCTCATTCTACAATATTCAATACCAGATTATCCTTTGACAAAGCTGTTAATCCCATTTTCATTGTCTTGGAAGAGAGAATAGTAAAGAACAGAACAACAAGAATAACAACTAATGACATAGAATAATTGGATAATGAGGACAATAATCCTAATTCTCTTTCTTCTTCAATCCCTCTTCCTGAAATCTCAACATAGTATGAATTGAATAACTGATAACATCAAGCTTTTCAATCTATTTCATCTCTTTCTTTCTCCTTCCTGATATCAAGAGAGGATTCAGGATTCGCTCTTTCATCACTCTTTGTGAATGCTCCTGTCAATAGTATCGATTCTATTGTTCATTGAATCCACAGAGTATGATTACGATAATATCATCTATCCTGTTCCATTCAACAATCTTGTTCAGAATCGATCTCTTCGATATAAAGACTTTGATATCCCAAGACAAGAGTTTCCTTCATTTGTCAGATATGGTAAGATACAACCAGCTCTGAATCGAGAGACAGAGTTTGTAGTAGTCACTGGAGCTTCAGATAATCATGCTCTTTCACTTATTAGCTTTCTGTATTCAACTCTTCTAGCATGTCCTCAATCTCCTCTCGTTATTGTTGATTATGGATTAAGTAGCAAATCATTGACTGGTTTGTGGGGAAATGTGAGTCAGATTTACTCCATCCGACAACAACTAGGTAGTTTTGCTCCAATCTATTATCGCAAATTCAACTTTGACAATTTCCCCAAATGGTTTCAATTGAATACACCTTCTAGAGGAGGTTATGCTTGGAAGGTTGTGTCAATCTATGATGTTCTAACAGAATTCAAGGGTCTTGTAGTGTGGTCTGATGCTGGAAATGTCTTTAACAATCTTGGAGTGGAAATCCAAAGAACCAGAAGAAATGGATTCTTCTCTGGTCAAGCAGGTCATAGTGTTGGAGTTCTAACACACGATAGTACTTATCAATTCATTGAAGAAATGGGATGGAAAACCAATGTTCGCTCGATCAAAGATAAACGAAGCTGTAATGGAGCAAATCTCTTCTTTGATTATTGGAATAATACTGTAATGACTAATGTGGTATATCCATATGTGAAATGTTCATATACGAAAAGATGTATTGATCCAAATGGAAGTAATCGAAGAAATCATAGACAAGATCAATCAATCATATCCATCTTTGTTCATCTATTTGGTGTTGAGCAAGCTTGTAGTGTTCAATATGGTACAACAACTCAATTCCATCGGGATTATGAGTTCTATGGAATAGGATATGGAACTAACAATAAACTCATTCAGATGTTAAGTGAGAAGTATAATATAACTGTGAATATCTTCTATCATGTTTGTTTATTAGATTCAGTTGAATGTTCAACACAAATACATAAGAAAGCATTCTTCCATTATCTGGTTTTCATGATTCCCATGTATTGTTTATTCCTTCTCATTTCTATCTTTCTTCTTGTTTCAACTGTTGAGAATCATGAAAACTGGATCAATGTATCACGAATGGGAATGAAAGAACATATCGCTTTTCCTGTTGAAGTGAAGCGAGGTCTTCGATTGAGAAGTGGAAAGAAATACCTTATAACAGTAGCGATTACTGATGATTCTCCTCATCTGAGAGAGAAGGTGAAGACAACAATTGATATGCTTTCACTTTATCAGAAGTACTATCGAATCAAACCTGTCATCTTTTCACAAAGTGATGCTGTTTTGGATTATGCTACTCACAAGAAAGTGACTGTGATTTCAGAAGTGGATCGAAATGAGTTTGGAGTTCCTATCTATCGATCATTGTTGTCTTCTATGAGGAAACGATATCGATCTCTTCTCTATGGATATATGAACAGTGATATTCTGATGGATCCTTTGATCTTCTCTGCTATTGATCAAATGGATATGCTTCACAAGAAAACGAACATTCCAGTACTCTAATGGGGATGATTTGTGAATAGATTCTATTTGCTTCCAGAGTCTATGAAGTACCTCTTCAGAACATTTCTCTCTCCTTTACAAATATCAAATCTTTTCAGAAATCCTATCATCGAATTCCTGTCACAATTCCTCGTATCGTAGGAAGTGCTGTTTGGAATGAATTGTGGAATCAAGAATAGGATATTTTCCTCTATACAAGTGATGCTAAGTTCAATACAATTCCTGAAGCAGTGATAGGAAGGATGGCTATTGATAACATCGCTATTGCTCATGCAAAGAACAATCGAATGATTGTTGTAGATATCACAAATACAGGGAAACATATTCATCAAGGAGTGGATCGATTCTCACGATTCAAACGAGAAGAGAAGGATAAGAAATACAACATTCAGTTCTATAAGCGATACAAGTATTACACTAGTGTCATGAGTAATGCTGACTTCATCTTCAACAACAAGACTGGTTTGATTGAACTCAAATGATATCTGTAACAAAACAACATGTATAGTGAATGAATCCTTGTTGTATCAAACAATGATTATCCATTGATCACATCATCGAATGTTTTCACAGATTGACGGAATTGACGATAAGGAGGTTTCTTAGAAGATAATCGAGTTGCAGAATGAGGAGGATTCATCTCTTTGATTAGAATGGATAGAATGGATTGTTCATATCGATGATTGAATCGATTCACTCCTTCAGGTCGAATACATTTCTTTGTGAAAGCACATTGATAGTATTTCATCAACACTTCATTCACAATTGTTTCATTCTTCATATTCACAATCACATAGGCTGATAGACAATTCGTTTCATTCACTTTCACTCTCTTCACAATCTCATTCTCTTCCAAGAATTCAATTGTTGTTGGATGAACCCATCGACCAATAGAATCAAAAGAGAAAGGAGAATAGATTCCTTCATTCATTCCATATTCTCGATCCTTACTGAAAGATGGAGGTAATACAACACCAGTATCCAACCATACAACCATTCCTTTCCATTCAAATGAAGCATCTACATATCCAATCACTTTCCAACTGTATCCTCCTTTTGTTGCACATTCTGATAATGAAATCCATGTTGGAGCATTCTGAAATGAGAATCTTCTATAGTACACTATTATGTTGGAATGATTCTTGTGAATCTGAGAAATGAATTGTGAGAAATCAATCAGATTGGTTTCAGAGAATCCATAATCGATGATTGTGATAGCATCAAATGAAACACTATTCAAAGCACTCTTGATAGTTGCTAAGAGAGGATAGAACTGTTTCTTATCACTTCCAATCACCAACATTGTTCCATTGGATGCTTCTATTCTACCAATTCTCACAAATGAAGGAAGAAGTGGATTCTCTTCTCCATATCTCTCATATCGATTCTCAATGTGTTGATAATAGTCTGAGAAATCAATAGGATATCTCACATCTGGATAATCATACTCTATACATCATATTCAATTCTCAGAGAATACGATTGGTGATAAACTGTCCAAATCCATTAAGAGAATGTTTGGAAGAATTATAGAATTGATCCTTCTTGTCATATTGTTGATTCAATTGATACAGATCATATTTGTTTCTGTATGATCGATTCAGAGATAGAGAATTGGATTCTTGTTTTTGATACAGAGTTACTACAAGAGACAAAAGAATCACAGATACTAGGATTTCCACAACAATCTGAATCATTATTTGGATGAGAATACAATTCTTCTTTCTTCTCTTCATTGTTGCAGTCCTTTTTCATCTGACTTCGAACATCTTTTCTTCTCTCTCAACTATTCAACAGATTCATAGTTCTGAGAATGAAATGAGATTGTATTGGGATAAATCGAATCATACTCTTCATCAATTTGGAGTCTATTCTTTCAATCGTACTTCTCCTTCTCTTAGAATGATGTATAGAATATGATTATGATGATATTCAATATGGAATACCTTTCAATGAGTTCTATTCTAAAATGGAGAATCGATATGTGGGATTTGGAAAGAATCCATTTCACTTTCCTGATTATGTCATCACAGGTCATATTCAACCATACAAAGAAGGAAACAATATGCTTCTAATCACTGGATGTTCTGATAATCACTTTGTTTCTGCTGTTCCTGCAATGCTTGCTTGTATCAATGCTTCTGCAACTGCCAATATCGCTTTCATAGATTATGGAATCACAAATGATCAGTTGATTGAATTGGCTTCTGTCTTTGAATACATTCACAAGGTTCATTTGGCAATGAATTCCTCTTCCAAACTCTTCTATCGCAAATTCAATTTCCGAAATGCTCCTTCATGGATGGATATCTTCAATTGTGATACTAGAGGAGGATATTCATGGAAGGTGATTGGATATATGGATTTGTTGTTTGAATGGAAAGCATTAGGAGCATGGATTGATGCTGGATCGATTGTATATGATGGAGTGGATGTTGAATTTGGATATGCAAAGAAGGAAGGAATGTATGTTCCTGTATCTCCTGGAACAGTGGAACGATGGACTCATCCAGGAATGATTGAGTTTGTTGAGAAGACTGGAATGACAAATAAAGTGAATCTAACAGAAGGAAACTGTTCAAGTGGTCACTTCTTCATGGACTTTACAAACAAGACAGCAGTTGATATCATCTTCAAACCATTTCTTCAATGTGCTTATACAATGAAATGTATTACTCCAAAAGGATCAGACAAGAGTAATCATCGTCAAGAACAAGCTGGAATCACTGTATTCCTTCACAATGCTCATCTTATGTATTCAGCTGTTGGTAAGTATTCTCATGTAGCCAGATTCCGTCAAGAGAGATTAGGAGATGATAAGATGAGAGAATTGAGGAAAGAACTGATGAAAGAGATTGAAAGAAGAAATGGAATTGTGATATCTCCTGTTTGTTATCAATGAATGAAGATGATTTGATGTGAGTATGTTGAACAACTCCATTGTATTCAAACAATCATATCAAAAGAAGAATGTTGTTTCATTAAACCATTCCAAAGAATCTGCAATACTATCAGGAAATCTTCGATTCCGTTGAATCTTTGGAAACAATTGTTTCCAGACTCTATCATTGTGTTGTTTTATCGTTTCACGATATTGTAGATTGCATTCAAATACACTACTATAGTTTGTTGTTCTCATGAGTCTGGCTAGATGATTGTAGTCATTGAATTGAATAGAACAGGGAATATAGAATGAAGCATATTGTGTCCAATACTCAACTGCTCTGATACTTCGATCCTCAGGAGAATAAGGATGAGTTGTGTTTGGATGACGAGGTAACTCATTGGCTCGAGTCCAACAATACTGAATATCATTATTCCTAGCATCAAATCCAATGTTCTCTCTAGCCATCATCCTAGGAGAAGGAACAAAAAGAGGAATAGCTGTAGTGATTAGATCAGCAATGTAATAGGATAACATGGCATAAGGAAAGAGAATAGCTGCTTTGAATCGATTGATATCTGGCAATTCAAAAGGTCGATGAAGTACCTCATTGATACGAACCACTGAACAATTGAAACCCTGAGAATGACAAGCAGATGTGATATTGGATCTGAATTCGGGTCCTCGTTTGAGAAACTTGAATGGAGCAAAGATGAAATCAGAGAATTCAGGATCATATTTCTTTGGAGGTTCATATCCAAGAACACTAGAAGCAATGATATAAGGCACTTGTTTACCAGAATAGTAATTGATATACTCAGCATCATATCTCCCTGCTGCCATCACAATCACAGGAGCATCTGGTTTTTCAAACATCCATTTGTAGAGATTTCTGATATCGGCTTCAGGACAACGCTTAAGAGAGAATCGATGAGCAGGAATGAAGATTGTGGTTTTGTTGAAGACAAGATAGTTCTGACAATGAGAAGGATAGAACATGCAAATTATCGCATCAGCCTCTCTGAAGATAGGATCATTTTCAAAGAGAGGCCATATTCGATTCACATATTTCATGCTAAACCATTTACACTCTGCTTGATTACAAATGGTTGTATTGGGAATGATAATCTCACCATAATGATGTTGTGAGGACAAATACCTTTCTGGAGAAATGATTGAATCATAGACAGTTGAATACCGAGGAAGAGTACATCTCTTATTGAAAAGATAGAGAGAGTGACCATAAGAATGAAGAGTCATTGCTAAGTCATTTGTTGTTCCAACATGGATATCAGGTGAGAAGAAGAGGAGATGTTTTGGTGAATCCCTTGTTACAGATTCAGATTGAATCGATCTCCCATCATTGAATGATCCATAGATGAAAAGAGAAACAAGTGTGAGAATATAGATGACTGGAAATAGAATCAAACGAAAACCTGTCATCTCCAATTAATAATATGAACATTTCTCACAATTCAATTGAATCCTTCATCAGATAGAAATCATTCAATAGTAGGATTATCCTAATTCAATAATTGAAGGAATCAATCCTTTCAAAGAGTTCTTTCGTGGTGAATTATTATGCTACTCACATTCTTTTCGTTTCTATATGTTGTTTCATTGCTATGGAAGACTCAACTATCAATTTCACTTATGAAAGGGAATTATGGAATCATGCATCAATCTTTGAATACTACCAATTTGGTTGTTCAACTTGATGATGCTGTTCAAAGATGGTCAATCAATAACACATTCCATTATGCTGTTGTTGGTGAGAACTATTCTGTTACTGCAATTTCAACCTTTCTTGACAGTGAATATGAGTTTATTCGTCATTTCATCTTTGTCACACCTAGTCTCAATGATTATGCAGTTCAATCTCATTATTATATTGAATCATAGATCTTAGTGAAAGAAGGAATGAGAGCAGCTTATTACAATCGTAGTCTTATTCCTCCACATAATAGTAGTCTCGATTATACATTACACCATCCTAAGGGTATTAAGATGCTAATCACACGTCATATACTTGAACTGGGTTATAGTCTTATCTATATCGATACTGATTTGTATGTTTATGGTGATTTGGATTCAGCATTATCCTCTCTACCATATATGGATGCATACTTTGCTACTGATAGAAGATGTTGTAGAAAGCTCTGTGATGGGTTTATGTTTCTTCATCCCTCTCAGGAGTTAATTGACATTATTTGGGATTCATTCAAGTACTATCCAATGTTCCAGTATCATGATCAACCAGCATTAACCAAAACACTTCATGAGAGAAGGTTCAAATATGGACTCATTCCTTTCTCAATTGTTGAAAATGGATTTGATTTCTTTAGTGATAAGAGTTTTGGACCAATATCAAGTAGTATCTTTTGATTCCTGAGACTTAGATAATATGACATTTCTAGCCCTTCACAATGATTTCGTTTTTTCAATTCCAGCCAAACATTATCGAATGAAGGTGATGGGATTGTATAAGCATAACTACAATCAAGAATACTCTACAAAAGGAAGAAACTATCTCTATATTCAGAATCCAATTCGTAATCATTCTTAATTGATAATGAGGTAGATAAAGGACAACTAGCATGTATAGTGAAAATGGCCAATCATTTGAATCGATCTCTTATTGTTCCCTATATGAAGTGCAACAAGAAGACTAACTCAAAGTACTGTAATGCATGTGATGAAGACAATTATTGTGCTACTAGCATATTAAAGAATTGTCTTAAGCCATGGTTTGAGAATGTAATGACCAAACAACAGTTACATGTAGACCTTCTTTGAGAATCGATATGTTCTTCCTGAGGTTAAGAAATCGTTTGATAATGATCCAGTTATAGAGTACAATGTTAACACGATTTGTAACTCTGTTCCTCTATCCCTAAGTAATTCCAATGTTATTGTTCTTAAACTACTGTTACGATTGTGTGTTTGTGAATATGATTCCATGTTTTGTTGATGGAATTGATTCTCTAGGATTGGGTGATTGATCAAAGTGCTTGTCATAATCAAGCTGAATCAATACTATTCATCATTCCTATCAATTAGATGAATCTAGTCATAGTGAATGAGGACATACAACAATCCCAGATATCTACAGTTACTTGTTGATGGATTCTGAATAGAATTATGAGCTACAATCACCTCATTATTAGTTTCAACTCCTTCAATAGCTAGAATCCTCAGAGTGTTAATAGGATAGAGAAAAAGGGAATAATAATATGATTAACATTTGAAAATAATAATGATAGAATAAGAATTGTAGATTCATATTTACACGAATATTCAACTAATCAATTGAATTATCTTGATAGAATTCATTTCTATCCAATAATACTACTAATCAAACAAACAAATGAATAAACAACACATGGGAGAATCTTTGGAGACTCTACACATAGCTCAATCCATAAACGATCCATTTCCTTCTCTCCTTTTGGTTTCTCTGACCATTTGACACTCTTCTTTGATCTATGAATCAGAATGTCTGTTATAGAATACTGAGGATGAGGAATGTTGTATCCAAATGAATCTCTTAACAGATAAAACTGGTAATCTACTATTCATTTGTTCCTCTTCATCTACGTTCCATTATCAATCTACGGAAGAATTCCATTTTGTTATATCCAAAATCAACAAAATAGGGATTGTAGAAAGCATTCAACACTGAACGACGGAAAACACCATATCTATCTCTCATTTCTATTGTTCCTCTTACGGTTCCATATCAGCAATCCTAGATATCCTTCTTGCTCTTGTTGAATTCCATTTCAACCATTCATTCACATTCTGATAATTCTAGATTATCACTCTAGTTATTGTTGTACATGAAATCGATTTCGATGTTCCATAGCTTTCCCAGCAGAAATCGCTTTTATCATTTCCTCTCGATTCATTGGAAATCGTTTCCATCTACACTCATGATACAAACCAATAGATACTCATCAATACAATCTTCATTTAAGCATAGCTTCTGAATCGATTTGGAAGGTCCAAACAGATGAATACAAAGAAATGTATCAAATCGATTCAATAATGATTGTTGATTCTCAATATCTTGTCTTGTTTGATCTATTCTAATAGATGAACAAGAACAATACTTGATAAGAAGAGATCTCCATCAACAACCATGAAATGTGTGGTAGTAATAGACTCAATTCCAATATCACGTAACAGATTCAAAGGATAGAAGGTTTCATTTGTGTATTGAACTTCAAATGGATCTGAAGATTCAATGAAATATGGAGTCACTTCTGTTGTATCGACTACATACAGAATGAACTCCAGATTATGATTCTCATATTGTGATAACAATGTCCATGCTGTATCAATCTCCTTCATACTCATAAACACCACAATGATAATAGGACCATTCCAACGTTGTAAATGGAAGGGAATACGATTCACTCGATCCAATGAAATCTGTATTACTACAGTCACTCCAGTATACTCTCTATGAACATCTACTATTCAATTCCTATCTTCAAAACAACAAGGCATTCGTCTCCATGAAGAACAAGTCTTTGATGATGGACTGTATCGAAAGAGAGAATACTTCTGACAATGTGAATACTTATTCCTATCTGAGCAATTCTTTGTTAGAACTGTCTGATAATGGTTGAGAAACTGTTGAAAACCTAGATATAAGGGAATGAAATCCAATACTCTCGCAATGCTCTGAAACAACAATTGGATCATTGTTGATAAGATTCCTAAAGAGACTTTTATCATTTCGATAAGATTCCTTTCCATAGTTGTAGAAATGACTATAGTACGAATCATAACAAGAAAAGGAGTCAAAGTATGACTTATTGAGACAAATACTATCAATCTGATGAACTAGTTTCCATAGATCCTCTTGATTGTTAAGTGGTTTTGGTGCTTCCACCTTTTTAAGAGGAACTGTAGTTAATGGATTACCATTCACCTTATAAGGAGACAATCGAAAAGGATAAGAAACAGGATTATGTCTCAAACAACAATAATGAACAATTGGAAACAAGAGAATCAGTTCCATACCCACACTGTATATCGAAGTGATAACATAAGTCAAGAGAAGTCCAAAGAAAGAAAGAACAAATAGCATTGAAACACAATTTGATAATTGTATTCACTATTATTGAAACAAACATGACTATTCACTATCAGTATTCAATCTAGTGTATCTTCTAATAGATCAAACCAATTCATATCAATTACATCTGTTTTCGAAGAATGCATTTGTTACAGAATAGATACAAAACAACAACAATAAGACAAAGAATCAATAGTTCAGTGACAAAGGGATGAACTCTTCTCCATATTGTCATTGTTATTGTTTCATTCAAACCAGTCAAACACTCTCGATGGATTGAATACTCTCTTCCATCCATATCAATATGACAAGTCACTTGACATCCATCTTCTCCTAATCTACTCACATAGATTCCATTGATTGGTTCTACTACTTCAATCTGATGATTCTTGATGATTGAACAGATACTAGGTCTGTGAAGATTGGTATTGAGTGTGAAATGAACCTTTGAATCTTCCTTCCAAGAATCAAATGTGAGAATAGCATCTCTGGTTACAGCTACTTGTTTCACATCATTCAAAGATTCTCTCATTGTCACATGTGCTACACTCTCACCATAACAATACACTGTGTATTCAGTTGATGGAATGAGATTCTCTAAACGAATCGATTGACTCTTTGATACGAAGAACCGTTTGGATTCCATCACTTCACTCACCATTGGTGTTTGAAGTGGATTCAAGAATGTTCGACACCAAACATAACTAGGAATAGTCACATTTGTGAGAATCACTAGTTGATCAGATTCAATCTCTCCCAGTTGAGTCTGAAGAGATGTTGTTTCTCCAATCATAGTGAATATCACAGGTATCTCTGGAATGAAATGATAATGGAGAGTTTGATTCACTATCAGACATGTGAGAGATGTCACAAGAGTCATTTCATTTGGAATCAATGTGAATGTTGACTTTGTTATTGAAACCTCATGACTCTTTCCATCCATCATCTCATGAAGCAATAACAGAATAGGAGGGATAGGATCGTGTTGATAGTTGATATGACAAGTGATTTGATACTCTCTCCTATCAGAAACAGTTGCCAATACTTGAATTGTCTGTGACTCGGTTACAACATTGATATTGACAGGAGAATCACTTTTGTCATTTGTGTAGTTTTCAAAGGAGTGTGGCAAATCTGATTATCAGTTCAATTCAAATCAATTACTAAAGGAGAAAACAAAGAAAAGGAGAAGGAGAAAGAGGATCAACTTCATCAGAAAATGATTCTGTTATTGGTCATTCTATTCTCTTTATCTCATTCTGTTGTGATTTGTTTGATTTGTCTTTCTGAATGATGAATAGCTCATGATTGTTTGTTAAGTGTTGCAGTGAATGCATATGGAGAGGATTATGACAATGAGTTTGTTGAAACGATCCATTCTGAGATTTGTTGGATTGAGAACATATACTGGATCACAGATATGACCTATGAGTCATCAATCCTGAATAGAGATCTGGATCATAAGAATGTGAAGATAACTCGATCCAATGTTGAGAAGGAAGGATACTTATCATTTCTATTACCACTATTGGAGAATAACACCTATTCATTGATTATTGATATGAATGATATGAAACGACCTGTGAATGATGGATGGGTGGATTTAGGATTGAGAACTATGATGAGTGAGACCAATTCAATCTATTCTTGTGGTACATATTCTAATGCTGAAGTAGCTCTTGGTTGTCTCTTTGTTCCTTCTCTCCAACTTCGAACACTATGGACCAAAACTGAATTGAGAGTGAATGATGAGAGAGCAATGAATCGATTATGTCAATCATTTCAATGCAAGTATCATTCGAAACTCCTTACACACAATATCAATACTTCACAGAAATCCTTCACTGGAAAAGTGTATTCAAGATCCACTTGTATACAAGAATTGGATATTGATGATATGATGTGTAATAGTAAGCATCAAAATGATGGAAGTGTGAGTCTCTATTTCTCTCTTTACAAACGAAATCTTCTGATGAAACAAATGGAACAAATAACCAATTCAACGATTTCAATCAATGAGTTCATTATCTATCAAGGAGAGATGCATCAGAACTACAAGGAAGTGAAAGAAAGATATCCTTTCTTGAAACACTTATGGACTACCAATTGGAACAATCCTTTCTTTCTTCGTTTCATGGTTCCTCTTCTTCTCCGATCTTATATCATTTACAACATTGATGATGATGTGTATGTTGGGAAGAATACTTTGAAATCTATGATGAATGTGGTTGTAGAAGATGATGCTGTGACTGCCTTCTTTGGAAGAAAGATCACAAAGCTTGTTTACAATCCATCTATCTTTGAACAGTCAGGAATTAGTCAAAACAATAAGAAGACTGTTGTTGATTTCCTTGTAGTTTCATATTGTTTGAAATTGGAGTATGCCAAAGTGTTTTGGCGATATCGAGGAATGATGATTCGAAATGGTGAAGACATTCACTTATCCATGACCAATCATTTGGAATGTAAACGAAAGTCGATCATTCCTCAAATCATTCCTGAATCCAAACCAATAGCTCTTCTAGATGATCTAGGAACCAGTTTGCTGAAAGATCATATGATCAATCGAGGTGCTCTGTTACGAACATGGATATTACTTGGTTATCAACCAATCAATCGAACATCTCTTGTTCATTATCCCAAGTTTAGTAAACAAATGAAATCCTATTATGAAGCTAGACTTAGATACTCTCTTGTTTCTTTCAATCACATGCATTCCATTACAACCATCATCATCGATAGGAGCACATTCCTTAATGAAATCGAAAGAGAAGTGAACAGTTTGATTGTGACGAAGCATTGCTGCCTCTGCTGCCTCTTGAATCGCACTGATCCATGATGTGGAACATTGATGAGAGATCATGTAGGATTGAAGTTGAGGATGAGTTGAACACAAGTGGCGTGAATGAATGTGAGGATTGAAGAAGGATGGTTGGAGAGGAATGATTGGATCAGCATAGGATCCAGTTCTATGATACTTGACACTGATATCAGCAAGTAGATCAAGATGAGTGGTGTTGAAGTCAGCAAGAGCATTGAGTGTGGATGCGAATGGATACTTGTATCGGATCGAATTGAGAGTGATACATGAAGTGTAGTAGAAGGGATAATGATTTCTATTGTGATTATCATACAATCAACATTACTCCATATATTGATCACAATCAGAAGAACACTTGAGTGAATAATGAGACAGATAGAGAGAATAACCCTGATGTGTACATTCATAACTCACTGGAGGAGATGGTGTAGCAGGAGATTGGGTTGGAGGAATGGGTGTTGTTGGAGCTAATGAAGTCGGGATAGTTGTTGTAGGAGATACAGTAGTTGGAGGAAGAGTAGTAGGAAGAAGAGTGGTTGGTGATGGAGTTGTGGTTGGAGGAAGAGTAGGAGGATTAGAAGTAGTAGGAGGGAGAATAGTAGGAAGAATAGTTGGAGGAGGAATCGTAGTTGGAGGATTAGTTGTAGGAACAATTGTAGGAGGAACAGTAGTAAGAGCAGATGTTGGCAATACTGTTGTGGGAGCATCAGTGGGAATTAGAGTCGAAGTTGGAATTGGAGTTGGTGTGAGAACAGGTGTCCAGTTTGGATCATTGTATCTGGGATCCTTGCAATAGGCCATATGAATTGATCGAATATTCAAGGAATATGAGTTAGCCTCAGTAACTTGCCATCGATATCTGCGGAATCCAGTCAGAGCCTCAGGAACAGGAATCTGAGGCTTTGTTCTTTCAATCACAGTTTGATCAGTAGTATTCAGAATGGCTGTGGCC
>ENA-ORSL01002142-ORSL01002142.1-human-gut-metagenome-genome-assembly--contig:-NODE-2142-length-14844-cov-4.083508_pt1 | contig 14844 bp, 12 predicted proteins | sample MGYA00242190_ERZ509157 | MGnify/ENA primary metagenome ERZ509157 (study PRJEB26280, sample SAMEA2338664) | human gut metagenome | biome: human gut; feature: human-associated habitat; material: faeces...
CGTTTTTACGCCCGTGGTACGGTTGCATTTGTTCATAAAGCCGACAACGGGCTGCCCGTCCAGCTCTGCCAGGACATCGCCGACGATACGGCGTGTCGTCTCGACCGTCTCGAAGGTATCCAGTCCCAGTCCCGCATAGGTCTGCCCCTTGGCATCGGTCACGCTTTTTCCGAGCAGCTCAAAGGAGTTTCCGGTAAAGAGCATCGTGCGTCCCTCGTCGCAGGCGGCTTGCAGTGCGTCGCGGTAACGGACGAGCTGCGACAGGGCGAGCTTCTGCTTACGCTCCGTTCCCGCGCCCATGTAATAAAAATCGTAGCCCGAAATATCCTTGCTTTCGTACAGCGAAAGCGTATCGACGGAAACGGAGTGTCCCAAATCCCTGAGATACCGCGCCAAAATCGCTACATTCGCATATTCGCCGTAGAGGTTCATCACATCGCCGTAGATGTGCAGCAGCTTACAATCCATCGTAGCCTCACTTTCTGACCGTGTTGGAGAGGAATTTTTCCTTGTCGGAGAAGCAGGTCACGGCGTAGAGCTGTTCCTCGCCGTTTTCGCACAGCTCATGGCAAGCGGCGTCGATGTCGCGGAACACGCGGATCTTCTCCTGCGGCACGGACGTAAACGACATCCGAACGGCAAGGTCGTCGCAGTATTTGCCGCAAAGATAGACCTTTCGGACCAGCTCGTTATTCAGGCGGTCGAAATCGATGTCCCATAGCCACGATGTCTCGCTGGTAAAATACTTCCGACTGACGGCATCGACGATCACAACGACGGTGCACGGTACGCCCTGCGAAACGGCATAGCGGAAGGACATATCGTAGGAGATCGAATTTTCGTGCTTGGAAATCAGGAAGGTGCCCGCGTGCTTGCCGAGGGTGAACTCGATATAACGCCCGTTCTTGAGAATGTAGTCGCTCTCCAACTCTGCCACCCGTTCGCCCGAAACGCCCAGCAGTGTGCAGACGGCGTAGGCGGCAAGGATGTTATAGATGTTGTAAATGCTGCGAAAGGCAAGACGGATCGTATGCCCGTCCAGCGTGATCCGGCTGTTCTGCAGGTCGATGTCCGTCACCGTGTAGTCGGTATCGTGGCGGGCAAAGCCGCAGGACGTGCAGTGATACTTGCCGACGTGGTTAAAGTGGTAGTAGTCGTAGACCATCGGCTTGCCGCAGACGGGGCAGTACAGCCCGTCGTTGTACGCGCCGGAGAATTCCTCGGAGTCGATGTCCGTACGGTCCAGCCCGAACCACAGCACGTTCTTCCGCCCCTGCCCGAACATGGAAACCGCGGGGTCATCGGCGTTGAGGATCAGTGTCGTCAAACACGCTCTCGGAAACGGCGTCAAAGACCCACTCGGGGTGACCGTTGCGGGTAAGCTGATCGCGGTAAAGATTCGTAATGACGTAGTGCGTCGGGTGGAACCAGCGGAAGGTGTGCTTGGTGTAGCGCTCGTCCGACTCGATGAGCAGCACATCCTGCTTCATCTTTCCGCCCGGCGTGCAGGCGCCGAGCATCATCGTCGCAACGCCCTCAATCTGATTGGAGCCTTCGACGTTATAGGCAACGGTCTTGCCCGATGCCTTCAGAACGGCGGCGATCATCTCCACGGTGGAGGTCTTGCCGTTGCTGCCGGTGACGGCAACGATCATTTTCGGCTTTTCAATGCGCCGCAGAATGTCCGGACAAATTTTCAGGGCGTATTTCCCGGGCAGACTTGTCCCCTTTCCGACGAAACCGCCGACGAATTTTATCAGTCTGCAGACAAGAATCGCAAGTAGCTTTCTCATGCCTTTCTTCCTTTCGGTGCAAAAACGCAACTTTTGCATTATAGCACACGAAGCCGTATTACGCAAGTAGGTTCAAAAATTCTTCCTCTGTCGCCACGCGGATGCCCAGCTCGTGCGCCCTTTTCAGCTTGCTGCCCGCGTTTTCGCCGGCAACAACGACGCTCGTTTTCTTGGAGACCGAGCCGCACACCTTGCCGCCGCACGCCTCGATGCGCTCCGTCGCCTCCTCACGCGTCATCGTGCTCAGACCGCCGGTGAGGACAAAGGTCATGCCGTCAAAGCGGTCGTCGCGGCGGGTCAGGCTGCTGCTGAAATTCACGCCCGCCGCCCGCAGACGCGAGATCATATGCTGCGACTGCGGATCGGCAAACCACGAGACGATATGCCGTGCCGTGATTGCGCCGATGTCGCGCACCTGCGTCAGCGTCTGCTCATCCGCCGCCATCAAGCCATCCAAGCTGCCGAAGGTCGCGGCAAGGGTCTTTGCTGCCTTTTCGCCGACCTGACGGATGCCGAGCGCGAAGATCAGGCGGCTGACATCGTTGCGCTTACTTGCCTCAATCGCGACAAGGAGCTTGGATGCCGCCTTTTCACCGCTCTTCCAAAGCAGCTTCAGGTCGTCCGGCTTCAGATAGTAGATGTCCGCAGGCGAAGCAATATGCCCGCCGGCAATGAGCTGCTCGACAATGGTGTCGCCCAGTCCATCGATGTCCATGGCGTTGCGGGAGACGAAATGCGCAATGTTGCGGCTGAGCTGCGCGGGACACTCCGCGCCGGTACAGCGGACGGCGGCTCCGTCGGTGTCACGCTCCACCGGTGCGCCGCAGACGGGGCAGCGGTCGGGCAGACGGTAGGGTGTCGTCCCCGCGGGACGCTTTTCGGCGACGACCTCAAGAATTTCGGGGATGATCTCGCCCGCCTTGCGGATTCGCACGGTGTCGCCGATACGCACGTCCTTCTCGGAGATAAAATCCTGATTGTGCAGTGTGGCGCTCGTGACCGTTGTTCCGGCAAGGCGCACCGGTGCAACGACGGCGCGGGGCGTCAGAACGCCGGTCCGCCCGACCTGCACGACAATATCCTGCAAAACCGTCTCCCTGATCTCCGGCGGGTACTTGAAGGCGCACGCCCAGCGCGGGAATTTTGCGGTGCTGCCCAGCGTCCGCCGCGCGGCAAGGTCGTCAAGCTTGATGACCGCGCCGTCGATGTCGAAGGGATAGTCATAGCGCGTCTGTCCGATGCGGCGGATCGTCTCGATTGCCTCCGCAGCAGAGCGGCAGAGGGTATGCGGGATCGTGGGAAAGCCCTTGTCGTGCAGGTAGTCGATGCTCTCCACATGGGAGGTAAAGCGAACGCCCTCGGCAAGCTGTAAATTGAAAATTAAAATATCGAGCTTCCGCTCGGCGGCAATTGAGGGGTCAAGCTGCCGCAAGCTGCCCGCCGCCGCGTTTCTCGGGTTGGCAAAGAGCGGCTGCCCCTTTTCCTCCCGCTGCGCATTGAGCCGTTCAAAGACCGTCCGAGCCATGAATACCTCGCCGCGGACGATCAGCCGCGCCGGGGCGCCCGTCAGGCGCATGGGGATGGAGCGGATGGTCTTCAGATTCTCCGTCACATCCTCGCCGATCCGTCCGTCTCCGCGCGTCGCGCCGCGGACGAACACGCCGTCGATATATTCCAGCGCAACGGACAGTCCGTCCACCTTCGGCTCCACGCTGTAGAGCGCGTCGGGTACCGTTTCGCGCAGATGCACGTCAAAATCCGTCAGCTCCTCCTCGGAGAAAACGTCCTGTAAGCTCTCCAGCGGAACGGCGTGCTCGACCTTTTCAAAGCGGCTGAGCGCCTGACCGCCCACGCGTCGGGTCGGCGAAACGGGCGAGGCAAGCTCCGGATACTCCGCCTCCAGCGTTTCCAGCTCCCGTAGGAGCCTGTCATATTCATAGTCCGGCATTGTCGGCGTATCCAGCTCGTAATACAGCCGGTTTGCCTCCTCCAGCAGCTCGGTCAGCCGCTGCATCTCCTGCTTGACGTCCATATGCAAGTCCTTTCCGTTGTGTCATTCGTTCATTCCGAAATAGGTGGACGGCACCGTTCCGACGATGACCGTCTCCGCCACGGCGACCGAGGAATCCACCGTGACCTCCCGCGTTCCCGTCCACGTCAGGATCGTGACATCCACGCGGATGTCCAGCATGATCCGATGCAGCGTCTGATTGATCCCCGCAGAGGAAAATTCGTTGCGGAAATTCGCATCCGAGGCGCGCACGGCAAGCACTCGGACGGGGATCTTCGGCCCCCTGCCCGAAAACAGCTCCGGCAAAAATATGCTCCCCGCGGGAACGCCGAGCTGCTCGACGGAGAAGCCCTCAAGCTGCTCGTCAATCCGGAGCAGGATCCCCGTTTTCAGGCGGTTGATCTCGGTCATGTTCGAGCGGATCGCCGTCACGTTGCCGAGCGCGTCCTTTTCGATCGTGACCAGCTTGTCGTAGGAAAGCTCCCCCGCCGCGATCTGCCTGTCAATGGCGACATTCACGGCGTCGGACGCCTCGTTATTGACCTGCGCCGCCATCAGCTCATCTGCGACGGGCGCCAAAAGCTGCCGAAACAGCAGCGAAAGCACCGTCAGGAAGATTAGCACTACCGCGAAAAACAGCCGCAGTCGGTTCCTCTGCGCAAGCGTCATGGCACATCACCCCATAAATGATATGCCGCTTCCCTGTGAAATAATTCAGCGTTTTTTCATCCGCGGTGCGGCAGCGCGTGCCATCAGCCGCTTTGTTCCGACCTGATCGAAGGCGATCTCCAGCATGGCGTCGTTGCCCATTTTCAGGACGGAGAGAACCATGCCGTTGCCGAACGCGTCATGGCTCACCATGTCGCCCTTTCGGAACTCGGGCAGGGCAGCCTGCTGCTTCGGTGCGGGGCGGTAAGACTCGTAGGTCCTCGCCGCGGGCTTCGGCGCGGAATAGCCGCCCTCACGATAGCCGCCGCAGCCGCTGTAGGAGGTTCCGTAGCTCTTAGGCTGTGCCGCCTGCTTGCGGACGATCAGCTCCGGCGGGATCTCCTCCAAAAAGCGCGAGGGACGGTTGCTCGCCGTATGTCCGTAAAGCATCCGCTGCCGCGCACTGGTAATGGTCAGGCGCTTTTTTGCCCGTGTGATGGCGACGTAGCACAGGCGGCGCTCCTCCTCAATCTCCTCACTGTCGCCGATGGCGCGCATTCCGGGGAACAAGCCCTCCTCCGCACCGACGATAAAGACATTTGGGAACTCCAAGCCCTTTGCCGAGTGCATTGTCATCAGCACGACGGAATCCGCGTCCTTGTCGTACTGCTCGATGTCCGTGTAGAGCGCGATCTCCTCCAAGAAACCGTTCAGCGTGGGCGCGTCATTGTTCTCCGCGTAGGTCACGAGGGAGGATTTCAGCTCTCGGACGTTTTCCAGTCGGGTGCGGCTCTCCACGTCGTCCTTTTGGGTGAGCATGGCGGTGTAACCGGTGCGGAGGAGCAGCTCCTCGTAAAACTCCGGCAGCGGCAGCTCGCCCAGCAGCGCGGCGCACTCCTCGATCATATCCGAAAAGGCTTGCAGCTTTCCGACCGCACGCTCCAACGTATTATATTCCCGCGCGTTGCGGAGGACCGCGTACATCGGCTTCCCCTCCGCACGGCTGTGCATGGCGATCGTCTCAACGGTCTTTGCCCCGATGCCGCGCGGGGGCTGGTTGATGATACGGCTCAGACGCAGGTCGTCGGCACGGTTGTTGATGACCCACAGATACGCCAGCATATCCTTGACCTCCGCGCGGTCGAAGAAGCGGGTGCCGCCGATGATGCGGTAGCGCACACCCGAACGACGGAAGGCATATTCCAAGGCGTTGGACTGCGCGTTCGTACGGTAGAGCACGGCGAAGTTGTTAAAGCCGACACCGTGCGATTCCGACAGGATCTGATTGGCAACGAAGCTCGCCTCGTCGCTCTCGTTCATCGCCTCGTAATGCAGGATCGGTTCGCCGCCGCCGTTGTTCGTCCACAGGCGCTTGCCCTTTCTGCCGCGGTTGTTGGCGATCACGGCGTTGGCAGCGTCCAAAATTCGCTGCGTGGAGCGGTAATTCTGCTCCAGACGAATGGTTCTTGCGCCGTGGTACTGCTTTTCAAAGTCCAAAATATTCTGAATCGTCGCGCCGCGGAAGCGATAGATGCTCTGATCGTCGTCGCCGACGACGCAGATATTCTCATGCCGCCCCGCCAGCAGCGATGCCAGCAGATATTGCAGATGGTTGGTATCCTGATACTCGTCGATGAGAACGTAGCGGAATTTCCTCTGATAGTAGTCCCGCGCATCCTCAAACTGCTGCAAAATCTGCACGGTCAGAAGAATAATGTCGTCAAAATCCACCGCGTTCGAGGCGCGCAGACGCTCCTGATACGCGCCGAACAGCTCCGCGATCCGCCGCAGACGGAAATCGTCGCCCGCGTCGCGCAGGCACTCCGACGGCGAGAGCATTTTGTCCTTCGCCTTAGAGATCACGGAGAGGACGGTTTTCGGCGGGAACACCTTCTCGTCCAGATTTTTCTCGCGCAGCAGCTCCTTGACCACACGCTCGGAATCGGCGGTATCGTAGATCGTAAAGCTGCGGTCGTAGCCGATGCGCTCGATCTCGCGGCGCAGGATACGGCAGCAGGCGGAGTGGAAGGTCATTGCCCAAACGTCGTTTGCCTCCGGTCCGAGCATATTTGAAAGGCGCTCCTTCAGCTCGTTTGCAGCCTTATTGGTAAAGGTGATGGCGATGATCGACCACGGCACGGCGGGATGCAGCGCGGCGAGCATATCCGCCCGTTCGCGCCCGTCATCGGTGGGGCTTGCCGCCTGTGCCTCAAGGAAGAGCACGTCCTCCTCCGTCACGGTGGGCGGCACCTCGTCGCTGTCGCTGCCGCAGCCGAAGCGGATGAGATTGGCAATGCGGTGGATGAGGACGGTCGTCTTGCCGCTGCCCGCGCCTGCCAGCAGCAGCAGCGGACCCTCCGTCGTCATGACGGCTTCAAGCTGGCGGGGATTCATATTGGAAAATTGCCGCGCGATATAGGCTTTACGGGCGGCAGCAAAGCGTGCTTCAAAGGATTCTGTCATGGCAGTTCTCATTTCTTTCTGATCATTCGGTTTTATTTTACAGCATTTCGCGGCAGAAATAAAGGGCTGATTTTCAATTCGGCAAAATGCCCAAAGATAACACTTCCTTTTTTCTCTCAGCAATGGTATAATTTATCCACTCAGGGAAGCTCTGAAAAAATCAGCGAGGATAAACGTTGCGAGATTTTTTGTCAAGTCGAGGTTTGGAAAATGCAGATGTACTTTGTGTACCTCAAGCTTTCCAAGCCGAAGAATCGACACGACGTCCGCCGAAGGTGATTTCTTCAGAGGTTCCCCCCCAAAAAAATGGAGGAGGATTTGCCATGTCTCTCTCCGCCGAAGCCCCGTGGCTCAACTTTTACGGCGATATGCCGCGCAGCATCGACTATCCCCGCACCACGCTCTATGAGCAGATCGCGCTGACCGCACGGCAGTACCCGAACGACACGGCGTATGAATTTTTCGGACAGCGCACGAGCTATGCGCAGCTTCTTGCCCGCATCGACCGCGCCGCACTTGCCCTGCACAGTCTCGGCATCGGAAGCGGCGACCGCGTGACGATCTGTATGCCCAATACGCCGCAGGCGGTGGACTGCTTTTACGCTCTCAGCCGGCTCGGTGCCGTCTCCAATATGATCCATCCGCTGTCCGCACCGCAGGAGATCACCTTCTACCTCGACGTTTCGCACAGCAAGGCGATCCTGACGCTCGACCGCTTCTTCGGCAAGGTCTCCGCCGCCGCATCCGAGGCGAAGGAGCCGCCGCTGCTGCTGATCGCGCGCATTGAGGACGAGCTTTCCCTCCCGCTGCGGTGCGGCTTTGCGCTGACGCAGGCGAAAAAATACCCCAAGCTGCCGAAGGGCGGCTATCTTCTGTGGCGCGACGTGCTGCGCTCCGCCGTCGGCACCCTGCCGCCGTCGGACTCGGACTGTGAGAGCTGCGCCTCCATTCTCTACTCCGGCGGCACGACCGGCAAGACCAAGGGCATCCGCCTTTCATCCTATAACTTTAACGCGCTGGCGCTGCAAACCATTGCCGCCAGCGGTGTCAAGTCCCTCCACGGATTTTCGATGCTGTCCGTCATGCCGATCTTCCACGGCTTCGGGCTGGGCATCGGCATCCACACCGCCCTCGTCGGCGGCGCAAAGTGCATTTTGGTGCCGAATTTCAGCATCAAGGTCTACGCCGACCTGCTGCGGAAGAAAAAGCCGAACTTTATTCCCGGCGTTCCGACGCTGTTTGAGGCGCTGCTGCGGGCGGACGGGCTGGACAAGCTCGATATGTCCTTCCTTGTCGGTGTCTTCTCCGGCGGCGACAGTCTCTCACCGGAGCTGAAGCGCAGGGTGGATGCCTTTCTGCGGGCGCACCGTGCCAAGGTGCAGATTCGCGAGGGCTACGGCACGACCGAGTGCGTCACCGCAAGCTGCCTGACCCCGCCGGCCTACGCCCGCGAAGGCTCCATCGGCATTCCCTTCCCCGACACCTATTATAAAATCGTCCGCGTCGGCACGACCGAGGAGGTCGCAGCGGAGGTCGAGGGCGAGATCTGCCTGTCCGGTCCGACAGTCATGCTCGGTTATTTGGACAATGCGGAGGAAACGGCGCAGACCCTTCGCCGTCACGCCGACGGACGCCTTTGGCTGCACACCGGCGACCTCGGCAAGATGGATGCCGACGGCTTCGTCTACTTCCGCCAGCGCATCAAGCGGATGATCGTCACCTCCGGCTATAACGTCTATCCCGCGCAGGTCGAAAACATTCTCGACGGGCATGAAAAGGTGCAGCTTTCGTGCGTTATCGGCGTAAAGGACCCCTACAAAATGCAGCGCGTCAAGGCGTTTGTCGTGCTCAAGCCGAAGGTCGTTCCATCCGAGGCGCTGAAGCGGGAGCTGCTGGCGTACTGCAAGGAGCGGATCGTGCGCTATGCCGTCCCGTCGGAGATCGAGTTCCGCGAGGAGCTGCCGAAAACGCTCGTCGGCAAGGTCTCCTACCGTGAGTTAGAGGCACAGGAGGAGGCAAAATGAGGAAGGACCGTATCTGGGAGCTGGACGCGCTGCGCGGGTTGTGCATTCTCGGCATGATCGCCGTTCATTTCGTCTTTGATTTGATATTCTTCACCGACGCGGAGCCGAACCTCCCGACGTGGTTCACCTATATGCAGCAATACGGCGGTCTGCTCTTCATCCTGATCTCCGGTATCTGCGCGACGCTCGGCACACGGACGCTTCGGCGCGGTGTCATCGTTTTCGGCGCGGGCTTGGCGGTGTCATATGTGACCCTGTTTGCCGATTTCGTCGTCGGTGTCGGCGGCATCCGCATTTGGTTCGGCATTTTGCACCTCTTGGGGCTGTGCATGGTGCTCTATCCCCTGTTCCGACGCCTGCCGTGGTGGGCGCTTGCCGTGCTCGGGGCAGCCTTTGTTGCGCTCGGCATTTGGATGGAGACGGTGCGGGTATCCGTCAACTTCCTGTTCCCGCTCGGGCTTTGCGGAGAACGGTTCTTTACGGGCAGCGACTTTTTCCCCGTGTTTCCGGGGCTGGGCTGGTTCCTGCTCGGCGCGGCGCTCGGCAAGACCGTCTACCGCAGCGGAAAAACGCTCCTGCCGAAGGTCCCCTCGGATCGCGCGGTTCTCCGCTTTCTTCGCTTCTGCGGCAGAAATTCCCTGTGGTTTTACCTGCTGCACCAGCCGATTTTGCTGGGGCTTACCCTGCTGATCGCCGCGCTGTAGGGCGGATTGTAAAAAACGCCCATTCCTTATACACAAATTATTCATATTTTGTATAATTTTCCGATTGACTTTTATGCGCTAAAGCGATATAGTATGGAAAAGCAATTCGTAGATAAAGTGTAAGGGAGGTCGCGGCAATGTCTTTTCGTTTCTTCAACAACAAAAATACAGCCTCCAAATCCGCGTTCTCCATGAACGCTTGTTTTGCTGCGTGCTTTATTCTGCTTCTGATGGGTACCATTCGCTTGGTATCCATCATTTTTTCTGTTTGCGTCCTGCTGCTTCTGGCTCTGGGCGTCATTCTTGTACGCGGCGCACCGTCGAAAGCGCACGAAGCTCGGTAGTTTTGTTATCAAAGCCGACCTCGTCCTTTCGACGAAGGTCGGTTTTTGTATATTCTTTTTGTAAAGGAGAAATTGAAAATGAAAAAGTTATTTGCAATGGTACTCGCTGTGGTAATGGTCGTAGGGCTGTTCGCGGGCTGCGGCAAGCAGAGCGGCTTTGACGGCAAGACGGTCAAGCTGGGCTTCAGCGGTCCGCTGACGGGCGACGCCGCCATGTACGGCAACGCTGCCAAGAACGCCATTGAGCTTGCCATCAAGGAAGTCAACGCACTTGGCGGCATTCAGTTCGAGCTGAATGCCAAGGACGATGTGAACGACGCGGAAAAGGCGGTCAGCGCCTATAACGACCTCGTGGACTGGGGTATGCAGATCATGGTCGGCACCGTGACCACCACCCCCTGCATTGCCGTTGCCGCCGAAGCAAACAAGGACCGCGTATTCTGCCTGACCCCCTCGGCATCCTCAACCGAGGTCACCGCGGGCAAGGACAATATGTTCCAGATCTGCTTCACCGACCCCAATCAGGGCAGCGCCTCGGCGCAGTACATCCACGAGCATATGCCCGACGCCAAGGTCGCCGTGATCTACGATAACTCCAGCGCCTACTCCAACGGCATCTATCAGACCTTCGTCAACGAGGCCAAGCAGCTCGGTCTGAACGTCGTTTCCGAGATGAGCTGCAACGCCGACACCATTGACTACACCGTGCAGCTTGACGACGCGCAGAACAAAGGCGCCGATCTTGTGTTCCTGCCCATCTACTGCACGCCTGCCTCCGCAATCCTGAATCAGGCGAACACCGACGGCTACAAGCCCGTTTTCTTCGGCGTGGACGGCATGGACGGCATTCTGTCGATCGACGGCTTTGACACGAAGCTCGCCGAGGGTGTGATGCTGCTGACTCCGTTTGCGGCGGACGCACCCGATCAGAAAACGCAAGACTTCGTCGCCGCTTACAAGGCAGCCTACGGCGAAACCCCAAACCAGTTCGCCGCCGACGCTTACGACTGCGTTTACGCGCTGTATCAGGCGATCAACAACGCACAGCTTTCGGAGGGTGCCTCGGTTTCCGAGATCTGCGATGCCATGATCGCACAGTTCACCACCATGACCTTCTCCGGTCTGACCGGCGCGGACATGACATGGAACGCCGAGGGTCAGGTCAGCAAGGCACCTGCCGCAGTGGTCATTGAAAACGGTGTCTACGTTGACGCCGGCTGACAAGCTCTGATTTTTTCGCCCTGCCGCCGTCGATTTCTTCGGCGGCGGGCATTTTCCCCGCGAATACAGAAAAACGGGAGGCGGTACAAGCTATGTACTTTCTGTCAAAACTGATCGACGGCGTGAGTCTCGGCAGTATCTATGCCATTATCGCGCTGGGCTACACGATGGTCTACGGCATCGCGAAGATGCTGAACTTTGCCCACGGCGACGTTATTATGATCGGCGGCTACGTTTGCTTCGTCGCCATGAACAACGCAGGGCTTTCCCCCGTCGTCGCGCTGGCGATGGCAATGGTGGTCTGCACCTTCCTCGGTATCGTGATCGAACGGCTGGCGTATAAGCCGCTGCGGTCCGCCTCGTCGCTTGCCGTGCTCATCACCGCCATCGGCGTGAGCTATTTCCTTCAAAGTATCGCGCAGATCATTTGGTCGTCGAGCAAGAAGTCATTTTCCGTCGATTTCAGCTTTGCAAACATCACGCTGTTCGACGGCAGGCTGACGGTTGACGGCGTTGCGGTCTGCACCATTGCCGCCTGTGTCGTCATTATGGTGCTGCTGTCGCTGTTCATCGGTAAGACCCGCACGGGTAAAGCCATGCGTGCCGTCGCTGAGGACAAGAGCGCGGCGGAATTAATGGGAATCAGCGTCAACCGCACCATCTCCGTCACCTTTGCCATCGGCTCGGCACTGGCGGCGATTGCGGGACTTCTGTTCTGCGCCAAGACCTCCACGCTCTCTCCCACCACCGGCTCGCTGCCCGGCATCAAGGCATTCACGGCGGCGGTATTCGGCGGCATCGGCTCGATCCCCGGTGCGCTCGTCGGCGGTGTGCTGCTCGGCGTGATTGAAATCTTCAGCGCCGAATATATCAGTGACCAGCTCCAAAGCGCCGTCGTTTTTGCCGTATTGATCGTTATTCTGCTGGTCAAGCCCAACGGTCTGCTTGGCAAAAAGGTCACAGAGAAAGTCTGAGGTGGTCGGAATGAAGAAAATTCAGGCGAAAACGACGCGCAAAAACGCCGTGACCCTGATCGGTGTCTGCGCGGTCTATATCGTCCTGCTCGTTTTGGACGGCGGCGGCTTCCTGTCGCGCTCCCTCAGCGGTCAGCTCGTCCCCATCAGCGCATACATCATCATGGCGCTGTCGCTGAATCTGACGGTCGGCATCCTCGGCGAGCTGAGCCTCGGTCACGCGGGCTTTATGAGCATCGGCGCTTTTTCGGGCGTCGTCGCCGCAGCCGTGCTCGGACCGTATATTGCAAGCCCCGTCCTGTTAATGCTCGTCTGCGTCGCGATCGGCGGCATTTTGGCGGGTATCATGGGCTTTTTGATCGGTATTCCCGTTCTGCGTCTGCGCGGTGACTATCTTGCCATCGTGACGCTTGCCTTCGGCGAGATCATCCGCACGATCTTCAACTGTCTGTATGTCGAGCTGGTAGACGGCGTACCGCATTTTTCCATGTTCGGCGACGGCGTTGACACCATCAACGGCAACTTTATTATCGCGGGCGCACAGGGCGCAAGTATTTCAAACCGCCTTTCCACGCTGGGCTTCGGCTTCGCGCTGGTGCTGTTCACGCTGGTTATTATCATGAACCTCGTCCACAGCAAGGAGGGTCGCGCAATCAAAGCCATCCGCGACAACCCGATCGCCGCCGAATCCGTCGGCTTGAATCTGACCGTCTACAAGATGAAGGCATTCGTCATTTCCGCATTTTTGGCGGGTATCGCGGGTGTGCTGTTCGCGCTGAACTACACCAAGATTGAGGCAAAGCAGTTCGACTTCAACAAATCCATCAGCGTTCTGGTCATGGTCGTACTCGGCGGCATGGGCAATCTGCGCGGCTGCATTATCGCGGCGGTGGCGCTCAAGCTGCTGGAGCTGTTCCTGCTGGACTTCGGCGACCTGTGGATGCTGATTTACGCGCTGGTGCTGATCCTCGTGATGATTCTCAACGCCAACGCGCGGTTTAAGGAATTCAAGCACACGCTCGGCAGCCGCGTTAAAGCCCTGCTGCGCCGAAAGGAGGTCGTGAAATGAAGCTGAATCAGCCGAAAATGGTTCCCATGCCGACCGATGTCATCATTCCCGAGCGCGACCTCGGCAAGCTCCCCGTGCTCGACATCCGCAATCTCGGTATCGACTTCGGCGGTCTGACGGCGGTGGACAGCTTCACGCTGACCATCGGCGCAACGGAGATCGCCGGTCTGATCGGTCCGAACGGCGCGGGAAAAACCACGATCTTTAATCTCCTGACCAACGTTTATCAGCCCACGCGCGGTTCGATCCTCCTGCGCGGCATTGACACCAAGGGGATGTCCACCGCACAGGTCAACCGTCTCGGCATTGCGCGTACCTTCCAAAACATCCGCCTGTTCGGCGGCATGAGCGTGATCGACAACGTGAAGGTCGGTCTGCACAATCACACGAAATGCTCCTTCTTCTCCTCCGTGCTCCACACTCCGCGCTACTACCGCGCGGAGAAGCAGGCAAAGGCACGCTGCCTTGAGCTGCTGGACTTTATGGGCATGGCGGACATGGCACACTATCAGGCAGGCTCCCTCCCCTACGGCGCACAGCGTCGGCTGGAGATCGTGCGGGCGCTTGCTACCGAGCCGTCCATCCTCCTGCTTGATGAGCCTGCCGCGGGCATGAATCCCTCGGAGACGGCGGAGCTGATGGAGCACATTGAGCGCATCCGCGACGAATTCCAAATTGCCGTTATGCTCATCGAGCATGACATGAATCTCGTCATGGGCGTCTGCGAGGGTATCGCCGTCGTCAACTACGGCAAGATTATTGCCAAGGGCACCCCCAAGCAGATCTGCAACAACCCCACCGTCATTGAAGCCTATCTCGGCAAGAAGGGAGCGCAGGGTCATGCTGAAGGTTGAGAATATCCATGTCTATTACGGCGCGATCCACGCCATCAAGGGTGTCTCCTTTGAGGTCAACGAGGGCGAAACCGTTGCGCTCATCGGCGCAAACGGTGCCGGCAAGTCCACCACACTGAAAACCGTCTCGGGGCTGATGCACCCGCGCTCCGGCTCGATTGAATTCCTCGGCAGGGACATCACCCATACCGAAGCGTACAAGTTAGTATCGCAGGGGCTTGCCCACGTTCCCGAGGGGCGGCGCATCTTCCTGCAAATGACGGTACAGGAAAACCTTGAAATGGGTGCCTTTACCCGCAAGGGCGGCATTAACGAGCCGCTGGAAAATGTTTTTCAACACTTTCCGCGCCTTAAGGAGCGCCGCAAGCAGGTCGCGGGTACGCTATCCGGCGGCGAGCAGCAGATGCTTGCCATGGGGCGGGCAATGATGCTCTCCCCGAAGCTTTTGATGCTGGATGAGCCGTCGATGGGCTTGGCGCCGATCCTCGTGGAGCAGATCTTTGACATCATCCGCGAGCTGAAAAACGCCGGAACGACCATCCTTTTGGTCGAGCAAAACGCGGGCATGGCGTTGGATATTGCCGACCGTGCCTATGTGCTTGAGACCGGCCGTATTACTCTCTCCGGTACGGGCGCTGAGCTTGCCCGCAGCGAGGAAGTAAAGAAAGCGTACCTCGGCGGCTGATACTAGAATCTGTTAAAAAGCTTGAAAAGCTTTTTATAGCGCCAAAGGCGCGTC